>Ga0194133_10010884_pt1 | contig 10165 bp, 8 predicted proteins | sample TA2KigOf40mmetaG_FD_155448 | JGI IMG/M metagenome (GOLD analysis project Ga0194133, IMG submission 155448) | Freshwater microbial communities from Lake Tanganyika, Tanzania - TA2015055 Kigoma Offshore 40m | ecosystem: Environmental > Aquatic > Freshwater > Lake | place: Tanzania: Lake Tanganyika... | reverse complement strand
AACTCGATACCGACAGCCAGTCGCGCAGCTGGGCTCCGATTCATTCGACGCGTGGCGTGGCCCGTCTGGTGCGTTTTGGCTCCGAGCCAGCCCGTGTTAGCGAAGAGTTGATCGCGCAGCTGCGCGAAGGCCAGGCTCGATCGGCTTCGGTTCAGCGGCTTTTCGAGCCTGAGCAGGCGGTGCGCATCGCCCGCGGACCTTTTGCGGGAGTGGAGGGTATTTTTCAGATGGCTGATGGTCACCGGCGAGCGATGGTTCTCATCGAAATGCTGTCCCGGCCGGTGTCCGTGCCCGTCGATCCGGCCGCCCTGATCGCTCTGACCTGAGGCCGGGCTGCCCTGCGGACTGCTGCCGCCCAGGGCGCGTTACAGCCGGGCTGAAGGATCCGTGCGAGCTGCGCCTAAAATCCTCGGAGTCGTCTTCGACTTCCTTACGCTTGCGGGCTTTTCTTCCCGGCCCTGACCTTCTACCTCTATCACGATGACCCCCATGAACAAGCCTTTTCATCGCAGCGCCGAACCAGTAACCGTCGCCCTGGTTGACGCGCGTTACCTCAGGTGGCTGGCCCGCCAGGATGAGGGACAGGCGCATGAGGGCTCGGCCCGGGAAGGTTGGAACGAAGGACTGCGCCAGATGTTGGCGCGCGCCGGTTTACGCTTGCAGCTGCTGCGCACCTATTGGTACGCGGATCGCGATGACCAGGCGGTGGTTGATGAGCAGACCTTGCGCCTGGTGCCAACGGCCGATGTGGATGGAGTGGCTTTGGTGCGTCAGATGGCAAGCGATCTGCAGGCGCTGGTGGCCGGCGGGCGTGTGGACGCCGTGTGCATCGCCAGCGACGATGACCGACTGATGTCTTCCATCGAGACCGCCAAGCTCGCTGGCGTGTCGGTCTACCTTTTGGCCGATGAGCGCGCGCAGTCCATGCCGCGGCTGATGCAACAGGACCCAACCTGGGCGCGTCTCCTGCGTGAGGCCGATCGGCGTGTTCTGGCGCGTTCCTCCGAGTGGGCTCAGACCCTGTCGGGGCGTGGGCCCATGGTTGCTGATGAGGCGGTGAGCGATGAGTTGGATGCGGCGCTCAGGCAGGTGGTGCGCGCTTGGTGGGATGATTTGGTGGCTGACGACCAAGACACGCTGCGCGAGGAATTGCCGGGGCAGCGCGGCTTGCCCCCCGAGGTGGATCGGGAGCTGCTGGTGCGGGCCAAGAATGCACTGGGGCGCAGCTTGAACTTCCAGGAAAAGCGCGTTCTCAGGTCTTTCGCTCGCGAGCGGGCCACGGGCGTGGCGGCTGAGCCGGGCGCCGTTGTGCAAGACCAGGAATAAGGCGGCTCACAACTTGAATTGAACTAGGGTCATTTAATTGGGGTCAGAGTCCAATTATTCGATATAAAAGGGGGATGCTGTGGACAAGATTCTCTTAGTGACCGGGGCGAGCCGGGGCATAGGTGCTGCAACGTCTGTCTTGGCCGCGCGTCAGGGTTGGTCTGTCGTGGTCAATTTCAATGCACGAGGCGATGAGGCGCAGGCGCTGGTGCAGCGTATTGTTGATGAGGGTGGCCGGGCCATGGCCCTGCAGGCCGATGTGTCCCAGGAGACGCAGGTTATGGCGATGTTCGACCAGATCGATCGACAGTGGGGACGCTTGTCGGGCCTGGTTAACAACGCTGGGGTAGTGGATGTGGCGGCCCGACTCGATCAAATGAGTTGGCAACGATGGCGGCGTATGTTCGATGTCAATGTGTTGGGCAGTTTGCTGTGCGCGCGGGAGGCGGTGCGGCGCATGAGCACTCGAGGCGGCGGGGCCGGCGGGGCCATCGTCAATGTCTCCAGCGCGGCGGCCCGCCTGGGCTCGCCCGCGCAGTACCTCGACTATGCGGCGGCGAAGGGGGCTGTCGACACCATGACAGTGGGCTTGGCCAAGGAAGTCGCGGCCGAGGGCATACGGGTTAACGCTGTTCGACCGGGCTTGATCGAGACCGACATCCACGCCTCGGGCGGGCAGCCCGACCGGGTCCGTGATCTGGCCCACCAGGTGCCGATGCTCAGGGGAGGGCAGGCCCAGGAGGTGGCCCAGGCCATCGTCTGGCTGCTCTCGGAGGAGGCGAGTTACACCACCATGGCTCTGATTGATGTCAGCGGAGGGCGTTGAAACTGGCCGTCTGGCGGGCAAAGCCCGTGCGTCAGCCTGCCGCAAGACCCTTTTCGATAATGTCGTGATGTCCCGCGGGCCTCGTTTCGATGCGCGGGTGCAAGGAGACGATCGATGTTCAAGGCACTTCAACTGAACAAGCAAGCGGAGGTCTTTGCGGCCGAACTTGTGCAACTCGAAGAAGCGCTCCTGCCGGCTGGCGATGTGCAGGTGAGGGTGGAGTATTCGACCCTCAATTACAAGGACGGGTTGGCTATTACCAACCGGGGGCCGGTGGTGCGCTCTTGGCCCATGGTGGCCGGTATAGATGGCGCCGGTGTAGTCTTGTCTTCGACCCACCCCGATTGGCGCGCTGGGGATCGGTTCATCCATAACGGTTGGGGCCTGGGCGAGACCCGTTGGGGCTTGATGGCCGAGCGAGCCAGCCTCATGGGGTCATGGCTGGTCCCGGTGCCGCAGTCTTGGACAAGTCGGCAGGCCATGGCCGTGGGCACTGCGGGCTACACCGCCATGTTGTGTGTCATGGCCCTGGAGTCCCAGGGGCTCGAGCCGGGCGATGGCGAAGTCTTGGTGACCGGGGCCACTGGGGGCGTTGGTTCGGTGGCCGTGGCCCTGCTGGCGCGTTTGGGTTACTCGGTCGTTGCCGCTACCGGTAAGGCCGATGAGCAGGCCTATCTGCAGCGTCTGGGTGCTGTTTCGGTGATGGACAGGGCCAGTCTATCGGCCCCTGGCAAGCCCCTGCAAAAAGAGCGTTGGGCCGGCGTGGTCGATGCCGTTGGCTCGCACACCCTGGCCAATGCCTGCGCGCAAACGCGTTACGGCGGCGTGGTCGCCGCTTGCGGCCTGGCCCAGGGTGGAGATTTTCCGGCCAGCGTCATGCCCTTTATCCTGCGCGGGATCAGCCTGGTGGGCGTGGACAGCGTCATGGCGCCGCTGGCCAGGCGGCAGCAGGCCTGGCAGCGCTTGGCCCGCGATCTCGACAGGGATCTGCTCGAGACCATGGTGACCGAGATCGAACTTGATCAGGTGGCGGCCCACGCGCGGGCACTGATGCACGGTGAGGTGCGTGGCCGGACCGTGGTCAGGATTTGCTGAGCAAGAGCAACCAAGCCCAGGTTGGAACGGAGGACTCCAAGACATGCAATATGCCGAATTTCACAGGCAATCGATCGAGCAACCCGATGCCTTTTGGGCCGAGCAGGCGCGCTTGGTGGACTGGTTTTCTGCACCCGAGCGGATTTGCAATTGGGACCAGCCGCCCTTTGCGCGCTGGTTTGAAGGCGGGCACATCAATTTGTGTCACAACGCGATCGATCGGCATCTCAAAGATCGAGCCAAGCAAGCGGCTCTGATTGCCGTCTCCACCGAGACGGGTAGCGAGAAGGTCTACACCTTCGAGGAGTTACACGAAGAAGTGCAAGGTATGGCCTCGGTGCTGCAGTCGCTCGGCGTGGTCAAAGGCGATCGGGTGCTGATTTACATGCCCATGATTGCTGAGGCGGCCTTTGCCATGCTCGCCTGCGCGCGCATCGGGGCCATTCATTGCGTGGTTTTTGGTGGTTTTGCCAGTGGATCTCTGGCCTCGCGCATCGAGGATGCGCAGCCGCGGGTGATTGTCAGCAGCGATGGGGGCTCCCGAGGCGGCAAGGCCATTGCCTACAAGCCCTTGCTCGACGAAGCGATCCGGCTTTCGGCGCACAAGCCAGAGGCAGTCTTGCTGACCGATCGCGGGCTTGCGCCCATGGATCGGGTGACCGGCCGCGATCACCTCTGGGCCGAACTGAGGCAGCGGCATCGGCAGGCCCGTGTCGCTTGTGTGCCCCTGGACAGCACCGACATCAGCTACACCATCTACACCTCGGGGACCACCGGCAAGCCCAAGGGCGTGCAGCGCGATACCGGGGGCTATGCGGTGGCCTTGGCCGCGTCAATGAAGTACATCTTCGATGGCCGTGCTGGCGAGACCTTCTTCTCCACCAGCGATATCGGCTGGGTGGTTGGGCACAGCTACATCATTTACGGCCCGCTGATTGCTGGCATGGCGACCATCCTGTACGAGGGCCTGCCCACCCAGGGCTTGGACGGCCAGCCCGATGCAGCGATTTGGTGGAGCCTGGTCGAGAAGTACAGGGTCACCGGTATGTTCAGCGCTCCCACTGCAGTGCGAGTGCTCAAGAAGCAGGATCCGGCCCTGCTCAAAAAGCACGATCTCAGCAGCCTCAGAGCCTTGTTCCTCGCGGGAGAGCCCTTGGACGAGCCGACCGCACGCTGGATCAGCGAGGGGCTGGGCGTGCCGATCATCGACAACTACTGGCAGACCGAGAGCGGCTGGCCCATCCTTACCCTGGCCAACGGGGTCGAGCGCCAGCAGCCTCGTTTTGGCAGCCCGGGGCTACCGATGTACGGCTACAAGGTCAAACTGCTGCACGAGTCCACGGGGCAAGAGCTCACTGAGCCCGGCGAAAAAGGCGTAGTCTGCATTGAAGGCCCCACGCCACCGGGCTTCATGCAGACGGTCTGGCGCGATGACGCGCGCTATGTCAAGACCTACTGGCAGAGTGTGCCGGGCCGGATGGTTTACAGCACCTTCGACTGGGGCATACGCGATCGAGATGGATACTTTTTCATTCTGGGCCGCACCGACGATGTGATCAATGTGGCCGGACACCGGCTGGGAACCCGTGAAATCGAGGAGAGTATTTCCGGCCATCCCCTGGTGGCCGAGGTGGCCGTGGTTGGCGTGGCCGATGGCCTGAAGGGCCAGGTGGCGATGGCCTTTGCGGTGCTCAAAGACGCGGGTGTGGCTGGCGACCTTCAGGCCTGCCTGCGCTTGGAGGGCGAGATCATGAAGCGAGTCGATAGCGATCTGGGTGCCGTGGCGCGCCCGGCCCGGGTGCGATTTGTCACCGTGCTGCCAAAGACGCGAAGCGGCAAGCTGCTGCGCCGGGCGATTCAAGCGGTGTGCGAGGGACGCGATCCAGGCGATCTGACCACCCTGGACGATCCCTCGGCCCTGGAGCAGATTCGGCAGAAAGTCGCTGGCTGACGGGGCGTCGATTCAGGTCGCACTTGCGCCGGCTACAATTTCAGCGCATCATCTGTTCATAGGTCCTTCCCTAGTCACAGTCGCATCCGCCAACCGGTTCAGCCGTGTCGCGGAAGGTGTGTCCAACCAGCTAATGCTCCCTTCAGGGGGGCGGAGGTCAGCGAGAAATGAGCCAGGCTCAGTCCGTCTATGCCGCCTATCGCGGCAACACTTATCTCTTCGGGGGCAATGCGCCCTATGTTGAGGAGATGTATGAAAACTACCTCTCCAACCCGGGCAGCGTACCGGACAACTGGCGCGAGTATTTCGACGCCCTTCAGCATGTACCGGCGGTCGACGGGACCGACAGCAAGGATGTGCCACATCTGCCGGTCGTCAATGCCTTTGCCGAGCGGGCCAAGCAGGGCGGCACCCGGGTCATCATGGCCAGCGCGGATGCAGAGATGGGCCGCAAGCGCACCGCAGCGCAGCAGCTGATCGCCGCTTACCGCAATGTCGGACAGCGCTGGGCCGACCTCGACCCGCTCAAGCGCGCCGAGCGTCCTTCGATCCCCGAACTCGAGCCTGCTTTCTATGGTTTCTCTGATGCCGACCAGGAAACCGTATTCGATACCAGCAACACATTCTTCGGTAAGGACCGGATGAGTCTGCGCGAGTTGCTCAACGCTCTGCGTGAGACCTACTGCGGCACGCTGGGTGTGGAGTACATGTACACCACCGATATGGTGCAAAAGCGTTGGTGGCAGCAAAAGCTCGAGTCGCTGCGCAGCAAGCCGACCTTCGATGCCGATAAAAAGCGGCAAAAAAGCGGCACATCCTCGACCGCCTGACCGCAGCCGAAGGCCTGGAACGCTACCTGCACACCAAGTATGTGGGACAAAAGCGCTTCTCCCTTGAGGGCGGCGAGAGTTTTATTGCGGCCATGGACGAGATCATCCAGCAGGCTGGCGCCGCGGGTGTGCAGGAGATCGTCATCGGTATGGCCCATCGTGGTCGCCTCAATGTGCTGGTCAACACCCTGGGCAAGATGCCCAAGGACTTGTTCGCCGAGTTCGACCACACCGCCCCTGAGGACCTGCCGGCCGGTGATGTCAAGTACCACCAAGGGTTCTCCTCCGATGTCACCACGCCCGGTGGCCCGGTGCATCTGAGTCTGGCCTTCAACCCCTCGCACTTGGAGATCGTCAACCCGGTGGTCGAGGGCTCGGTGCGGGCGCGTATGGATCGAAGAGGCGATCCCAAGGGGTCGCAGGTCCTGCCCGTGCTCGTGCACGGCGATGCTGCCGTTGGCGGTCAGGGTGTCAACCAGGAAACCCTATGTCTGGCTCAGACGCGCGGCTACTCGACCGGCGGGACGGTACACATCATCATCAACAACCAGATCGGCTTTACGACCTCGGATCCGCGCGATCTGCGCTCCACCATGTTTTGTACCGACATCTTCAAGATGGTCGAAGCGCCGGTGCTGCATGTCAACGGCGATGACCCGGAGGCCGTGGTGCTGGCCGCCCAGCTGGCGCTGGAGTACCGCATGACATTCCGTGCGGATGTGGTGGTCGACATCACCTGCTTTCGAAAACTCGGTCACAACGAGCAGGACACGCCCAGCCTGACGCAGCCCCTGATGTACAAGAAGATTGCGCAGCATCCGGGTACCCGCAAGTTGTACGCTGAGCGCTTGGCCGCGCAGGGCCTGGGACAGAGTCTGGGCGATGACATGGCCAAGGCCTACCGCGCCGCCCTGGATGCCGGGCGGCACACCGTTGATCCGGTGCTGACCAACTTCAAAAGTAAATATGCGGTCGATTGGTCGCCTTTCCTGGGCAAGAAGTGGACGGACACGGCCGATACCGCCATCCCCTTGCCCGAGTGGAAGCGTCTGGCCGAGCGCATCACCACGCTGCCTGCCAATGTGACCCCGCACCAGCTGGTCAAGAAAGTGCTTGACGACCGTGCGGCCATGGGGCGAGGCGAGACCAATGTCGATTGGGGCATGGGCGAGCATATGGCCTTTGCGTCCCTGGTCGCCGGCGGCTTTCCGGTGCGCCTGTCCGGCGAAGACAGCGGGCGCGGCACTTTCACCCACCGTCATTCGGTGATTCACGATCAGAATCGCGAGAAGTGGGATACCGGCACCTATGTGCCGCTGCAAAATGTCGCTGACAACCAGGCTCCCTTTGTTGTGATCGACTCCATCCTGTCTGAAGAGGCAGTACTGGCCTACGAGTACGGCTATGCCTCCAACGATCCGAACACCTTGGTCATCTGGGAGGCCCAGTTCGGTGATTTTGCCAACGGCGCCCAGGTGGTGATCGACCAGTTCATCGCCTCGGGCGAGGTCAAGTGGGGCCGGGTCAATGGTATCACCTTGATGCTGCCGCACGGCTATGAGGGACAGGGGCCTGAACACAGCTCGGCGCGAGTCGAGCGCTTCATGCAGTTGGCTGCGGACACCAATATGCAGATTGTTCAGCCCACCACCGCCAGCCAGATCTTCCATGTATTGCGGCGGCAGATGGTGCGCAATCTGCGCAAACCCCTGGTCATCTTTACCCCTAAGTCGCTGCTGCGAAACAAGGACGCGACCTCGCCCCTGTCTGAGTTCACCAAGGGCGGTTTTCAGACCGTCATCGCCGATCAGGCGGACCTCAAGGCCGATAAGGTCAGGCGGGTCGTGGCTTGTTCGGGCAAGGTCTATTACGACCTGGTCAAGAAGCGTGCCGACAAGGGGATTGACGATGTGGCCATTGTGCGCATCGAGCAGCTCTACCCCTTTCCGCACAAAGCCTTTGGCGCCGAGATGAAACGCTATCCGAATGTCACCGAGATCGTCTGGTGTCAGGACGAGCCTCAAAACCAGGGGGCCTGGTTCTTCATCCAGCACAACATTCACGAGAACATGGGGGAGGGCCAGCGTCTGGGCTATGCCGGCCGCGCCGCGTCGGCCTCGCCGGCTGTGGGGTATTCACATCTGCATCAGGATCAGCAGAAGGCCCTCATCGAGGCGGCTTTCGGCAAGCTCAAGGGCCTTGTTCTGTCCAAGTGATTCGGCCGCGGCGCAGGCAGTCGCCGCCAATATCAACCTACAAGAGACTATTCAAATGGCAATCGTAGAAGTCAAAGTTCCGCAGCTGTCTGAATCGGTGGCCGAAGCCACTTTGCTGCAATGGAAGAAGAAGGCCGGGCAGGCCGTCAGCGCCGATGAAATCCTCATCGACATTGAAACCGACAAGGTGGTCATGGAAGTGCCGGCCCCCGCCAGCGGGGTACTCGCTGAATTGGTGGTCGGCGATGGCGGGACCGTCGTCGCCAATCAATTGATCGCGCGCATCGACACCGATGCGGTGGTCGGTGCTGCCCCGACTGCTGCGGCGCCTGCGCCGGCGGCAGCCAGTGTGGTTGCGGCCCCGGCCTCGAAGGCGGGCCTGGCCATGCCTGCAGCGGCCAAGTTGATGGCCGAAAATGCCTTGCCTCCTGGATCGGTGGCCGGCACCGGCAGGGACGGTCGGGTCACCAAGGGCGATGTGCTCCTCGCCGTCAAGTCGCAGCCTGCAGCGGTCGCCTCTATCCCTAACGGGGTGCCGACCACCGCGCTGCCGCACGTCGACGCGCCGGCGGTGGACCTGGGCCAGCGACCCGAGCAGCGCGTGCCCATGACCCGCCTGCGAGCCCGCATTGCCGAGCGTCTGCTGCAATCCCAGGCCACCAATGCGATCCTGACGACCTTCAACGAAGTCAACATGGCGCCGGTCATGGAAATGCGTACCCATGACCCGCCTGCGAGCCCGCATTGCCGAGCGTCTGCTGCAATCCCAGGCCACCAATGCGATCCTGACGACCTTCAACGAAGTCAACATGGCGCCGGTCATGGAAATGCGTAAACGTTTCCAGGAAAAATTCGAGAAGGAGCACGGCGTAAAAATCGGCTTCATGAGCTTTTTTGTCAAGGCGGCCGTTCATGCGCTCAAGAAGTTTCCGGTGCTCAATGCCTCGGTGGACGGCAATGACATCGTTTACCACGGTTACTTTGATATCGGCATCGCGGTGGGCTCGCCCCGCGGTCTGGTTGTGCCCATATTGCGCAACGCTGACCAGATGAGTTTTGCCGAAATCGAAAAGAAGATTGCTGAATACGGTGCCAAGGCGCGTGACGGCAAGCTGGGCATTGAAGAGATGACTGGCGGAACCTTCTCCATTTCCAATGGCGGCACCTTTGGCTCCATGCTGTCGACCCCCATCATCAATCCGCCGCAATCGGCCATCCTGGGTGTGCATGCCACCAAGGACAGACCGGTGGTGGAAAACGGGCAGATCGTGATCCGGCCCATGAACTATCTGGCTATGAGCTACGACCATCGCATCATCGACGGACGCGAGGCCGTATTGGGCTTGGTGGCCATGAAAGAAGCCCTGGAAGACCCAGCGCGGCTGCTGTTTGATATCTGAAACTCTGTCGGACACAACGACGGCTCGCGCAGCGCCTCGCTCTGTCTACAACTGACCTAAACAACCATGAGCAAACAATTTGATGTCATTGTGATCGGCGGTGGTCCGGGGGGCTATATCGCGGCTATCCGCGCGGCCCAACTGGGCATGAATGTGGCTTGCATTGACGAGTGGAAGAACAAGGATGGAGGCCCTGCCCCCGGCGGTACTTGTACCAATGTGGGCTGCATTCCATCCAAGGCCTTGCTTCAGTCCTCGGAACACTTCGAGCATGCCAATCATCACTTTGCCGACCACGGTATCAGCGTCAAGGATGTCAAGATCGATGTGGCCAGGATGCTCGGTCGCAAAGACACCGTCGTCAAGCAAAACAACGACGGTATCCTCTATTTGTTTAAAAAGAATAAGGTCAGTTTTTTTCATGGCCGCGGCTCCTTTGCCGGGACGGCCGACGGCGCTTACCAAGTCAAGGTTGCTGGCAAGACGGAGGAGACTTTGTCAGGCAGGCAGGTGATCATTGC
>Ga0194133_10010883_pt1 | contig 10165 bp, 9 predicted proteins | sample TA2KigOf40mmetaG_FD_155448 | JGI IMG/M metagenome (GOLD analysis project Ga0194133, IMG submission 155448) | Freshwater microbial communities from Lake Tanganyika, Tanzania - TA2015055 Kigoma Offshore 40m | ecosystem: Environmental > Aquatic > Freshwater > Lake | place: Tanzania: Lake Tanganyika... | reverse complement strand
GTTCCAAACGGGGCTGCGCCCCTTCGGTTTTTAGGTGGAAAGTGAAAAGGGGCAGGTGGAAGGGGTCGTGAATGTGAATGTGAACGGGGGAAAGAGGCTACGGGCTACAGGCTGCAGGCTGATAGGTAGTTGGTTAGCTTTTTCGTCTTTGGTTATGGAGGGAGCCGACGAAGGCGGGAAGTTACGAGGAGCCGTTGGGGAGGCCGAGCTTGGCGCGAAGCTCCTTGGGGTTCTGGGCGTACTCGACCGCTTCCTCGGGCTCGATCTTTCCGGCCTCGACGAGCTGGGTGAGATAGGTGTCCAGCTGGACCATGCCCAGCTTGCCGCCGAGCTGGATCTCGGAATCGAGGAGATAGATTTTGTTTTCGCGGATCAGGTTGGCGATGGAGGGGGTGGTGACCATGATCTCGAAGCCGGCGATGCGGCCGCCGCCCACCTTGCGCATGAGGACCTGGGAGATCACCGCGACAATGGAAGTGGAGAGCTGGGCGCGGATCATCTCCTTGGTGTTGGCGGGGAAGGCGTCGACGATGCGGTTGATGGTGCGGGCCGCGCCGGTGGTGTGGAGGGTGCCGAAAACCAGGTGCCCGGTTTCCGCGGCGGTGATGGCGGCCTCGATCGTTTCCAAGTCGCGCATTTCGCCGACGAGAATCACGTCCGGGTCCTGACGAAGGGCGCCGCGGATGGCCTCCGCGAAGGAGGTGACGTCCACGTTGACCTCGCGCTGGGTGATGACGCTTTTCTTGTGCTGATGGTAGTACTCGATCGGGTCCTCGATGGTGATGATGTGGGTCTGCCGCTGTTCGTTGATCCAGTTCACCATGGAGGCGAGGGTGGTGGACTTTCCCGAGCCGGTGGGGCCGGTGACGAGAACCAGGCCGCGCGGGCGGACGAGGAGCTCCTTGATCATCGCGGGCAGCCCGATCTCTTCCAGACCGAGGAGGCGACTGGGAATGAGACGGAAGACCACCCCGTAGTTCCCCTTGGAGCGGAGAACGCTGACGCGGAAGCGGGCCTCCGGGCCGTGGCTGATGGCAAAGTCCGCGCCGCCGCTCTTCTCCGCGCGTTCCAGATCGTGCGGAGGGATGATGGTGCCGATCAGGTGGCGGGTGTCCTCCGGGGTGAGGGGGGTGCCGGGCAGCGGCTCCATCTCGCCCGAGACGCGGAGCACGGGCGTCTGCCCCACCTGCAGGTGCAGGTCCGAGGCTTTGCGGGAAATCACCGTATCGAGCAGCTGGTGCAGGTCGTAGCCGGAGGGGGAAGCGGAGCCCATCCGCGTAAAATAAGTTTCCCCGCCCGAAAGAGGAAGTGTTTAATTCCCCTAATCCGTCAAAAGATGAGCAAAAAAAACCTGCCGGACCTGATTCCCGAGTTCCTGGGCATCCTCGCCGGCGTGGTGGCCGGCGGGTTCGCCTGGTTCTCCCAAGACGTGATTTTCCGCGGCGCGGGTGGGGTCCTGCTGTTTCCGCTGGCGGGGGTGGTGATCGGGCTGGCCTGGCGCGGATCCTTGTCCGGCGCCGGGGTGGCCTCCCTTTTCCCGCTGGTGGACGGTTGGCGGAGCGGGTGGCCGGAAGCCGGCGGCCTGATCCTGGCGGCGTTCCTCACCACTGGCCTGATCCGTTCGGTCGGCGAGGAGGGAGGGATCGGACTCCGCGGGATGATTGTCGTGCCGCTGGCCGCCGGGGTGACGCTGGCCGCGGTTTTGCTGGCGCAGATGCTGAGCGGGCAGGTGCCGTTCAGTCCCGGGTTCGGCACCCTTTGGGCTGAACAGGCCCTCGGGGTGATGGCCTTCGCGCCCCTCGTGGCCAAGGTCGGATCCGATTTTCTTTCGCAGATGAACCGGAGACTGCTTGCCGGCTGGCTTCTCCTCACCGTGTTGCTTCTCGCAGTGGGACGCATTGCCGCCGACCCTTCGCTGGATCCGGCGACGGCTTTGGCCCTGGGGCTGCTCCCGGTGGTGATTCTGTTCTGGCAGGCGATGCGGTTCGGCCGCACCGGCGCCTCCACGGCCTGTTTCATCCTCGCGCTGGTGGCGGGCCTGGCCTGGAGCGACAACAATCCGGCGCTTCTCTCGATGCCTTCCGGCGCGTTGCCGACCCTGCTGGCCACCATCTTCGGCACGGCGTACGCGATGGCGGCCCTGCGGGACGAAAGACTGGAGACCCACACCTGGACCAGCCAGGCGGCCGAGGCCTACCAAGTCCTCTTCTGGCGGTGGCAGCGCGGTGTCGGGGTGGATTGGGACGATCCCAAGCGGGCCGCGGCGGTGGGGTTGCGGCGCTCCGGGATGGGCTGGACCCTCTGCCCCGGCTGGTACAGCGACGGCGAGCTGCCCGATCCTGCCAAGCTGGAGGGACGCATTTCCATGGACGTGCGGCAGGGCGACCAGCCGTCGCGGTGGCTGGATTTTTCCGGGGTGGTGCACACGCGCGATTCGGACCGCCAGCCCACCACCGTGCTGGGCGTGGTGTTCGACGTGACCGCTTCCGTCGAGGCGGAGCGGGAGAAGGCCCGCGCCCTGCGCCGCGAAGGGGAGCTGCGCGCCCTCCGTTCCCAGCTCCAGCCCCACGTGGTGTTCAACGCCCTGAACCGGATCGCCTCGCTGACGATGTCCGATCCACCGGCGGCGCGGGACCTGATCGTCCGGCTCAGCCGCCTCCTGCGGGCGGCGTTGCTGGCGGGAGAAAAGGAGTCCGTGACGCTCCGGGAAGAGATCAGCCTGATCGGGGACTGTGTGGCACTGGAGGGGGCCGGCTACGGCGACCGCCTCCGTTTCCGGGACGAAATTCCCGAAACCACCGATCTGAACGGCCTGCCGCCCCTCGCGCTGCTCAGCCTGGTGAACGGCGCCATCCGCCGGGGCGTCGGCATGAGGAAGAAGGGAGCCACTGTCACGCTGAGCATGCCGAAGAAGGGAGTGCTGCGCGTCTCCGTGCAGCCCCCGGTGCCGCTGAAGGAGGATTCCGAGTTCACGCCCTGGCCGGATCCCGTCTGGCAGGAGCGCCTCCTGGTGGAGGAACCGTTGCGCGCCCGCATTGACGTCCAGCAGGAGGACGGCGCGGTGGCCTCGGCCGACCTGGTCCTGCTGAGGAAAACCGGATGAAGAAGAAGATCCGGGTGCTCATTGCCGACGACGAGGCGCTGGGAAGAAAGGAAATGCGGCGCCTTCTCAAGGCCCACCCGGAAGTGGAGCTCGTGGCGGAGGCCGAGGACGGGGACGATGCGGTGGAGTTGATCCAAAAGCACGCCCCGGAGCTGGTCTTCCTGGACATCCGCATGCCGGGGCGGGACGGGTTTGGGGTGCTGGACGCGCTGGAGCCGCCCTTGCCGGAAATCGTTTTCTCGACCGCCTACGACCAGTTTGCCGTGGATGCGGTGCGCCGGGGGGCCCTCGATTACCTCCTGAAGCCGGTCGCTCCCGAGGATCTGGCCCGGGCGATCCAGAAGGCCGCGGAGCGGATCAACCTAAAGGGGCCGGCGATCCGCAAGGACGGCCGTCTCCGGGCCACCGACCGGATCTTTGTGCAGGAGGGACAGACCTCGATGTTCTTCGAGGTGGGCTCGATCCGGGTTCTGGAATCGGAGGGGAACTACACCCGGATCCGGACGGCCCAGGCCCACGGGCTGGTCCGCCGTCCGATCAAGTACTTCGAGGTGCGCCTGGATCCGGGGGAGTTTTTCCGGGCGAACCGCGCCCAGATGGTGAATCTGAAGGTGATCAAGGAGTGCAAACCGATCGAGGGGGGACGCCTGACCGCCCAGCTGGAGGAGGGGACCCCGATCGAGATCAGCCGGCGCCAAGCGCGCGCGTTTCGCGAGTTACTGCGCATTTAGCCCGCCGGCGGGGCCCCGCTCGCCCGCTTTTTTCGGCCGTTGATCCCCGGGAATCTCCGTCCATCACATAGCCAAAATCCGGGGATGACAGGTTGAAAAATGCCCCGCAGAAAACGCCCCATGAAAAACACCCGCAGACTTACTTCCACCCTCCTGGTCACCGTGCTCGGCACGCTTTAAGCGGTTTCCGCGCACGCCCAGGTCCGACCCGAGCACGCCGGCACGTATGACTTTGTTTTTGGAGAAAAACAGGGTCCCTGCGCCGGGCAGTTCGGTCTCGGCATCCTGACGGTCACCCGCAACGGGCAGGTGACCGGCAGCTACCGCAACCAGGCCACCGGCGAGACCGGCACCTTCCGCGGGACGGTCAACGCCCGCGGGGAGGCCGTGCTGCAGGCCGGCAACTCCCGCATTCAGGTCAAGTTGCGGGGACGCAACGTCGTCCTGGTGGACGGCGACTATGTGAGCGGTGCCAGCCGCGGCTTTGTGGCCGGCGTGCGCAAATAACCCGACCATCAAAACGTTTCTCCTGCTACTGGCGGGCCTCCTCACGGGGGCTCTGCTGACCGGGTGGTTCCTGCGAAAGGACGAATCCTCCGGTCCCGCCCTCCCCGGAACCCCGCTTCATGCGGAGGTTCCGGCGGGGCGGGTGGCGGCGCCTCCCGCCCCCGACGCACCGGCGGTCGAGTCGGCCCCGGTGGTGGCTTCGCCGGAAGCTACGGCCGGGCCGGGCGTGATGGGATTTCCGGACGGCGTGGAGGAGCGGATAGCGCAGGTGCTGGACCGTGCCGACCTGAATCCCTCCCAGAAAGCGGATCTTTTGTTGGCGCAACTCCGGCAGAGTCCGCCGGCGGAGCAGCAGGACCTGATCCGGCACGTGGCCTGCCTGTATCCCGACCGGGAGTGGGTCCGCTACCAGACCTTGCTGGCGGATCCCACGCTGGACGTGGCGGTGCGGCAGACGGCGCTGGAGACGTTGTCCCGGGACCGGCCCGGCTGGCTGCTGGTGGAGGCGGTGGCGATGGTGTTCCAGAATCCGCGGGACCCGCTGCGACCGATCGCCAATCAGATTCTGAAAAAGATTTACCCCGCCGTGGCGGACTACGACCTGAACTCCTTTCGGAACGTCTCCCGGAAGGAGTATCAGGACAACCTGGCTCCCGGGCAGACCGGGCCCTGGGGGCCCTAGGCCAAAGCGCCGGCCCGGCGATCAGGCCGGTTTGGGCGTCGGAAGGATCCGGCGGGGCTTTTAGCCCTGCGGGGGGCCTCCCGTTCGTCCCCGGTTTCCGCCGTTCATCCCAAGGGAGGTCCGTCCGTCACATTTCCCAAATCAGGGAATGACTTTGCTTTGCTTTGGTTCAGGCAGATAGCTGATGAACCAGAAATCTTTCTGTGCCGCCCCAGCCCCTTTGTCCCATCCGGGTGATGCCGATCCGTGGGATTTTAAGGGGCCAAGGGGGCTTTTTAGGTTGCTCCCTTTGCCGTTGGGAAATTTGGCAATAAATCGGATGAAATGGCTGGGATCCGTTACCCCAGCCTGAATCCTGTCTTCAAAGTGATAAGATCAAAAATTTCCCATCCTAGTGACTTAAACCTTAGCCCTGGGTCTCTCCGGGTCTGGATCATGGTTGGGATTGCTTTGGTCTTTTTGGCTTTGGCGGCTTTGCGTCCGGTGATCGATTGGGTGGGTCTGAATACCCGCCTTACCGTCGCGCAACAGTCCTTGGTCTCCTACCGCTTTGCGGTGTTGAGTTATCTCTCCCAAAACGGGTCCGTGCCGGACGATCTTTATGAAATCACCGAGGAGCCGTACGTCCCTGAGGGGGAGGGAGGAGAAGTCGCGCCGACCGAGCCAAATCCCAAGCCCAAGCGCGCCAGCTTGGGGGACGCCCTTCTGGAGGCCAAAAAAATTGATCGGGTCGGGTTCCCATTGGGTGAAAAATATCAATTACCGGAAGGATTGGGACCTTTGGTAGCCACCCGACCGGAGATCTGGGCCGTCCCGGTGGCCGCATTGGCGGAGCGTTTTGACAACCCGCGACTATTTCCCTCAGCCGGTTCCGGCAAAGTGGCTGTGCTGGTGGTTCCGTTTCTCAGCAAAAGGGAAGCTGAAGGAATCCAGAAAATGGTCAGCAACCTGCGGGAACAGACCCCCGGGGGGATGACTTTCGTGGGGGACTGCTTTTTTACCCCCAGCCCGGTGGAAGGAAAATTCACGGGCTGGCTTTACCTTTCCGATCTTTGAACCTAGGAAAATGCCGCTCATACCTGTTTGGAGCCGTCCATCCCCGATTCCGTCCGCTTATCACATATTCAAACATAATAATTGCCAAAAAAGGTGTCCTCGAGAATAGTAATCGCATGAAACGAAATAAATTCATCTATCGTATGAGTCGCGCCTTCACCTTAATCGAGATGATCGGCGTGCTCGCCATTATCGGAATCCTGGCCTCTGTGGTTTCCCCGAAGGTCATTGAGGCGATCCGCGACGCCAAAGTCACGGGGGTCATTGCCAACCTTAACGCGGCCCGGACGGCTGCCTCCACCTACTATGGCCGGTACAACAACTACCCGACCGACGGCAGTAAGCCTGCCATCCAGCAAGGGACGACCAACCTCTGGACTAGAACTTATGGTAACGCTGGGACGGTACTCTCCAACCAAGCCACCTTTGGAGATGTCCTTTGTGCAGAGGGGCTATTGGAAAACATCAAATCACCTTTAGGAGCGACCGGCACTAATGGCGCCAATATCTTCACTCCTGCAACCTTGGAACATATTACTAATCTCACGGTTAATGGTACTAACGGCTTTGCTTTTATTGCCTGCCGCACCATTACCAACGGCGCCAACGTCACCGGGAACTTCACCGGTGCCGCCAACGCGACCCGCACGGTGGTGTTTGTCATTCCAGGCGTATCCATGCAGGAGGCGGCTTCCCTGAAGATCAAGATCGATGGGCCTTTCGCCAATGATGCCTATTCCGGAGGAGCCTCGGGTTTGGTGACTTTGGCTTGCGGCGTGGGCACTAACGCTACCACACCTCCTTTGATCGTTAACGGCAACTGCCGGATGTCGGTGGCCACTGGTGGAACTCCCGGCTCGGCTGGTAGCACCTACAACATGTTCCTTTACGTTGCCAACGACTAACGCTGGAAAAGGAAAGACTCTTTCCAAAAAAGGGGCCTCTCCGGAGGCCCCTTTTTTTGGGGTGTTAATCCCTCCCAATTTGTCTTGAATTAACCCATGGCTCTCGCCCTCGATGACAAGGGTTTGATCAACGGCGTTGATCCCGCCGAAAACCCCACCCAGTTCAGCGCCAAAAAACTGGACCTGGCTGATTGGCTCCTGGTGTGGGGCCACGTCACCCCCGCCCAGATCGACCTCGCCAACCGGGAGGCCAAACGCAAAAGTCAGTCTCTCGGCCAAGCCCTCTCCGCCCTCGGCTTTGTTGAACCGCGGATCCTTTCCAGCTACATCGCCCAGCGTTCCGAAAGCGAGAACATCGACGTCCGCAAGGTGGTCGTCCCGCCCGGGGTACGGGACCTGATCCCACGGGAGGCGGCGATGCGCTACCTGGCCCTGCCGATCCGGCTGGACGGGGAGAAGCTGGTGGTGGCCCTGGGCAACGCGCTGGACCTGACGGCGGCCGACGCCATCGAGCAGCTGGTCCGCCGGCCGGTGGAGATCGTCGCCTCCACGGAAGGGGACGTGCGGGAGGCGATCAACCGCACCTACACCCAGGAGTCCCACCTGGACGAGACGATCGACGAGATCCTGGCCATGGACACCGCCGCCCTGGCGGCCGCCTCCGAAACGGATGCCCCGATGATCCGCCTCGTCGAGCAGATGCTCCTTTTCGCGATTTCCAACGGGGTGAGCGACATCCACATCCATCCGGAGGAAAAAATCCTGCGCATCCGGATGCGGCGGGACGGCATCCTGGATGAGGGCATCCTGGTCCCGCGGGAGATCCAAAACGCCATCACCGCCCGGTTGAAAATCCTGGGTGACATGGACATCACCGAGACGCGCCTGCCGCAGGCCGGCCGCTACAACTTCGACGCCGGGGCCAAGCCGGTGGATTTCCGTTTCTCCTCCCTGCCCACCGCCTTCGGCGAATCGATCGTTTTGCGTATCCTCGACCGCTCCAGCCTGAACCTCGACCTGAACACCCTGGGGTTCCAGCCCTCGGTCGAACGCGAGTTTCTGGAACTGCTCGAGCGGCCGCACGGGGTGATCCTGGTGACCGGGCCGACGGGATCGGGTAAGACCACCACGCTGTACGCCGCCCTCTCCAAGCTGCGCGGGGACCAGAAGAGCGTCTTCACGCTGGAGGACCCCATCGAGTTCCACATCCCGCTGGTCCGCCAAACCCAGATCAACGAGAAGATCGGCCTGACCTTTGCTGCCGGCCTGCGGACGCTGCTGCGGCAGGACCCGGACATCGTCCTGGTGGGAGAGACGCGGGACCAGGAGACGGCCGAGCTGATGGTGCGCGCCGCCCTTACCGGGCACTTGGTGCTCTCCACCCTCCACACCAACGACGCGCTCGGGGCCATCCCCCGTCTGATCGACCTGGGCATCCCGCCCTACATGTTGCCGGCCTGTCTGCTCGGCCTGCAGAGCCAGCGACTCGTCCGCGTGCTCTGCCCCTCCTGCCGGGAACCTCATCCGAATTGCGAGGAGATGCTGGAGACGCTGGACATGGAGTTGCCCGAGGGTTGCGAGACGAAGCTGTGGAAGCCGGTGGGGTGCGACAAGTGCAAGCGGTCCGGCTACCGGGGCCGGACCTGTATCGTGGAGTACATCCCGATGGACGACGATTTCTACGCCCAGATCCTGAAGGGGAACGATCCGATCGCCTTCCGCAAGATCGCCGCGGAGAAGGGGTATCACACGATGTTCCAGGACGGGTTGATCAAGGCCACCCACGGAGTGACCACGCTGGAGGAGATCTACCGCGTCACTTCCTCCAGTTAGCCGGTAAGCCCCGCCATGCCCGTTTTCAACTACACCGCGATCTCACCCTCCGGCCGGACCATCTCCGGCAAGGCCGATGTCTCCTCCATGGAGGCGCTCGGCCAGCAGCTGGCCAAGGAGCGGCTGGAGCTGGTGGAGGCCAAGGCGGGCGGACTGGCCGGCTTCAGCAAGGTGGGGGAGAGCGAGGTAGTCAAGGATCTGACCGGGCGCGAGAAAGTCAGCCGGCGGGAGCTGGTGGACTTTTTTTTCCAGACGTCCGTGCTGCTGAAGGCGGGCGTGCCGCTGTTGAAGGCGCTGGATCTGATCGCCAACGACGTCTCCAGTTCCAAGTTCAAGAGCATCCTCCGCAACATCGCCGCGCAAGTGCAGTCCGGCTCCACGTTTGCCGAGGCGGCGGCCGCCTTTCCCAACGCCTTTCCGCCGGTGGCCCTGGCCCTGTTGAAGGTGGCGGAGAAGAGCGGTACCTTGCCGGAGATCTGCGCCGAGCTGCGCCGCTACATCGACTGGCTGGACAAGCTGTATGCGGACATCAAGCAGGCGCTGGTCTATCCCTCCATCCTGATCGGGGCGACGATCGGCTTCATGTTCGTGATCTTCACCTTCGTGATGCCGAAGTTCATCAAGATCCTGGACGAGATCAAGATGCCGCTGCCGTGGCTGACCAAGCAGGTGATCGCCTTCACCCACCTGTTCCAGTACCACTGGTATCACATGCTGATCCTGCTGGGCGCCCTGGTGGTCGCCTACAAGTGCCTGATGGCCTACTACCCGCCGTTCGCCCTGTGGATGGACCGCAAAAAACTGCAGGTGCCCGTCTTCGGGCCGCTCAACCTGATGCTGTGCATGTCCCGGTTCGGGCAGAATCTGGCCACGATGTACCGCTCCGGTATTTTGATGCTGGATTCGCTCAAGCTGTGCCGGGAGCTGGTGGGCAACCGGGCGCTGGCCGAGGCGGTGGACCGGATCCACGACGGGGTGGCCACCGGCCGCAAGATCCACGAGATGATGAAGGAGTGCGACCTGTTCCCGAACCTGGTGCTGCAGATGGTCACGACCGGGGAGAACACCGGCAAGCTGGCGGAGTCCCTGCAGAACGTGGTGGACTACTACAACGACATCATCCCCCGGGCGATCAAGAAGCTGTTCGGCCTGTTGGAGCCGGCGATCATTCTGGCCCTGATCATCACGATCGGGATCATCGCGCTGTCCGTGTTCCTGCCGATGACCTCAATGCTGAACATGGGCAAGGCCTAGCCGTGCGCCGGTTTTTTAGCCACCCACCCGGACGGCGGGGGAATTCAGGGCTCACCCTGATCGAGATGATCGGGGTGCTGGCGATCATTGCGAT
>Ga0194133_10010882_pt1 | contig 10166 bp, 7 predicted proteins | sample TA2KigOf40mmetaG_FD_155448 | JGI IMG/M metagenome (GOLD analysis project Ga0194133, IMG submission 155448) | Freshwater microbial communities from Lake Tanganyika, Tanzania - TA2015055 Kigoma Offshore 40m | ecosystem: Environmental > Aquatic > Freshwater > Lake | place: Tanzania: Lake Tanganyika... | reverse complement strand
GAGTTTTCTTATTACATCTGTGAGATAAAGAAACCTGTTTTTCTGGACAAAGAAATACAATGTGTTTGACTCAGCAGAATGAGTGTCTGAATTATTAGCCTACAGAAGAAAAACATCAATGTTTTTTAGTCTTTTCAGAGAGAAAATGAGTATTTTTGATACTATAAATCTATAATCAGTGGGAAGAACGAAGTTTGTGTTTACAGTAATTAGTGTAAGCATTGATCGAGAGCTGACATTAATTGTCCACCCCCGATCAAAACGTCTTTAAGACGACTTAACGACCTCCTTCCTTGACATGCCATGTCAAAACAACTTCTAAACAAATTGAAGATGTTGAAAATAGTGGGGAAAATGTGTGCTGAATACTTGAATTGGGCCTTGCTTGACGCTGAAAAACATTAACTTAGGACTTCCTCTTTTGTTGCTGACCTTAATTTGAGAGAAAGAAAAACTTTGTCAAGAGAAATGACAAACGCAAACATTTTTTTGTATGTGATGATCTGCAGTTGTTTTGTAATGCAGTGGAGTTCTTTTTATCTTTAGATCATCTTGTTCTTGTGACAACCATTGTGTTGACAGGAAAGCTTTTCAATCTGATTTCAATGGTTGGAATATGGGAGAGATTTACAGTTGAGTGTAAATAGGTTGGGAACGCCTTTCAGTGATTCCTGCCATTTTCAGTGGGACGATTTATTCGGGTTGATGGAGAAAAAGATAATATTTACCTACGTTGGTTTTTGTCAAACCACACTCAGTTTAACTATCTTTAAGCCTTTTGTTTGTTCATTTCATTACAATTTGAAAATTTTAACAAGATCAAAATTTGATTTTCAAAGTTGAAAATGATTACAATAGTTGTCTTTTTTTCTAAACTCCTTTTTTTAAACCCAGTATTCCTAATGATGGATTGGCCATTGCTATTGATTATACGAAAAAGAGAGAAGCAAAATCCAGATTGGCTGAAACACTCGATCCAATTGGTCAGAGAATTGAGCCAAAAACGAACTTTTTTTCCTCCACAAAAGACGTCTTTTAGCAGCATTGCCAGCTAGCTATTCAACCAACCATTCCCCTCTCTTCTCTTGTGTTCTCATTCCCTTCCACGTTCGTGACTTGCAGACAAAGACACAACAGAATTGGAAAATCGACGAAACGAAACCAAGTGTAAACTGTGAAGCAGACGGAAAGGAGGCATAGTTCGGCCAGACATTTCAATTTTAGTAATCATTAATTAAAAGTTGTTGGACAAGTTTTTCGTTCTGACTCTTTCCGTCTTTCGAAATCCCACCACGCATCCAATTTCACCCACGTGGTTTTCGTATAAACAGTGCGACGCGTTTCGCCAAGACGAGACGCGAAGCGAAAAATCGAGACGAAACGTACTCCGAATCTGTTCTGTCACCCTAATAAAAATAGTGCAAGAACAAAGAAGCGATTTTTACTTGCGTGTTCACTCAACCGTGAACGGATCACAAAGAAGAAAGAAGAAAATATATACGAACAACTGGCGCAAAAGTTTCACTCGAAATTTAAGTTGGATGCCGAATCGAGTCGCGCTGATTTGTTTACATTTTGTAAAACGTGACGAACGCGTTGCGACGCGATCGAAATCAAAAGTCATAATTAACCACGTGGCACTTAAAATGATTGGTTATTAAAATTTTCAATTCTACATTTGAAGTTGTCTATGCATTTCAAGGTGTAGACTATTGTTTTGATGATTTCTAATGTTTTTTCACCTTTCCATTTTAGAGGCGTTCGACCCTTCCCCCCGTCGAAATTGTCGATCGATCGATAATCACCGCTTGTTTTGTTGTCTACAGTTTTGGAAAATATCGAGAGAGAAAAAGAGACTTGTAAAAGGATGGCTCTTGTCTGCAGATTGGAAAATAGGAGAGAGAGACACTTAAAATTTAGATTCTTCAGGCGTACAGGGAAGGGATGTTGTTCATGTGAGTGCGGGACCGACCGTTCTTCTTGTCAGGATCAGTGTTGAAACAGATTTTTTTTCAATTCATGGCATGTCGTTGACATTCGCATTTTCGGCCGTCATCCATTCTTGTCAGAGTGTGACACGCCCCTCCTAGTCGGCCATCACGAAATGCACCTCTGAGCCACACACTAGTCGTTACTTTTTGTTCTTTGATCATGATTGTTCAGAGAAAGACCCTTAAATGTGGTCAAGCATAAAAAAAGAGAGGAAACGAATTGGTATTTTAGTCGCAGTCATAAAATGAAAGGCTTTCTAGATTGGCCTTTGGAGAACCGTAAAAAAGACGAGAGAGGGGAGTGGAAACGAGAAACTTGTCGATGATTATTTTTCTCACCGTTGGTAGTGTTTTTTTCGACGTTGGAGGTTAAACATAAAGAGACTCACAATTTGGTCGAGTTTTGGATTAAAAAATACACAAAAATCTAATACCTTTTCCAAGTTTAAAAAAAGTGTTGAATGTTTTTTGTAATGAATGAAAAAAATGTGACTTTCTTGGATGTACTCAAAATGGCAAAAACGTTTTATCGTCTCTTTTCCCAGACGTTTTTCTCTGCAGCTCAGATTACTTTCCTCCCCACGTGTTCTGAGATCCTGTTGCAAACTTGCAATAGTCAACCTCCTTCCTCTCAAATAGGCTGAAAAGTGTCCAACGTCAAGATTGGACGGAGAGAAAAAGTTGTCTCGATTGAAAAACATCTTAATCGCATTTCCTTTTGAATCTTGTCAATTTCTTTTCATAATACCAAAACTTTATTTCCCCAAAGACTGCCAAAAGAAACTTTTCACTTGTTGTGGACTTGAAAAATATCAAAAAAGTATTTATTTTTTACTTTTTTTAGGAATCTTAATGTGATGGCCAAGACAAACTTGCGTCATTTCAACTGAGATAAAAAAAGCAAGTAACAAAACCCATGGTCAGAGCATCTAAACATAATGGCCACAAAAAATTGAAACAATGTGGATGGAAAAACTTGCCTTTAATAACCTAAATAGGCCAATTTAAAACTTAGGAAAAAATGGATGAATGGATTCTTAATTGAACTTTTTACTCTATCATTAACACTGAAAATATATCTAATTTAGTATTTTATTTTGGCTTTTCTTCATCAACCAAAATGAAGCATCTTGAGAGAGGCAATTATAATTATATCATTTGTAAATGTTGAATGATGTTAGTTTTTCCTGAGAAGGAAATAATAATTCCAACAAAAAATCCACTTTATTTATTGTACAAGTCATTCATTTCAGTGCTTTGTTGTAAATTTATATGAAAATTTTTCTGCTATTCAATCTGTACCTACAATTCTGTGATGCGTTTGTTCTTGCTCCACGTTTGTTCTGCAATCCTGGCATTATTTTACTAAAGCTATTCCAAAATGGAGACTTTATACAGCTTAAGGCAAAGAGCTGTCAGCAAGTGGGGAACGACCAGATGTTTCAAAACATCATTTGGAAAGAAAAAGGAAAATATCAAAATAGATTATGCAAAAATTTTTCTGAAAAGGAAAACCTTTTTTTTACATCTAGAGTTCAACAGAATTTTGTCGATTTGCATCACCAAATTATCATAAAAGATAGACAGATTTTCCTCGAAGCCTCAGTTTGGTGTTCAGATTTGATAAATTTAATAAAGTGGCAAGGAGAGGCCATTTTTACATTTGAATCAGAAAGGGCAGAAGAGAATCAGACAAAGTTTTGGAAAAGGTAATGAAAAAAAAGTCCAGGGTAGGTTAGAAAAATTTGGTGTGAAATGGTTTTAAGTTTTATTTGAAACTAGCCAACCAGGCCCCGGCACTGCCTGGGAAAAATTTAATGAGCTTACGTCACTCATCTGGACATTTTACGTTACACAAAGTTTTCTCTCCCGTGACCCATTTGGGTTTTGGAGTTTGGGGTACCCTGGGGTCCAGGGGTCGGGTTTGCAGGGGTCATGCTTGTGTTAAGAACCTTCCCTGAGTTGGTGGGGAGGTCTGTGCAAAATTTGGTGGAGGTTGGTCCGGCGGTTCGGGCGTGAAAAGGGTACATAGGTACAAACAATCACTTTTATGTATATAGATATTTGGTTTTAACATTAAATCACATCAAAAAGCCTTCAAAGTGTGAAAACAACTCTGAGAGAAACTTAACTCTTGTATGGAATCATTTTGATTGCACCTAAACCTATTTTAGGTTGAAGTTCTTTTAAGTCATAGAATTATAGTACTTTTCAACTGAAGCCTCCTTTGCTGCAGCCAAAAGCCCACTAAAAAATTTGCTCCTTATGATTTTGAATTGAACAAAAGACTAGTTCTATAACTATTTTGATTGCTGTTCATATTTTTATGCTATTTTATTTGAGTAACTCGGTGTAAGAGAGAATTAAAAATGGGAGTCAGGGTGGCAAAGTGGTAGGGAGCTGGATTTCTATCCCAGCAACCCAGGTTCGACTCCTCCCCGGGTACCTACCACGAAAAAAAAGGAACATCAAAGCCGCCCAGTGTGCCTTTAATAATGACCACAGAAGTCGCAAGGCGTACTTAAAAATTATCAAAAAAAAATCAAACAGCTACTCTGTGTGCCAAACTTTGAACTGGTGTTAAAAATATTAGAGTGTTGGGGCAAGTGGGTACTTGAAGCAGTGTGTGTAAGGGCAGTTTTGTTTGGTTTCATTGGCTCTTGGATAAGTAAGAGAATTTCAGAGAGTAGGTGTGGTATCCATGTGAAGCATTTTGGAGGGTCCTAGGGCCAAGAATGGGAATAGATTGATTGAATTTTATATTGATATAGATAGCCTATATATAGGATCTTGGCACTTTATTTTTATTGTCACACAACATATCTTTACCCACATTAGATTCCTGTATGCAATTGATCACTGAGCTCCCGGTTCCCAAGCTGATAAATAGGTGCTTAAACACTTAAAATAGTTATTTCTTACTATTCCTAACCATGGATTTAAGATTTAGTTTAGATTAAGTTATAGTAAATTCACTTTACTATAATAATCATTATTTTTACACTTCTTTAGAAGCTAAAAATTAATTGCAGTATTTCCTTTAAAATGCATTGTCATCGAGAAATGTTTGCATTTCTGATCGTTCTTAAGTGATCAGCGGTACCAACCATGTATATCTAAGGAAACCCCCTTTTTAATGGAACTCCAAATCCAAATATTTGATAGGTGAACGGCCTGTGCATCCTTCCCTGTGCATTTATGTTGATACGACTATAGTTTCCTCTTGATCTGTTTCAAACCTATATAAACTGACCGGTTCACTAAAATAATAGTCAGTATCTCATTGGTCTCATTTCTTAAAGTTCCTCTTATCAACAGGTTTTAACATACAGTTCATTTTTGTCTTTGATATTTTGTGCTCATGAGAATAAAGTCTTTTAAGCATTTGTTTTGACCTTGTCATTTTAAGACCACAGTAAAGAAGAATGTGTCAACACTATCTCAAATCAAAGATTGAACAAGGTTTGTTCCTAAGTGATCTCAGGGATGGTCTACATTGATAATTTCTACAATGAAGAGTAAAACTTTTCAACAACATAAAGTTTTTTTGTTATATCAAATATGCAAGAGTATTTCAACTTTTTGAAAGACAAATAGGAAAATATCCAAAGGAAGTTTGTTTCAAAAACAGTCAAATCTCATTATCATAAACTTAGTCTCTTCTTAAAACCATGTTTGTAGCAATTATATTATATCCATTAAAGAACTTATCAAAACCAATCCCTATTGGTTCAGATCACATTGTTTTTCTCAATGGTCACCTTAAAACCATGTCGATTCTGAAGCTATTGATGGCCCTATTTTGTATTTTATCCATCAAAGAACTTACCAAAACCAATCCCTATTGGTTCAGAACACATTGGTTTTCTCAATGGTTCAAAAAGAGGTTTAAGATTTTAATCTTTAAAGTATCTTGACAATGTTCGAAAATGCCAATCTTCAGTTCCTGGGAACCTAGAAGAATGAAAAGAAGATAAAAATTGGTTTTTAACACTAATCATTTCCATATTCTGTTTGAGAAATTAGTAATATTGCTTGATACAAGAAATTAAAAATGCAGCAGTATGTAAAATGATTCATGTTTATTAAGTTAACATCCAAAAATAGTTGGTTTTACCTTATTAAAAGGTATAATAACTTCAGTGTCTTAGAAAATTAACCCTGAAAGACACAGGATCATGGCTAAGAATCTTTTTTTTTTCAATTTTGTGGCAGTTCAAGGTAATTTGTCATAGATGTAGATAGCCCACATGGATCTCGGTACCATTTTTACTAATGGCACATTATTATTTTTGATCCTGCAACCTTTCTATTCACGTTTGATTCCCTACTGCTCCTTATCAGCGTGCTACTGTCTCACATGTTGATAAAAAGGCTTGAGCACCTTTACTTGTTAACTAGTTATTTCTCATTGCGCTAAGGTAGAGGTAAAACTTTGGATTAATTTAGGTTTAGTATGTAAGTTTACTTATCCCTGAAAATAAAGTTTTATGAGCATTTTACACCAAGTCTTTTATTTCTTTAAGAAGGAATGAAACTCATAAGAATAGAAGGAGATAAGCATGGAATACCTTCAATTTGTGAGCAAGATCTTACTGACAATGAAGAGGTGAGTGTTTGGATTAATGTAGATAGCACACATGGATCTCGGTACCATATTTTTACTAACACTACAGTATTTTTGTGAGCATGCAATGTTTCTATACATGTTTGATTCCCACTCATGATCAGTGCTCTCCTGTCTCACATGTCGTGTATGTCAACTAGTTATTTTTCACTATTCTTAGACGTAAGATTGTATTAGATAATTAGGTGTAGATTTAAGTTTTAGTATGTAATTTTACTTATTCCGAATAAAGTATTATGAGCAATTTACATCAAACCTTTTAGTTCTTTAATAAGGAAGGAGACTCATAAGTTAAGTGGGGATAATATGTGTGATTATACTGGGACATCGCTGTTCCATATTCGTGATCGCATTTGAGCATATCACATGTGCTCACAGGAATAGTCTACATAGATGCCAGGGGTTGTACATATGACCTTCAGATACCCAGGGGTCAACAGCTCAAGGTGAACCCTAAATACATATTTTCCTTTGTTCATGCTGTATTTTTTTAATTGAAAATTATTCCACTTTAGTCTGTCAAGGATTTTTAATCTGCAATTTAACAAAAGAGTTTTTCAAACCTTTCAATTAGAATTTGATCTCTGCATTCGAGGTGTGTAGTCTTTTGAAATTTGAAAATTAAATAGGAAGTGAATGATTCAGGAATGTCACATATTATCCGGTTACCATGAAATAGAAATTTGAGTTGGAAGTGGAAAAGATGTTATTTTTTAAAATGTTATGCCTATATACCGCAAGTTTATGGAGAATCTCATAATGAGCTTTACACCAAGAGCTGATTTTAAAATTTTCTCCAAGAGTCTTAAGCTTTTTATGTACCAGAAGTAGTATGTTCGAAAGCAGGAACCAACATAAATAAAATTTAATTGATTCAATCTGAAATCCCATAATTTCAGCAGTATTTTTGGGATTCCTGTGATCTTGTGCTGAGGATTGTAGGATTCAAACTCCCACAATCTCCAACCTAGAGTTGGCCTAAAAATAGAAAAAGTAAATGAAATTATGCCCATACAGGATCAATGGCTTTAATTATGAATTGATTTTCATGATTTCAAGATGAGTTTGTTATTTTGAAGTGAGAGAATTTTCATAAAATCATCATTTGCTTACTGAATGATAAGTGACCCCTAATAATTTATTTTGACTTTGAATTCACCGTGGCTGAAAGGTCATAGGCACCTGACTGAGAACAAAGATCTAAGTTTGTGGATTCAATCCCCGGCCGCGGGTCAAAGGTTGCCTTGAGGTACCTGCAACTAGGGTTCAAGCCCCAGATCCTAAGGTTCCCTGCTTGATGCCATGCCAAATTACCACATCGATTGGCCAAATTTTATCTTCTTTAGTACAAATCTAAGATTGTGAGAACAAAAATGAAATTTCAATTTAGAATCCAGGATTGGTTCCTAGATAGTAATACTCTGAAATGTCTGGTAGAATAATAAATTAGGTAAAACTGCTTATTGATACAAATAGTAAGAGCATCTAGTCCAGGATTTTGTTGAAATGCATGACTGGAATCAATTTAAATTTTTATTTTGCTTTCTATAAAAATGACACTTTTTTCTTGCAAATTCATATTCTGATTGGATTTTAAGCAATAAGGATATATCACTGAATCCTTCAAGTACTTTTAAAGTGTAAAGCTGGAAAGTTGTATTTTGCCATGAGAGGGTTGCTTTTTCAAAATCTAGGGTAAAACAAAGGAAGGGGGTGCTTTCTGGCTTTCATGCTCAGATGGAAATCTGCCAACTTATTTTGTTTTTGTGAAAATCTATATAGATCAATTCAGCACCAATAAAAGACATATTTTTATAAGAATAGACTTTTTTTTAATTGTTGTTTCTCTAATAGCTTTTTCACATTTTCCCGCGGTCATTTTTTTCTTTTTCTTGTTCATTTTGATACTTGGCAACAATCATAGGTAAGCACAGAAACATTCATTTTTCCTACTATTTGATTTGATGTTTTTTCTAAACTACCTTTTATCATCATTAAAATATAAAAATATGCTTAATTCTCAAATCCATGTTGAGTTGCATAAATAACATTGTTTTATCTAAACAATTTATGGCTAATTATATGATATATTTTTTTAGTTGTTTCTTTGCCATTTTGTCATGCTCCGCAAGAGGTCAGTAGCTATTGAGCTGAGGCTCAGAGCTGAGGCTGAAGCACGAAAAGAGGCTCAACAAAAACTAAAGATGGTATTTATCAGGTGAAAAAGTATTTTTTATTGACCATTTTGCGCTCAGTTCTCAAAATATTAACATCAATTTCAGATTCACAACTGGAACTTTAGGTTTAGTAACTATTTTGGTGCTAATTGCTTTTGATGTTTTGGCAAAAGCAGAACCTTTAATAGAAGAAGTAAGCAAAATTTAACTAGAAATATATTCACAAACCTTATAGATTTAAAGATGTAATTTATATTTGGCTGATTGGTGTTGCCCACTAAAATATTTCTTTGAAAAGGTTCGAGGGGCCAAGCAGTTTGAGAAATTGATTGAAGAAAAAGATTTTGTGGCTGTTTTTTGGTGAGTAAAAAAGTATTCTAATTAAATAATTTTAATGGACAAAATATGAATCATACATGACACAATAATGATAATATCAATCTAGACTTTCCCTGAGAAAATATACAAATGAACCTTGTGCAATCCCTAGTTCGGGATAGCGTTGACCCTGACAAATCACACATGTCTCTCTACAGTAGTCATGTAATAAAAGAACAAGACAAATGCTTTAGTATTTTAAGACTCTTTAAAATGAAAAATAAAAATAAGGTAAACTTACATACTTGTCTTTAAATCTAGGGCCTTGCTATCAAACACGTAACTTATGGGTAAGAATAGCAAAAAATAATTAGTTGACAAGTTTAGGCACTTAACCCTATTTATCAACCTGGGGAGCAGGAGCTCAGTGACAAGTAGCGCTCAGGAATCTAATCTGGATCTCCTAGGTTGTGCATAAAAATAAAGATATGAGCCATCTACATCAACCTATCTAAATATTTTGACAGTTCATTATTCAGCATTTTCAATTCATGTTTGGATGTATAATGATGGAATATCTATTGGTGATGGACTGGCAATCAATTTTGGATCTGGTACTGTCACAAAATCTGGACTTTTGGGGTTGCCTTCATTCAGTTAAGGGTAGAGTTTGCCAGTAGATCACACCTCTTATTGGCCATATCTCAAACATTTAGAAATTAAATATCTGGTGAAGAATTCCATGTCCTACATTTGGTAAATACTGTGACAAGAGAAACTGCCTAATATTTTTCCTGGTTGGCTGACTGACTAAATAAAAATGTGGTTGAATAAAAAACTAGGTTTTCAAGAGGTTGCCGTCAATGTGATGCAGCCCTTCAAGAGCTGGAAACCATTGACGACGATGCTGAAAAGTTCAATGTGGAGTTTGTCAAGATCAATGACAAAAGATTGGCCAAATCTTATGGAATATCAAAGTTCCCAACATTGACATTCTTCAGAGATGGACAAATTCAAATTTTTGAAGGTAAATGGATTTATTGTTTACATAAA
>Ga0194133_10010881_pt1 | contig 10166 bp, 4 predicted proteins | sample TA2KigOf40mmetaG_FD_155448 | JGI IMG/M metagenome (GOLD analysis project Ga0194133, IMG submission 155448) | Freshwater microbial communities from Lake Tanganyika, Tanzania - TA2015055 Kigoma Offshore 40m | ecosystem: Environmental > Aquatic > Freshwater > Lake | place: Tanzania: Lake Tanganyika... | reverse complement strand
AGCCTGTTTGAAACGACTTTGAGCTTGAAAAGTGAAAAATATCGTAGCGCAAAAAAGAGGGTAAAAGAGCGTGTACTATGATAATTTGTCTAGACTTGAGCTCCATTCAATGAGTATAAAAAAGTTATAAGATCAAGTTATCCATCATTGACAGAAATGTAAAACTTTTTCCCAAGTTCATTATCTTTGGATTTTAATTTTGAAATTGAAATGCCATGATGTAAAATTGACATATAAAATGATGATGAATGGTGATAGAAGAATTTTGACACTGAAACTGTCAAAACTATTCTTAAGTTTCTCACTTGGATTGTTTGAGAAAAGTCATCATTGTGAACTTTCAAATTAAAGATAGAAAACTTAGTCTAGGCCTAGCCCATTATGAAATTGGCCTCAGTTACTAGGTTTAAATCCACACTGGCTTAAAACATGGGGCAAGGCCTGTGCAAAATTTGGGGTTACTCTGGTGAAGATTGGTTTAGGGGTTTTAAGGTGATGGTGGTATATACATTGATATCTACATTCTGTTACATATATTGACTAGCAGACCACCAGGGTATTGGAGGCTCAAACTGGGCTTAAGGTCCTCCTCAAGTATTGTCATGAATATCTCCCAAATAAAACACACCTGGTTTTCACTTGACTTTCTATTCGTAACTGACTTTATCAAAAAACGTGCAAGAATGGAAGGTTTGCAAGCATTCATTCTGAGCATGTAAAAGGAATCACAGAACCAATAACGGTACAGAAAGCCACACAAAGAATATTAGAAACCTACTTGTACTTTCAAGAGATTTACGTTAGTATATAGTAAGAACCTGTGAAAGATTTAGTTTAGTTTGGTCCAGAGATTCATATAGCAAGTGCGGTGCTGTGAGCTGGAGAGTGGTGTGCATTTGGATGAGAGAATGTGTGGAATCCCTATGATAACCATCCCAATCAAGAATATAATCAATACTGACCTGTTTACAGATAAAATAGCAGCCCTTTATTTTGGAGAGATTTGGGCCAGAACCGTGACCAATGAGGGTTATTAATCAGTAATGTTAGCTGATTGGAGGATTGAGTATATCAAAAGGTGTAGGCATGAGAGAACAGGTGTGAACATATCTTGAAATGAGTGCAAAACTCAAAAAGTCAATATAAACATTCCAAAGTTTAACATGTATAGGTCAGAAACTTTGAACCTTGAGTTCACAACACAAGGTTTATCAAAATGGCCAAATTTAAATGTAACATGCATCATGACAAAAGATATTTTCTATTTTCTTGTTCAACAATATTTTTACCAATCCTTTTTAAAATTTTTGAAGTTGAAAACTTTGAGTTTATTTGATCAAAGTTCAAAAGTTAACTTTGGGCAAGTTGAAAGTCTGTCCTCTTCCTTTGTTAAATCTTTGTATAAACAATTTTATTCATTTATGGATGAATCATTCAAACATAATGTTAAAATTAAATATTTTTCCCAAACTTTGGACTAAAAATTGAAAATTATTTTACCTTCTTCAAATTAGCCAGAAAGTTTCCTATCAGTATTGATCTTATTTGATTGGAAAGGTTATCTCTGGGATATTTCGCTTATTGCTTGCATCTGGCCTATCGCTCTTGCACTTCTGACTCCACTCTCACACCTCCAGTTATTGATCTTGCATCTCAACCACATGGTACTTGCTAAGATTGACCTTTCCCTAAGCTCTTGATACTGTTTCAAGTGTCAAAAATAGGCTTGCGTGCCTAAAAATGTTACCAGCTATTCTTCCTGATTCTCACCCTTGAGATTAGTGGTGGATAATTTGACCCTAAATTTAAGTTTGGCTGGTAAGTTTTTGTTTTTTCAACTTTGTATGTTGTGGTCGCAAGAATAAAATATTCTGTGCTTATGTCCAATTTTACTTGAAGGATAAGCAACAACTTCAGTGCGACCGAGAACTGTGATCGAAGCGAGCAGGGTAAGGCATGAGCATCTCAGGTCATCTTCTGACTAACATCAGCAGTAAATCATTATCCGAGAGTTTGCTGACTTTGTTGTCATTCATCTTAAACTGGTTGTTGCAGCAGCACGCACTTTGTCCTTGGGCCTTGACTTCTGAGTTGATAGAAGTATTCCTCCAAAGAGATGTGTGGAATTACTAAGTTGATACTTTCCTAATACAAAAATTTTACTTGAAGGATAAGCAACAACTTCAGCACGACCGAGAACTGCAAGCGAAGCAAGCAGGGTGAGGCAGGAGCATCTGAGGTTAATTTCTGATTAGCATCAACAGTAGATCATCATCTGAGAGTTTGCTGACATTGTTGTCATTCATCTCAGCTGGGTTGTTGCAGCAGCAAGCACGTCGCCTCAGGGCTTTGACCTCTGAGTTGATCGATGCTGACAAAAGGAATCCTATAAAGAGATGTGTGGAAATACCAAGTTGATGCTGTCCTACTTCAAAAGCGGTGGAATGAAAGCTTGATCACATTCATAATTTTACATCCACTAGGGTTTGCCGTGGCTGAGAGGTCAAAGGCACCTGACTGAGAATTTAGAATTTAGGTTGTGGGTTCAATCCCTGGCTGCCCATGCCAGCAATTTTTCAACCCCAGAGTGCAAAAAAAATCAACAAGGCACTCTCAGTCAGGGTAATCTACAGTGACCATAAACTTTTTTGGTAGGACTCTTATAGTGGTGTTGGTTACGCATCAACATTGCCTGAGTCTATACTGCACAAGATTATTATCATTATTAGCCAGCCACAATGACAGGCTATTCTTTTTTTTGTTTTTGTACACTTAGACAGACAGAATAATGTAATGAAAATGAAATGAATGTACTCTTGTTGAATTTATAATTAATGTAGACTTACTATTCTGAGCGATCATGAAGGTGACCGCAAAGACCAGGAAGGCAAAGGTGAAATACCCTAACCCATACTTTATGTACACTAACCTCCTCTTATGAAAATAAAAGATGGTGTTGAAATATGCTCTTAACACATACTTAACACATAATGTTGAAATACACTTAAAAAATAATGATTCTAAAGAAAGGAATCTAACTATCTACTCTATGTAACTTACGTCTAAGCCCATAGAGAATAACTAGATATTGTTCTGAAGGCGCGCAGGCCTTTTATTGACATGTGAGACAGGAGTGCGCTGATCAGGGGCGCTTGGGAATCAGATGTGGGTAAAAATGTAACGTAACTTAAATCTAAAGACTGAGATCCGCGTGTGCTGTCTACATTAATAATAAGAAAATAATTCCTCTACAATTTCTTAATTGTAATTTCAAAGACCCCAAGTCATTTCTTTCATTTTCATCACTTTTTCTCTCAAACAGAAAATATGTTTCATTCAATTAAATATTTAATGACATTTATAGTCTGATATTTGAATTTAATTAACATCATGACAGCCAAAAGGTAGGTCTACAATAAATTTTCTTTTTATCATTAAAAGTTAAAAACTAAGGATTTAAAATACTCATTTTTTAGAATCCAAGCAATATTTTTGACTTTGGTATTTCTAAATGGCAGGTAACTTTAAATTTAATTTTGAGAACTTTTTAGTTATGCAAATTTTTTTCCAAGGTGCCAGACCAAGTTCTGTTACCAATACTTCAGGCTACCCAAAGATCACCAATGATGATTTTGAAACAAAACTGATCAAGGAGTCAGTAATACTTTTGAAATAGTCACCTGAAAATGAACAAAGCATGAACTTTACTTTTGAGAGGACACCTAAACCTGTTGAAAAGAAAAGGCTGCCTTCTTCAACAAAGACAACCACTGTGAAAACAAAATCATCTTGGTCTGTTGGTCACCATCATGTTACAAGGAAACCTTCTTCACAAAGTTTTGTAAAAGGCAGAACAACAAAAATGCCTTCAAAAGCATCACCAAGTAAGTCCAAATTACACTGGTGAGGAATAACTTGTTTCTTATAAGGAGAAACCCTTTGCCATTATTGGTTGCCCAACTGGAATAAAGGCGGTGAATAGACCAATATTTCTATCATATTCGTGTGTGAATGTATAGTACGGCCCAATTTGTATAAAATTATGCTAAAATTTTTGTCTGGTTAAGTACTGACTAAGAAATGTGTAAATTTACACCAATTGGAGATACATATACGTTTCAATTTTTTGGAAATTACGTGTATTGTCCAATGTTGGACAAAAACCGAGATAAACCAAGAAAAACTTTTATCAGAGAACTTTATTGGCTTTTACATAACTTGACCAAAAAAAATTTATGGGTTAAAACTTAACCTAACTGACCCGTCTTCATTCCGTCCTTCAAGTTCACCTACCATATAATATTATCATAGAATACGCTCAACACACGTTTATACTTTTCTTTCACGTTACAATATTTTAACATTCAATTCTCAGTAAGTCATTTCGAAACAAGCTGCAATTATTATTTCTCATTCCCATCTACTTCAGTTCATAACAAAACAGGCTGCTGTCACGGCTTCTCATTCTCACCTATTGATGCTCTTTTGTGCCCAAGACTTTACCCTCTTCACTTAAGCCCTTATTTTTTCAAGCGTCCTTTTGTGTGTAAAGTGCTATCAATAGACAGTTCGGCATTGATTCTTTTCTTGATTGGGAAGGTTAGGTTTCTTCCAATCCTCGGGCCTGATGTGTCCTGGTTGGCCAGTTTAGCATCTCACACTGAGTTTGTTTGTGAGCCTTGGGCCATCGTTTCCAAGGTTGGATAATGTAATGACCATTTTAGCATCACAATAGTTCATCCATTGATGAGGAGTGCATCTAACGGTACGGAACGTTAGTTGAGAAATCTCCAATAATTCGCATAACTCTGTTAACGTATTGAGTTCAGGAGTTTCATCTGCGTCGGAGGTTTGAGTGGGTTTAGCCAGACTGATGCCGCAAAGTAAAGTATGCCATATAAATGAGCACTTGCAACTTTAAGGTGTTGCACTTTAGTAAGAAATTTTGTTTGTGTAAAATAATAAAAACAATAAAAAAATGACAAAATCATAAATCTAGAAAAAGATATTATTTTTCCTTTACACACAAATTAACTGACAAAATTTTTTGCTTTTTTTACAGGAACTTGCACTTGTGGTCGTTACCCTTTGATTCCCAACCTTGGACCTTTTGTGACAGGGCCCTTGAGCCACAATACTAAAATAGTTGGTGGATACTCTGCCCCCAAGGGTTCTTTGCCACACCAAGTAGGATTGTGGAGAATTAATGGGTCACATCCATTTTGTGGAGGTACCTTAATCTCACCCCAATTTGTTTTAACTGCAGCCCACTGTGGGATTTATTCTGCTGAAAAAATCCAAGTTGCTTTGGGTGATTCCAACTTTAAGGTAATTTTTGATCTTTAAAATTTTAATTTAATTTTGTGAAGATTAAAGCAAGATTTCAGGTAACGATAGCGGTGCTGAGTTCTGAAGACAGTGTGTGGTGGGATGAGAAAACGTGTTGAAAACTCAGTGATAACCTTTCCAATCAATAAAAGAATCAATGCTGATCTGTTTATTGATAGTACGGCATCTTTTGTAAACGAATCAGAGATGTTTAAAGAAAAGGTTTAAATAAGGAAACCAACTTGTTTATTACTTGGATCACACATGTTTAAAATATTTTCATCTAAATGTTTAGCTTCTCATACAATTCGTTAAACTCATTTCGGTATAGGCTGCCGCCTTATCTCTCATTTCCACATCTTTTTCAGTCCAAGGGAAACTTGCTCATCCAACCAGTTGGTTTTGCTGGCAGATCCCCTTTTATTGATCCTTCCTGATCCTAGTATCTAGTACAAAAAGGGTTGCCGTTACATCAAAAAACCTTTCAGTATTAATTCTTTACTTGATTGGGGAAGGTAAGCATTGGGTTTATACCAAGTGTCATCATCTCGCAATCATCTGCTCTAGACCACGGCACTGTACTACATACATTTATTGTGCTTTAAAGATTGCACAATAAGTTTTTTAAATCAATTTTTCTTTGTTTCTATGGATAAGAAAATAATATCTGCATTCCAAGATTTAATTTCTATTTAGAAACATGATGGAGAAATTTTTTCCACTCTTGCCTTTATGATGATTCATCCTCTATACAACAAAAGGTTATTAGACATACATTTTTAACATTTAGATGAGTTTTTCATATTGAAATCATTGATTGCAGTACAACAGATTTTGATTTTGCACTTTTGAAACTGTCTAAACCAGTTGTTGTTTCTCCAACAATAGATTTTGCTTGCTTACCAAGGGGTAATAAACAACAAAGATATGTTGATTTTAAAGTCAAAATAATAAAGTTTCTAAATCTTATGAATAATTAGATAAAATCAATAAGTTTGTGGGTACATCTGTGGTCATCAGTGGATGGGGAGATACTGAGGAAAATGGAAAACAATCAGATGTATTAAAGGCAGCCTATATCAACACAATTTCAAATACTGTAAGTTGATACTTTCATAACTGATAATTTAAAATGAACTTCATTCTGGATTTCAGGATTGTCAACAATCAGGATACAATTCAGAAATCACCAACAACATGATCTGTGCAACTACAACTGCTGTTGATAAAGATACATGTCAAGGTGATAGTGGAGGTAATGCAATATAAAAAAAACCCTACAGAATAGAATCTGCGATGGCGGACTACGTTCCTTTCCGAATGAAAGACTTAAAGAAATTGAACTGTTTAATTAAAACAACGGATCTTTTATCAATGTTTTAGTCCACCAGACGTTTCACAATAAATAATGTAAACGAATGTGGTTACACGATGCAAGGAACATATGTGAAGCACGTTATAGATTATGTTATCACGTTACAAAGAAAGCGTAGATATAAAGATTCTACTAGGCAGAACTGCCAGACTTTAGTAATTGCTAAGATTATACGAAACCACAAAATGGCTATAGCTTTTCTTAATTGGCAAGTTTCAAATATAGGTCCAATGGTGACTAATCTTAATGGTTGAGTCTCAATCATAGGAATAACATCTTGGGGAAATGGATGTGCCAATTATCCATTTCCTGGTGTCTATGCAAGAGTTACTGAACAACTAGACTGGATTTTGAAAAATTCTGATGCTGGAAACTGTCAAAATTAATTCATTTTATTAGATTTAAGAATTTTCTGAGGCTAACATTTAACCCAAATGATGAGCAGGGTTAAGGCAAGATGAAAAGCCCAACCTAGCCTTTATTGGGAGTGTATTGTTTTGTCGCGTAATCCTTGAGTTTCTCTTGTGGCAGGACAACGTCCCATAAACCTTATGACCCTGTATTCTCCTACTGTGTTATAGACTGGCATGTGTAAATGCAATGTATGAGTCATTAATAAAATAAATTTCTTCAGCCAAAAATGTCTTTTATTTGGTTTAAGGATTTATGATAGTTACAGCATTGCTCGATCGTAACTTTAATGGTGCTTTGAAGAAGTCAAAGAAGAAAACCTTGGCAAAATTTGAACCTTGCATGGGTTGAAGAACTTTTCCCAACCTTTATAAAGTTTGTAAGTCTTTGTTTAGCATGAAACCCTCTGAGAATCTGTTATTCATGGGCAAGCAAAAATCATTATGGTTTGCTTAAGGGGATCAGAAGGGAAAATATGTTGTCCGCTGGTCCATGTGCCTGTCACCTCAAACTCCTCCCTCAGTTTGGAAGCTAGAGAGCTGAAATTTTGCATATATACTCCTCAGTTTATTGTCTAAAGAGCTACTGAGATATGAGGGTTTTTATAGGCTGGGCAAGGCGAAACCCGCGCTGGTTTCACTTGCGCCTGTAGGCAAAATTTTAGTCCTCTTGCTTCCAAACTGACGAAGGAGACAAAGGTGACGGAAGGTGAGAGGGACAGACGAATGGTATGAAAATTTACCGTATTTATAAAAAATTCATCACACTTGCTTGTGGAGGGTATACATTTTTCAACGTACAAAAAATGCAAATATACTTAATTGTTATCTGTGAAACAGAGGTAATGAATGAAAAAGCCACTTAGTATCAAAAATATTTTTTAAATTAAAAGGCAAGTTTTGAACTGTTTATGCAGTAGCTTTGAGAATGGTGAAAATTTTGGGCAAATGTGAAAAATACATGTCTGTCAAAACATGCTTAACATGAAAAGATACATAACATAATCCATCCCCTTGTTTACAATTCATGAAGAAAACTCAAATGATCAGGCTTGCTCAAAAAGAACATTAAAATTTGGAAGAGGGAGAAAACAAGTCTAATTATTGATTTGAAATAAAAATTATGTTAAAAAGTGGGGTTTTTTTTGGTGAATCAGTAAGATTAGATTAGGAGGGTTTTTTTATCCAAGGTTGGTTTTGGTTTACAATTACTTTTTTTAACTTTCATTCAATATTTGCAAAATGATTCATTCCTTTTTGTCTGCTGATAAAGCTTTATAATTTTATGGACAAATTAGACTTTGGTGTTGAAATCATATTTTTCAGAAGATTTTGCTGCTGATGACTTCAGAAAATGGAAGGTTTGGATGAAAACAGAAGAAGTATCTGTCATCACAGATGATGAGCAACATGGATTTATGAAACAAATATCCTCAAATGTCTTTCATGTAAAGTCTGAAATTTAAAAATCAGGGTGGTCAAGTAGGTTACGTGCTGTATTTCCATCCCAGCAGCCCGGGTTTGACACATGCCCGGGGTAACTTACCAAAAAATTAATAATACCCCACCTAGTGTGCCTTATATGACCACGTGTCGCAAGGCGTACCCTTAAATGTTAAAAAAAAGTTGGAAAGACAAAGCAGAAAAAAAGCCATTGAACATAAGTTTTGAATGCTATCAAAGTTGATTTTGCAATTTATCTAGCTTGAAGTCTGTGCTCCAAAGTAATTAACATATCAACATACAACATTAGGTTGTAGTCTGGTCATTGCTCCTCAAGTTTATGAAAAGACAGGATCCAATAATCCACATTTAAAGTTTGGGTTTGCTTTTGAAAAAATGACATCCAAAGGGGTGTTTGTTTTGTGGCTCTGTATAATTGGGACCTCTGATGGAAACATTCTAAATGGATTTTCCAAGTTACCACCTGAGTTACAACAAAGGTCATACAGGTTTAAGCAAAACCAAGGTGAGAGAGACCTCAGCAACTTTTAAGGTGTTCAATATCAATCTAACTTAGAGTTTATACCCAACAGGATTCCAACCTCAGTTTGTAAATCAACCTAACTTTGTTCAAATGTATCAATATCCCAGCAACTTCTATCCACAAATGCAGTTCAGGAAACCTTCATATCAAGCATATCAATATGTTCAGCCTGATTACATGGAACAGGTTTACTATGAAAATTCTTTGCCAGGTAAGTGTTGATTTGGTTTGGAAATACTCTAACTACTAGTGATGGGTCCGGATCAAAAATTTTGACCCTGGTCGGATTGGGTCAATTTTTTGTGGCTAGGGTCAGATCAGTCATATATGATTTGGGTTTGGTTTTGGAAAATTTTTCCTAAATATGTCAAAATTTTCAATTTTTTCCCTTTCATGTCAAAAAAAATCTATTTGGGTTGGGTCAAAAAGTACCCGGGTCAAAGGCGGGATGGCCTCTTCTTTACTCCGGGTCAAAAGTAAGCTCGGGTAGGATCGGATCAGGGCCTATCTCTGCTAACTACCTTTTTGGACTGATTGCCAAATAATTTTTGTGGATTCAGTATTACAAGGTGGCTGGCTAAGGGTGCCAGTTTTGTAGATTCTGAGGTGCTAGCTGGGAGGCTATTTAGGTTAGATTTGTGTGGTACACAACCAATAATTTGCTTTATACTGAATCAATGGTTGGATTGGCTGAAGTCATTTGCATTATTACTTCAAAATGCTACATGCAAAATGGAGATAGGCCGTGTCCCAACCAGACTCAAGCGTACTTTTGACCAGTAGTAAATAAGGGTTTGACCTGTCTTTGACTTGGGTATTTTTTACACAACCCAAAGAGATACTTTATGACCCGTGACCGTGACGACGTGATAAAAAATTATTTTTTAAAGTTTTGCAAAAAAAATTTCCTGACCAAGATTGATCCCAACAAAGCTGACCAGACCTGATCAACCAAAAATTTCCCTGAATGACCCAGTTAAGCAAATTTTTGGCTCAAGCCTATCTCCAATATCCAAAGCCATTCAAAGTGCAGTGTATATAAAACATTGAACAGTTGAGGATACCC
>Ga0194133_10010880_pt1 | contig 10167 bp, 8 predicted proteins | sample TA2KigOf40mmetaG_FD_155448 | JGI IMG/M metagenome (GOLD analysis project Ga0194133, IMG submission 155448) | Freshwater microbial communities from Lake Tanganyika, Tanzania - TA2015055 Kigoma Offshore 40m | ecosystem: Environmental > Aquatic > Freshwater > Lake | place: Tanzania: Lake Tanganyika... | reverse complement strand
ACAACTGACCAGTGAATACTAATGCCTATGAAAAAAATTAGAATGTCTCACACACCTTGTTATCAGAGTAGCCTCTTCAGTCTGATAGACCACATCACCTTCTAACAAAATCCTTCCCAAGGTTTAGGTGCAACATGCCATGGTCTCTATCAGTCATGAAATCACCAGCTACCATCCTTGTCCTTGTGTAAAAATCCCCAAGTTGGCCAAGAACGAAAAAATCCTGCCAATTCATCATTGTATTCCCAAACTAACTTTCAAAGTCTACGTATGGTAGGATCTACGTTAAAACTATTCATAACAATAAGGTTGGTTCCGTTGACCGCAACCCTCTCTAAGTTATTTCATTTCATTTCAAATATTTATTCATCCTGCGCCCTCTTGGGCATTTAAGATAAATTACAATAAAATAAGACAACACATCATTCAATTTCCAAAAAAACAGTTGTGGCATATTGAATTTGTAGGTTTCAGTCTCTTTGCCAAAATATTTTTCACTGGTTGTCTTTATCAACATTTGGCTTTTAGCTTAGGTTCGGAATGGAGTCCAATTTCGGTCCGGATTTGTTCATCTGATAAGGCCAGCAGCGGAACACATGACTTGATTCTTGTTTTGAAAACATGGTACGATAGGTCTGGCCATGGAAATGGGATCGATTCCGCAATTTTCTTGGCACGATTTATAAATGATGTTCGACCGACCCTTCTTTTACTGGTGTCATAGAAATGGATTCTTGCGGGAAATCTGGAAAGCGTAAAAGTTTGTTCGATCAATCTAGTAGTTATGATGGTGTTCATTGGATTGCAACAAAGGCGGTGCAGCATGATGGTATCATTTAAAATACTCATTGACTGGAAATTTCTGGTCCCAGATCTCTCACACAGTTCCCTGTTAGTTAAAGATCTTTCTCTGTCAAAAGTATGAAGTCTTAACACTTTGAATATAATTTTATTGAACCTGTTGATGTTTAACGAGCTTAAATTTCCCGCCCATATTGGAAAGCCATACTGAATATGGCTTAGGAAATGTGCATGGATTATCATTTTATGAAGGGGTCGTGAAAGTTTCTGGTTCAATAACTTCAACGTGTAGGACATGGAGTTGGCCTTTTTTAAGACTTTTGCTGCATGTACTCCCCATTTGAGATTCTTTTCAAATGTTATTCCCAATATATTCATGTCATCTTTTATTTGTACCCTGCTATTCCCCACCATCATGCTGCACGGGGGACCATCGTGGCCAAAAATAACTGATTCAGTTTTTTGTTCATTGCTATGCATGCCAATTGAACTTAGCCACTGTTGATGCTTTTTAATCACATAACTTCCCCATTCTAGCATTTGGTGAATATTTCTATTTAGAAATGGAATTGCAACATATGCGTCATCTGCGTAAGAGCAGACAAACGCCTCTGGTGCAACTTGGAGGATAATTTTTTCTAGTTGTTTAGTGTACATATTAAAAAGAAATGGACCGAGTACACTGCCTTGTACGCAGCCCATCGGGATCTTAAAAATATCACTATTGTGGTTACCCACCATGACATAACCAAGTCTTTTTGATAGAAAATCTAGTGTTATTCGGATATATGTTTTTGGGATTCCTATATCTAACATGCTCTTAACCATTTGATTAGGACGGAGTAAGTCAAAGGCTGCAGTAAGGTCCGTACTATATAGTAGGACCTTACTGCCATCATCCATTTGTCTTGCAATAAAATCCTGAATGCTAAGACCAGCTGTGATTGTTGAGCTACCAGGTCTAAAGGCCTGTTGGTGGGCTCCCATCAAGTCATCACAATCAAACATTTTCCCAAGCTTATCCATCAGGCATTTTTCAAATACTTTGCTTAATGATGATACTATACTTACCGGTCGGTAGTTTTCAACCATTAGTTTATCACCTTTTTTGTATATTAGGGTTATCTACTTATGTTTTAATCTACCTTGTATGAACAAAAAGATTAGAGCTTAAGATCTTGGGAATGAGCTTTGTATTTTTAGTTCGATCAGCCGTGAGGCACCAGACAAAATTTGTCTTTGACCCATGACCGCTGCTTTCAGATTTTAACAATTTAAATTGTGAGGACGTTGGCACGTAAGGATCAACTCTTATTTGATTGAGGAAAAAATCCCACACACGTCAAACACGAAACAAGTTTATTGGACTACAAATGCACCTCAATTTTTGTCAAAGGGATTATTGTCACAGACTACTTAACATTTGATTCTTTTGAAATCAAAAAATCAAAAAATTTATCCGATTTTTATGATCATAGTACAAAATATGTTACAAACAATTTACATGCGTTTATTTCAAAATTATACATTTCTACTTTGAAAAAAAATGACTCAGTTTAGTAATTCATTTGAATAAGGTATATAACCAATTAGTCCATGCGAAAATGTCTAACAATTCCAAGGGCTGCTATGGCTTGCAGCCAATACTGGATATGTAGGAAGCCCAGGAAACGAGGTGCTTTTAGAAAGAAAATGTAAATTAAGAAGTAGTTTTTAATGCATCAAAAAAGAAACTAACTGGCTTAAAAGCTGCAGCTGTGGTGGTTTCTGATGTTTATTTAAGCTGCCTGTGGTCATTGACTTAGAAGAGGATTTTTTGGGAGTAATTGTCAAAGTTTTGTCTCTGAAAAAAAGTAAAAATTTAGTTACTGATTTATCAATTTGAATTGTTATTGAAAGCAAGTCAAAAAATTCAGATAGAAAATCAAGACTACCTTGTCATCATGGCCCTTACTCCTCTCATGAGAGAATGGGCTGCTTTAATAACTAGTTGGCGCTTATCCTCATCAATATCACCTTCGACTACCCTACAAAAGGTCAAAAGTTCTATACAATACGGCTTGAAAATAAAATTTTTAAATTTAGTTACGTCGTTGCAACTGGAAGTCCCTTTTCAATGCACAAGTCTCCTAGAGATTTGAACTTTCCTAGATCTTCCTCGCATAAACGACTTACATTGATGGGAGGATATGATGAGGATCTAATCAGTTAGCCAATTTGAAATGCTTTCACTCAGTTTGTGAGAAAAAAGTTACCTTTGATCTTTAGTTGATTTTATAGTTCTTAGAAGTTTTTTCCCTGAATCATTTTTCAGTGCCATTTCAAGGCTCTCCTCTTTAGGCTCCTTAAACTGATTGGACGGGGATGCACCTGTTGTGCCAAAAACCTCGGTATTTTCATTTTCTTTTGCAACACTGGCCCGATCGAATGATTTTCTCCGAGGTTTTTCAATCGGTAATGACTCTACCAATTTAGAGTCAACTGAAAAAGATTTCTCCAAAATCCTTTTATGACAAGGAAAAGTTGCTTCAACTGTCTAAATTATCAACTTAAATTGTTAGAGCTTACAGTCAAAAAACCTCAGAAAATTACAGTTTTTTTTACCTTTTGTTCTTCTTCATAAGCTGATATTTTCTTTGATGGAATCAGTTTGGAAGGGAGCAAAGGGCTCGAATGGGCTGAGGGTGAGCTGTAAGGTTTACCTTGGTTTAAAAATTTGATAAGAATTCACCATGATCAAACTTACCTAGTTCTGCTACTTAAAGAAAATCTTCCACTATCTGCAGTCATGATACTTTGAGATAAGGGCTGCTGCAGATCAAGGCCAAGAATTTTGGATGCCTTAGAATTGATGTGAATTCGGCTTGTTGCTGTTGAGGAGGATGAGATGACAGAGTTTGATCGCCTTGCCAGAGATGAATTCAAAAGTTTACGATCTTTCTTCTAGGTTTTTTCAAATATAAATTATTAACTTTTGAATTTCATACTCTAATGAGCAATTTTAGCTCACATGTATTTCATCTTGTGTTTCTTCTCCAATTTTTATTTCACAAACATGTCGTTTACTATGCAAAATTGCTGCTGCACTTTGAGGTCTGTGATATTCATTTGGCTCAACTAAAAAAATTGGTCATTTCAAATAAAAAAGATTTCAAAGAGATAACTCAAGATCAACTTTTTGAAAGAATATTTGCCTTGATTTTCCTCTGCAATCAGCTCTCTGATGGTGTCAGAGTTAACATATATGGACTCGGAAGTCTCTCTCCTTTCTCTTACAGAAGGCAATGTGGAAGTATTAGAACGTTTGCTGTGAGTAGATTGAGATCGTTGGACCATAACTGGGAATCAAAAGACATAATAATAATCTTATGCAGTATAGACTCATTGAATGTTAATTCTCTCAACAAGTCAACATCTTTATAAGAGTCCTGCCATAGAAGTCTATGTCACTGCAGATTACCATTACCCTGACCTAGGATGCCTAGTTGATTTTTTTGCAATCCAGGTTGAAAAATTGATAGCTGGGATTGAACCCACAACCTTAGATCTTTGTTCTCAGTCAGGTGCCTATGACCTCTCAGCCACAGCGACCCCTGCTGTTTCTTTAAAACATAAAACCTTTATGATATATGAAATAATTAACCTGAAGCAGTGGGCAATAAAGCCCTTCTTTGTGGGTGAGATGATCTGTGAGAAGACCCAGAAGAGGCTGTTGTTCTAGTATCGCCACCACTCACACTGGTACTCAAGGATAATAACGATCCATGGAAGTTTTCATTTAGAACTCCAGTCCCAGATGCAATGCTTGAATTTAGTCCTGAAGGCAAAATGATTACAGTACAATTTATCAATCCAAGAGACATTTTATATTTGTATTTGTATTTATTTTCCAGCTCCATCAAACATCACATCATAAACCAGATTGGAATAAACTTTTTAAGAGCTTTTTATGGGCCAAAAAAAATACCTGGTAGGCTTTCGGCTCGGAATATGGTGTTTGAGTCAAGAGAGATCCTTTTTGTATTTTGCATCTTTGCCCTCTTAGCTATTTTAGACACCTCGGCTCGGGTTGACTCAACAAATTTCCTTTGAGAGGGACTAGTTGCCTGAAGCATTGATGTTACTTGATCCAAAAATACCACGAGTCGCTCTGTAGCAGATTCGTAGGTGCGACGACTGTCCTCCATCTGGAAATATTTTGTAAAAAGGGGTATAAAAATGAGCAAGGGGCAAATTTCAAGTTTCAATGTGCACCGCTACAAGCTTCCACCTGAGATGATCAACCTCTTTCTCGAGCTCAATTTGCCGTTTCGAATGGGGCCCATACATTTTGATCCTGGAATTTAACACTTATGTTTTGAATATTTACAATTTAAATTGTGTGCCAATAAATTTAAAAACCTAGACAGTTGCTCCCTTAATTTTCGATTGTCCTCTAAAAGTCTTTGACACTCCAGACGTATGCGAAATAGTTCTGTATCTCTTTCAGCTAGATTTCTACAACCATTGTTAACATCTCTTTGGAGCTGTTGAATCTCGCGTTCTTTCTCATGAAGTTCACGTTCTAATTCGGAGTCACTGGACCTGCAACTTTCCATCTCTCCCCCACTGTCAGACTTCATAGAATACTAAAAAGTGTTGATAGCAAAAAATTAGTGTAAAAAATGTTTTTGACCATGGTTGTGTTTATTTTAGCTTACTTTAAATACATCAAGTTAATTTCATTAGTTTGAGCAGATTTTTAAAGACATTGTTTAAAAGTAAAAAAATTATTGAAATAGTTAGATCCGAGTTCTTACTTCAGCATGAACATTTGAAACATCTAAACTGATAATCGATTGAAAAACAGAAGGCTTCCTTTTGTTAATAATTAGAAATATACCAGAAAATATTACTTTAGAAGCCACTAAACAATTCCAGACAAATAAAACCAAGAATTCTCACACTAAAATGGCCATGATAATGAAGTTAAATTTTTGTGGTATTTTTGACAGAATTTGTGACTTCTGGTTGTAAAAAAGTTGTTTGGAGTTTGAACAGCATATCGGTAGAAGAAATATTCAAACACCTTTTTTACAACCAGAGCTTGGTACTGCGATTGAGCTGGATCTAGTGTTGTAATTTTGTAGTTAAGCGAATTTGACCTAAGAGAATCTTGATGCCCTTTGCAAAGTTATTAATGTTGGCTGATTTTCGTTTTCAAGTCATTTAATTCAAATCCTGTTAAACTAAACATTTAATGCGGGTCAAATTAATGTAGTTCAACCAATCATTCCACGATATTTTCCTATAAATTATCAAGAAAAAACAAAATTCAGCTGGCAAACTGACAAAACAAATGCTTGATATATGGTACCAACTCATAATATCCATTTAATTAGTTGACTTTTCATGGACTAAAGATAATTATTAAGTCAAATACTTGAGAGGGTTTTCTTAATATTTTCAAAATTTAAATTTTAGTGTGACTTTAACTTTAACCCCAAACGTCTAATGTCTCTTTCAACTTTGAAAATTTTCCCATGACACAAGGGAAGGAAAAGTAGCTATTGCCCAATACAATTACTACTCTCCTTTTGAGGAAATCACATTTCTTGACGAGATTTTTGTTTCCAATGATTGTTACTTGCTTAAAAAAAGGTTTCTGGGCCAAATTTGCCTCAACACCTTTGCTCTCAAAGAACAGGCGTTATAATTTACAACTACCTGTCATAAAGACTTCTAAGAGAATGTGAATAAGAACCATCAAGTAACTTTTATTTGTATTTGTTTACAGGCTCCATCGAAATTCACAATAGTTTGGCCTTAAGAGCTATAACAAGGGGAGAGCCCATTTGTTTTTTTCTGTTGAAATAAATCAACTCAGGTTTCTCCACGTAAGTGACCATTCCAATAGAGGTTAGACAGTCATCATGAGATGTCATGGTTTCTTCTAATTTTTCATTTAGGGTCTCCATATCCTCTTTACTGATACATACATAAGTATCATCAGCATAGGACGTGATTTATGCGTAAGAAGGCTTTGCCATGTATATTGTGAATAGTCTTGGTCCAAGGACAGTGCCTTATTTATTTATTTATTGCTTTCTAAGGGACTCATTGTCAGTACAATTTCTACGGTAAAAATGTATGACTTTACAAAAATACAAAAAAGCCTTGTACACAGCCTATGTTTAGGATGCGGCTCTTTGACATCACATTATCGAGTTTTATCTTGAATTTTTGATCACTGAGAAAATTCATCTGGACATTTAATAGTTCTTGTGGAACAGAATTGTTCAACAGATTAAAAAAGGTGTCTGGTTTGAGCAAATCGAACGCCGCAGAAAGTTCCAAACCGTACATTCCTACTGTTTTGTTCTTGTCCAATTCAATATTGCAATGAATGATTGGTCCCGAATGTAAAAAATGGTGTGACAATGGGGCTTAGACCAAAATAAAACCTTAAATTTTCAAAACAATAAAGCTTAATTTTCGAAATAAAAAAAATTGTTTGGCTTGGCTGGACAGGCAATCTTCCAAACCATTTGATTGCATTCTCCATCAGAAGTTAAAATCATCCAATTAAGAAAAGGCTGATATATATATTAATTTGATTGGTTTACAAGGTGACATAGTTCTTTTTAAAAGTTCTGAAAAGAAATCCTTCAAAAAGCTAACACTGTAACAAACCATTTGCTGTCACGTGAAAATCCTCGTTTTTAGAGACAAGATTCAACAATAATTTTTGTTTCTTAGCTGCTAAAAATAAGATGACCGTACTTCCACCATCTACTTTTAAATGATTATATATAATAGTCAAGATCATTGAAAATCTCAGTAAAATAAAGTTTTAAACAATTGATAGGAACTTTGGGCAGAGTTTTATCGAATTTTTTTTATCATTATTGCTGATACCTAAGTTTATTTTATAATAATAATTTTTATATTTTTTTTTTTAAGTATACCACTTCTACTTTCAGGTAACTGCCTTTTTAGGTATGGTATCGTTGCTCTGTAAATGTGCCATGTTTACATACAACTCTGGTGAAATTTTATAATTGATGATTTACAGAAAATGCAACTCCAAGCACTTCACATTTTAAGATTTTGGAACCCCCATGAGAACCGGTTTAAAGTATTGGAAAATAACAAGGTTAACCAGTTTTAAAGACGATTCTATTTTTAAGAAAACGATTTGTTCATGGTTGAACTCACATAAGTAATTCAAGACTAACCTACTTAACTTAAATACAAAAACTATTCAAAAAAAGAGAACCTGTACCTTTTTTTTACCTTTAATAATTTTTCTTTCTTTCTTTTTTATTTGTGTGTGATTTACCTTAAAAGCATCATCTCTGCGATTCCTACTGTGTTTGTTACTCATGATGAAATGAACAGCAGCAAAGAAGTCTCCATTTCTAACAACAAAGTCGTCCCCTGTGCGCTGAAAAGTTAATTTTTTTGTCATGTTTTGATATTTTTGTCCATGAAAAACAACAAGATGCTTTTATGAGTATGACAACCATTGGACCATTGGTAGATAGATGCGTTTTCAGCTTTCATTGTCATTCAATTCAAATTCAGAGGCGAACCATACTGATTCACAGATGAAGCCTTTTTTCTTGCATGTTGCGACTTTTCACAAATTCTTTGGGTTTGTTCTGTTATTTGATTTTTTAAATTTAAAATGCAACTAAAACACGTATTGGGGCATGGGGAGTTAAGTTAATTTTACAAAAGAATCATCAGCTCATGTATGAGGCAGTAAATTGTAATCAAAATACCCAATCAGATTATCAGTTAGAATAAATTGAAATGAATATAAATGACAATGTTTCTGATGTAAAAAATTTAAAAAACCTTATTTGTATCGATTGACAATCGAAGGCGCATTTCTGACCATTCCGTTTCCGTGAAGGAGAATCCTAGGTCATCACAAGTCTGTAAAAGCCAAAATGACATGAGATTCTTTTCAAACAATCGAAATTTAAGTTATTTTAGCCAGTTCAAGGATTAAGATTAAGGCGTTGAGTTTCAGTCCTTATCTTGGTCAGGATAAGTTTGGGCATTGAAGAAAAAAGAGATTGAAAAGATTCTAAAAACTTTCCCTCTTCGCAAAACGTAAACAACTTTTAAGTCGGATTAAGAACGAGTTCTCATGGCAAAAAAACTTTCAGTCCTTGGGGATATTTGTGCTCAAAGATTTTGTTTCTTCAAGAAATATCAGTACTTTAAGAAAAATCGCATGCATAAATGGGCCAACCAAGATATAACAAAAAACTTCTTGGCTTTTGAAATACCAGATTTAAATCTATATGGAATGATCAAACTAACATTTCTAAATTTGTGATCAAAGTATGCACTGATGAAGATCAACCTAAATATATTTTATAAATACATGTTTATATTTTTGAAAAAACCTTTGACGTTGAAATATTTCTAAATTTGTGATCAAAGTATACACTGTTGAATTATTCAGATTTTTGTGTGAAAGATGATTTCGTAATTTGGCGATATTCTAACTACTTATGGTAGTGTAACAAAGGAGGTGAAAGTTTAAGAATGGATACATTATTTTTGCAGACAATATTTTAACCAGAGCTCAAGCAGCAATCTTTTAACAATAACCCCGAAATTATAAAAAAGAAATTGGTTTTAATGAGCTATTGTTTGAGAAGCAGTTGATAGTCATCATGAGAAAAGTGGCAAAAGTTTTGGAAAATTTTCCTCCCTTTACGGAGGTGCTCTAAGCTTCGAATAATAAAATTTCAAATAAAATTATTGACTCATTAGAAGTTCATGTTATCCAAGTTGCCGTTGTGGTTGATCTCAATCATTATAGGCGAGAGGCAAGATTAGACCACAAATATAAGAGAAATATGGAAAAGAGATTTTCATATGAACCAAAAAATTCAATTAGTCCTACCATTGATTAGTTGTAGGGGTCTGCGAGCGTTCAAGTCTCCACGAAAATTGTAAATTCTGTTCTTATGAGATTCAGTCCTTGATAAGTCTCTCCATTCTTTTCTTTAATGACTAGCCCTAAGACCTTAACTGGTATCGACTCTCTTGGCAAAAGAGTATTGGGAATTATATTTTGATAAAATGATATTTAAGATTTACAGGAAGTTGAAAAAATCTCAGTTTTATTTTTACGAATTCAAATTCGATCTTCGAACAATAAATCGTTGACTAAACAAATCAAGGCTTTTATTGAGTGAGATCTTTTAGACATAACGATTTTCCCCAATGTAGATAATATACCTTTTGTTTATTTTTTAAAAGATCTTTCATAGACATAAACATCTTGCTCAGATCGTGCCAACAAACGATTTGCCAAGTAAGATTGCCAGACTTTTCAAAATGACTGAAGAAGATTTATTA
>Ga0194133_10010879_pt1 | contig 10167 bp, 12 predicted proteins | sample TA2KigOf40mmetaG_FD_155448 | JGI IMG/M metagenome (GOLD analysis project Ga0194133, IMG submission 155448) | Freshwater microbial communities from Lake Tanganyika, Tanzania - TA2015055 Kigoma Offshore 40m | ecosystem: Environmental > Aquatic > Freshwater > Lake | place: Tanzania: Lake... | reverse complement strand
TCAAATACGGGTCAGTTTCTTATTTACTGCAAGTCAAAAGTATGCTTGGGTCAGGTCAGGGCCCATCTCTATATAATACTTCACACTATTTTCTCTTCAGGTAATAGACACATTCCCTTCTCCTTTACAGTAAATATTGATCCAAGCTTGACTGCCAATATTAATTGCCTGAATTTCCTGACTGATAAATTTATCGATCTGTGTTTAATGTACTTAAACCTGCCTCTTCCTCAATTTCAATTTCTTATTTCTTGACACTCAAATATCCTCTATAGGTTTTTCCGTGTGTCTTGCAAATATACAAGGAAAAAACTTTACATCCTTATTACTGAGAACCAGAAAAAGAAAAAATGGCTCAATTTTTGATTGGAGTAAACTTGATGGGATTTAATGAAAGACCAATAATTAAAAAAATGCACAAACCTGTTGGGCTCCTCTTGCATTTGAGCTTCCAAAATCAGCCTCTCCATACTCAATTTGCCATCCAAGAGCAATTAAGCCTTGCAGTGCCCAACGAATGGGCTCCCTATAAGTTTCTTTTTCAAAGTTGTCCAACATTGGGTAAGGTTTCAAACGATTGTGCTTCTTTTGACTGTCATCACGCCTCTCCCCATAGGTCCAGCCAGCCTCCATTTTCTTTTGGGCCCATGCATCGTGATAATGTTCCGAAAACTTTTGAATCAAAGTGTTCAGCTCATTGGTCAATTGGACACTTGAAAGAACAAAACTGGTTTGTGAGATTCCATTTGAAGACTTTTTATGCCTGCTTTTTTGTTACCTTGAAACATCTATTGGAGATGGAGCATAGGGTCCAACATCATTTTTACTAGATATTTTTGCAAACATATCTTCTTCCTGTACCAAACACATGGGTGACATGAAAATTGATTTTGAATATATTGAAGTTGTTAAATACTGACCTGTTGGTCAGATTTTGCATAATCTGGAGGAAGTGCACAACCGATGGCAGTCAAACAAGGCAAAGCTTTTCCAAACAATTCAGGATCATATTCCATTCTGGCAAGTGAATCAAATATGGAGCTAAACAGGGTCATAGTTAACTTCTTTTCTTCTTCAGAAGCTGACCCATAAGCTCCTTGACCACCTACAGCACCATAGTACTTGCTGCAACGCTCATAAAATAATGTCAGCATCTAGAAGACAAAATTAGAGTCATTTAATATAGTTTAATGATAAAGTAGATAGCCCACACATATTTCGGCATGTAGATTTAAGTTTACAGTATTTTATTATTTTTGACCACCCAACTTTTCTATCCATGTTTGATAGACGAGGGCTCCTGAAAAGCGCACTCCTGTCTCACATGTCCATAAAAGGCTTAGTTGGGGTATGGTACATTCTTTCATGGGTCAAAAATGACAACAGGGAACCAATCCTTGCAAAACAAACTGGTACATATGAAGGAGATCTATGAACCATGGCTGGATCAAGAATTAAATGATGATGAAATTAGAATTCTGATGAAGAAATGATTTTTTAATTATTTCAAAATTTGATCCTATTTAACCATAATGAATACTTTTTTCTGTGTCATATTTGTGAATAACTGATCATAGCTATTTTTAACTTTGAATTATTGCTGTAATAAAGTTTTTCTCCATGGAGAAGGAATAATCAATTTGAAATATAAGCTGTTGATTAATGTGTTCCATTTCATAAACAATCTTAAGCTTTAACTTGTATGATTGACCATTGAATCATGACATAATGTCCAAAATACTTTAAAAGGAGGTTGCTTATCATTATACATTAAAGTGACTGTTTGTACCTATGTACCTATGTCACCTTTTCACACACCAAGTGCCAGACAAATGTCCATCAAATTTTGCACAGACCTCCCCGCCAACTCAGGGAAAGTTCTTAACACAAGTATGACCCTGCCAACCTGACCCCCCGGACCCTGGGCTACCCCAAACTCCAAAAACTAAACAGATCACTGGAGAAAAAACTTTGCTTTACAAAAAATGTCCAGATGGGTGACTTAAGCTCATCAAATTTTTCCCGGGCAGCGCCGGGGCCCGGTTGGCTAGTTTAATATAAAGTTCAGGAACTTTACGTCTTTTATTTCGGTAAGAGTTTGACGATCAACAAAGATTCTTATATGTTAATGTAAAGCTTCAAAAGCTTGAAATCCTTACCCTTAGTGCAACATTTGAATATTCATTCAGATTTCCAAGATCAACTGTCAATTGCCTTAGGAGTTTGAGCAACATCATGGGATGGATTTCATTCGTCAATGAAACTAAGAAGTCCGAAACTGTTTGACGTTGCACATTAGTCAACATTTTACCTTTGCTCAGTCTAAAAAAGTTCAAGATTCAATACAAATGGTAAATATTTGGTTTGCCTTTTCAGAACCTGTATGCAGTGTGTAAAGTGGCTTCAAGTAATGGTGAATAATTATCAGCCTCAGCATAAAATCTGCTGTACTTTATGAAAATTGGCATTATGGAATTGCCAATGTAACGGTTCAAAGCCAAACCCATCTCAGATTCTCCACCTTCAGGCTATAATAAATTGTAAAAAAGTATCTATTAAAATCTATACCCCACTGGAAAATTCCCCTTTTTTATTCAAGTACCTTTTCCAGCATTGTTGCAGCTCTCAAATCTGGCAAGAAAGCTTCTTCAAGTAACTTGAAGTACAAATCTCTATCTTCAATGCCATAAACGCGTTCCAAAAACAGAGCCATGCTTTGCTTGTGATTTGGAACAAGTCCAGATGGGATGTCAGATTTTCCAGAATCAGCAGAGACTCCTATGAAATCATAAATTGACTTCTGTTTCCAAAATATTCGAATTTCTTCTTACCTGGCATCGGAACTTGGAATCTCAAGCTTAAAACACCTTCCAAATCTTCAAGAGGTACAAGAGATCTCTGAAAATGAAGAGCTTTATGAAAAACCTGTGTGAAGGTAAATCTTTTAACCTTACCAAGATTGCCCTGGCCCTCAGTGAATCATTTTTTCCTTGAGCAATGACAGAAGCTTCTGGAGCACAACGGCCAAGAAGATCCACCAAGGTACAATAAAAGTTCAAAATAGCTGCACCAGTATCAATAAAGTCTTCATCAACTTCACCTAGAGGAACAGGATGCATGTACCCAAGATCACTTAACTGTCCAGTTTCAATTTGGCCCTATTTAAAAATCAAAATAAAATTAAGTAGACATGTATTTTTTGTGCGGGGAAAAATACCTAACCCTCCCAAGCGGCCTGCCTACTTAAAAAATTCATGGCTCTGTCAATTTTAATGCTAGAGAAAGTTTATAAAACAACATTTTTAGTTAAATGTTTGGACAAAAAATGTTATTTTATAAACTTTTCTGTAACTTTTAAATTATGCGAGCCATTAAAGGGGTAATTATAAAACTTTAAACTTAAATATATCAGATTCTAAGCAAAATATCAAAAAACTGGACGGTAACTTAAGAGCCCTCTCCATGGGGTATATGCATATGCCAATTTTCAAGTCTCTAACTCCACTGGTGTGGGTGGAGAATGAGGTGGCATACAGACACAACTTACACGTGACGTCTCACCGTTTCATCATGATCCCTACACAAAAATTCTAACCCCACCCCTCGCTTCGCTCGGGAGGGATAGATTTTCAAGCGTAAGGTTTTTATTCTTTGAATAAAAATGAACCTGAATGGACTCTGACATTTTGTTTCCAGAGATTATTGACGCCATAAGACCTTCTCCTTCACCTTGTAGAGCAGGCCCAAGGCACTCTGGCCTTCTAATGAGAAGTCGAATAACAAGATTGGCATTTTCTTCAACAGATTCTCCTGAAAACACAATAACAAAGTATTATTGAAGATTGACCAAATCACGATTCGTCAAATCAAGCTTTGACCAAAAATACAATTCGTAGAAATGCCATTCTTCAAATTAACGAATAGTGATTTCGATAAAAAAAAGTCATTTTGGTAAATGCCATTCTACGAATTTTATTTTTGGTCAAAGGTTGATTCAAGGAATCGTGATTTGGTCAATCTTCATTGCACCGTATAGACAATATCTTCTTACATCACCTATTATTATCATATTAAATTATTTGTGTTGGAAGTTTTTCAAACTTACCATTGACCCAAACGCAGAATCTCAAAAAGTCCAGGAATCGTTCACCTTCAACTGGATCCCAACCAATGTCTGGATAACCTTTGCCAACAAGTTCGGTATTTGAGGTTAAGCCACATCTTGACAAATAAACAGCAATTTTCTCTAAATAATGCTCTCTGAGTGCAAGAGCTAATTCAGTGTTGTCCATTAAAGATGAATAGGCAACATCCAATGGGGTAGAGCCACGTAAACTTGGTCTTGACAACAAAATGTTGGCATGTTCCAAAATAAAAATCTAAATTCAACCAACATGATTTGAAATTTATGGATATTTGCCCCTTTTTGGTTATATATTCTGTTACCAAATGATCAAACATTGCACGTTGATTCATTCTTGAAGTTCTGCAAAAGTAGCACAAAAATCTACAGCATGCAACAACCATCTCATGAGAAGATGAAGAATCCTACAAAATCATTAGATTAAAATCATTAAGATCAACCTGAGACTTTATAATCTAAATTTGAGGGTCTAGAATCTTTCGCCTAGTACAAGTTCGCCAATAACAGTGCGCCCAATGCAAGTTCGCCAACTACGACCTCATTGAACTACAAACTTGTCGAACTAGTTCATAATTTGAAGAGTTTGTTTGTAAATGAGGGGGAAACATGCCCCGCAGGGTTAGGAAGGTGGAAACATACTTTGGGGGGTTGGTTAGGTAAGGTTAGCAATAAATTCCCTATTGGTTAAAAGGGGGGTGGGTGGGTTGAGATAGATGATAGGGAAACATGCCCTGCAGGGTTAGGAAGATGGAAACATTCTTTGATTGGTTGGTTGGGTCAGGTTAGGTTAGGTTAAGTGAACTGGTAATGGGCGACTTTGCATGGTTGGCAAACTTGATTGGGCGAACTGGTTTAGGCGAACTTGCATTAGCCGAAAGATCATGGTAGCTAAATTTGAACCTCTTGAACTACGCTGACTTCCTCATTTCCACCCTGTTCACCGCCTTGATCACCAGAATCTTGAGATGCTCTGGCAATGCTTGTCATCATAATCGCAATGACATTCTCATGAACTCTCAAGATGTTGATCAAATCAGGATGTTGGAAAAAGATGTGATTATTGACTAGAACCCTTTAAAAAAAAGATAGTTATAAGTTTTGCAAAAGAATTTTAAAAAGTGCATACTGACTGACCACAACAATTCTCTGACAAGTTCTTCCTCATCCTTTGACATTTGAACTGGTAAAAGTGACCGGATTCTGCTCAGTGCAACCCACATCTCAACTGCATCATCTTTAGTCTTGGAATCAATCACATAAGTGTTCTCAGTGGCTCTCATCTTAGTTCAATTATATTTAAAAAAATGTAAAAGAAGACTTTCAGACATGTTTTACCAGTTCTCCAACTGTATCATATTGTCTCAATAGTAGACTGAACATTTCCCTAACAAGTTCTGTAGATTCAATGGTGGATTCTGATCCCCAACGAATAATGGTTTCGACAAGAACTTTCCTGAATTTCTCTTCTGGCATTTTTATGCGAATTTCTTCACCTTCACCTGAACCATCTCCAGCACCATTTCCAGTATCTTTCAAAGCCTAAATATTTCATTAAAGAACGATGTAATTAAGTAGATGCGTTTTTTTTGTCGGGGAAAATACCAAACTTCCTAGCTATTTGAGCAAATAAGGAATATATTAAGCCAACCAATAGGTTGTTTCCAGTCTGTTCCATGAGTACTCATTCGACTATGTGAAGTTCGAATCATATTACTTGTACAAATAGGCAATCTCTTTCAAAAAAAATTGGCTTTCGTGTAGCTATTAAAGGGGTAAGTTGAAAGTCAAAATTGTGTGCACACCAGCTTAGTTGTACTACTTAAATCCACTAGCTTAGTTGCACAAACCCACTAGCTTAGTGCGCACAACTTTGAACTTAAATATCTCTGCTCCTAGGCAATATTTCAAAAATCTGGTAAAAATCAGGGAGAAAACAGCAAAAATTAAAATCTCAGCACCCAGGCTGAAAAAAAGGCTGTGTAAGCACGTTTGAATGGTACTATGATTTTAAGGTGTTAACAAGTGCATTATAGTGGTTTACGACAAAATTTGCTCCATTGGCACTTGTATTCCTATGTGCCACGTGTAAACAGGGGCGAGACAGGGTGGATACACCTGAAAAGTGGGTGGATACACCTGAAAGTTGGCATACAGTGTGTCTTATTTCTGTACAGATATAGACAAAAATTCAAAAATCTGGTAAGCCAAATTGTTGGCAAAGAATTTCTCAATCCGATGCACTAAATGCAAATATCTAGCAATTGAAGATGAGCTAAAGACAGACCCATTTTCATGGGGCTCATACTTTTAAAAAAAGATTTTAGACCAAGCCTTGTGATTTGTGGTCATATAAGGCACACTAGGTGGTTTAGATTTTTTTGGAGTAGGATACCCTGGGCAGGAGTCAAACCCGTGCTGCCGGGATGGAAATTCGGTGCGTAACTTACCTTGATAATGACACTCAAAACACTTGGCTTTTCATCACTCTTGGGCTCAATTTCCACATCTTCTTCTTCTAAAGAACTGATTGACATGACTTTCATCAACTCTTCGTGGAACTCTGACATCTTCTCACGCAATGGAATAGAACAGGGATGATCCTCTAGCTCTTCATCTTCAAGTTTTTTAAATCCAAGGATTGTATTCATCTAGAATCACATGCATTTCAATGGTTTTTTAAGGGTGAGAAAGTCATGAAAAATTCTTACTTGATCTCTTGGAGGACACCTGAATTCCTTAGTTTTCTTAGCAGCAACAGCCGAAGGCATGTCAGACTGTTTTATCTCAACATAACGACGAAGCTTTTTTGAAAAATATCATACTTTAAACTTATTTCTGTTGATGCCAATGAACCCAAAATAGTTTGTCTTTATCTTACTTGATCGGCTTGCAGAGCTCCCATATAACCTTGAGCAAAAGCTATTGTATGTTCAACTCTATGTCTTAACTGAACATCATTCAAATGATGCAGAAGATAGCAAAGGTGAAGCTTTACACCCTCATGGACCTTCATTCCCAGAATACCCTTGCGATGCATATCCTTCCCACCTAAAAAAAATTATGATTAAGTAAACCGGTATTTTTTATCCAGGAAAAAATAACAAGCCCTCCCAAGCGGCCGATCTCCCCCCTCCAAACCCCCAATTTAACCAAAACAGCAATCTTTTTTCCCAACAAGCTCCACACCAAAGCATTTTTTCCTCTTAGCTTAGTTTTATTGGAATAAACTAATTTCTTGTACGACCAAGCTTAGTAGCTCTCGATTCGTATTTCTTGTACAACCTAGCTTAGTAATATTTGAGTAGGCTTATTACTTGTGCGACCTAGCCTTGTCGTGCTTGATTCACATTATTTGTACAACCTAGCTTAGTAACGCTAAGGTCTTATTAGTAGACGCTGTAATTAGTGGAACCATAAATATCAGAACAATCCAACCTCAGCCACGCAACTTTAATAACTATTAGCACCTAAACTCAATTATCTCAGCTCCTAGACAAAAAATAAAAAATTTGACCATCAAGTTTCACCGCATTTTTTAAATAAACGTTTATTTTAAATTTTGAACCTCTGGCTTCAAAACTATCGTCTTTTTCCATGATCGCTTATAGAATTTCTAAAAATCCTCCCTTCGCTTTGCTTCGGTCCCTTGGGAGGGATAAATTTTTAAAAATTTGTATGAATTAATTCGACATATTACTCTTGTCAAAGGAAGGATCCCAAGTGTCCGGATGAATCATTATCAGTAGCCTTTCAATATCTTCATCAGACAGGGCGCCCACTAACAAAAGTTTGTCCAGTATTTTCAACAAAGGTCTGAAAGTAAGTTCTTACTCTTTACAAAAGTCAATGTTAACATTTTCTAGATAATGTATTTTTACACAAAGAGATCTTCGTTGGATCCTCCGATTGGATCTCTGTTGTGGACTTGGTTAACTCTGACAGCCTCCTCTAAAGCACACATGACTATTTCACGGACAAGGTCAAGAGGAAAGTCTGGCATGGCAAGTTCTTTAATGTTGTTGAAGTCACTCCTACAATCAAAAATTTTCTTTCATTTCTTTCCATATTTTCAAAAAAAGGTGCTATGAATATCCGAGGAATCACAATTCGTCAAATTAACCTTTGATCAAATCTACTATTCATTAAATGATTTTTTTACCGAAAATCTACTAATTGCCGAATGACTTTTCAACCAAAAATCTGCTATTTTTTAGCTGAAATTTGAGATAACCCTAACCCTGCAGGGCTATTTTGTTGATAACCTTAATTGCCAGACCTTTGGGGGCCTAACCCTGCGGGGGCTATTTTATTGCTAGACTAAACTAGCTCCATCCTTCCAGGCATAACCCTGCAGGGCTTATCATCGTGCGGCCTCGAATTGCTTGAACCGGCTTGAAGCCAATTTAGGCCACTCGAGGCTGCAGGGTCAGGCCTGGAAGGTTGGGTTAGGTTAGCAAAGTCCTTGAATAGACCTGAATTTGACGAATGAAGTATTCAGTAAAAAATATCATTTTTGATTTGACAAATACTGATTCAATGAATCATGAATGCAGTAATTCATAAAAGAATAGTGCTCAGTGCTCCAGAATATCAACCAGGAGGTCAAGGTTTGAATCCCAGTCATGGCAAGAAGAAAAGACCCACCCACCCCCCCGCCCATCAACCATCAACTTTGCAAAGGCTGACCAAAATTAAAAATTAAAATTTATTCTTTAAAAAATTCCCATAATTCATCTGTTCAGCTCTTGAAAAGTTTAATGATGTAAAAACCACCATACCAAAAGTAAGACAACTTTCAGGTGTATCCACCCACTTTAAGGTGTCCTGTTTACACGTGGCACACCGGAATACACGTGTTTAATGGTGCAAATTTTGTTGTAAACCGCCATTAAACACAAGTAAACACCCTTAAATCATAATACTCCATTCAAACATGCAGACACAGCCTTATTTTTGGTAAGGTGTTTAGAGATGAAACAAATAACCAAAAATACCAAAATTTGAGATAACCATAACCCTTCAGGGCTATTTTATTGCTAACCTTACCTAACCCAATCTTCAGCTAGGGCCTAACCCTGGTGGGTTTATCATACTAGTGGCTCGATTTGCTTAAATTGGCTTGAAGCCTATTCAAGCCATTCGAGACTGCATGGTTAGGCCCGGAAGGTTGGGTTAGGTTAGAATTAGCAATAAAAAAAACCTTGAATTGGCTTAAATGGCTGTAATTTGACGAATTGTAAATTCAAAAAAAAATATTTTCATATTCGCCCAATATAGATTCACTAAATCATGAATTCGGTAAAAATGTCATTTGACAAATGATGATTTGCCAGATTTTCACAGCACCGCACCAAAAAACAGGTTAAGGCTTTGAACATGACTTTTTAAGTCAATCATTAGCCCTTTGGCTTAGTTTAAGCAAAAACCATATACCTTATTTCAGTTGTCAACATTTGAGGCCTTATTGACTCAAAGGCCAATGATTTCATGCTATTTCCCATCTCAGAATCTTCATAAAGCTCTTTCAGTTCTTGTGTCATGGGAACTATGAACTCTGCTTGAGTGATTTCTCTGAAAGTAAAATACTTGGATTATCTGGGACAATGTGGGCACTTAAATAATGCAGGATCTTACACTGTGTTTGCATAAGATTCCAGATGTAAAGCAATTAGAGTGTCGAAAAATGCCTTCCTTAGCTGACCAGGCATATATTCAGATCGGATGGCATAAAGCAATTGCTTTTCATCACAATAATGGCAAATGGCATGTTGAGCCTTGAAGTTGGATTGGAAGCAAAGCGCCTTGTACAACTTTAATGTTTGTACGTGGAAGCTGTTATGAAAAAATAACCTTTCTGTTGTAAAAATTGTGATACCATGTTGATTTGTCTAATGATCTTTGGTGTAACATGGCTGAGAGGTCATAGGCACCTGACTGAGAACTAAGATCTAAGGTGATGGTTGTGGGTTCAATCCCCAGCCGCCCATGCCAGCAATTTTTCAACCCCGGATTGCAAAAAAAAT
>Ga0194133_10010878_pt1 | contig 10167 bp, 11 predicted proteins | sample TA2KigOf40mmetaG_FD_155448 | JGI IMG/M metagenome (GOLD analysis project Ga0194133, IMG submission 155448) | Freshwater microbial communities from Lake Tanganyika, Tanzania - TA2015055 Kigoma Offshore 40m | ecosystem: Environmental > Aquatic > Freshwater > Lake | place: Tanzania: Lake... | reverse complement strand
CAAAATGGTTGACCAGCGATGAGGAGGCATTAGAGAGACGGTGCAACAGCAAGGACAAGAGACGCTTGACAAGGCCGTAAAAAAGGGCTAGTATTAAAGTTTAATGATGCATCCGATGTCTGCACGGTACTTTCTTGTTCAGAAAAATTTCCAAAAAGTGCTATCACAAATCCCTGAGGAGGAAGGCTTTTCATTAATTGAACTGGTCGTAGTTGTGGCGGTACTGGCAATTCTGGCAGCGATCGCACTTCCATCCTTCACAAGCATTAATGACAAAGCAAGGGTCAGTGGAGCCAAATCAACATTGGCTAATATGGTTAAAGAATGCGCTGTTAAACTAGTCGGGGAAGACAGCAGTGCTACTGCTCTCGCGTACAAGAAACCAAGTATTGATAGTTTTAACTTTGCATCAACCGGCACCGATCAGGTCTGCGGGTCAACTGACGTATACTCAGCCACACCAAAAACAAATATCAACTTGCCTACTTTCAGGGTTAGCGCAGCTTCTGGTAGCAAAACATGTACACCGGCATCCTCAGGTGACAACAAATCACTAGGCTGCACTGGTGGTAGCGCTGGAACTCTCAACGAAGATTCAGGTCAAATTGAAGGAGCAACCAGCGGTGGATGGTGAACATCATAAAGGCTGTTAGACAATTTGGACAACAGCGCAATGGCTACACAGTATCAGAACTTGCAGTAGTAGTTTCGATACTTGCTATACTTTCTGCCCTGACAATACCAAATATTTTTAAATGGGTAGCATTATCTAAAATAGATGCTGTAAAGACGATCTTGAACTCAGCGGCGTCTGAGTGCTTACAAGGAGTAAGAGAAAGCCAATCTCCCGAGACAACAAGTCCAAAAGATACAACAGTCTCCAACGATAGCCTTGCGACCTACGGATACTCAATCAAAGATAACGCCAATAAATGTGATAGCTTTTTTGTGGTTCCGAAAACACAAGGCGAAAACTTCTTATATGAAATGGGCTTCAAAATAAGCCCAAATGGTGATTTAGTCAAGATTGCTGTACCAGCGACGGATTCTGGAAGCCTAAATTCCTGCAAGAATTGGGCTGGCGTGAATTGTGGCGTAAGTGCTGAGCAACAAGCCATCTGGGACGCGCTCGCAAAGATCGAAAAGGATAAAAAAACATGCAACGATAGTTTTTACGCATGGCTGCAAACGCCAGGTAGCGGCAGCTATAATCGTTGGGAGACAGAAACCAATACTTGCACACTAAAAACATGGGCGTTTGAAGGAAGCATACAGGCGAATGAACAGGGATACAAAGACGCAGAGACAGCCAAATATGGGCGGATTTGCACAGACAAGAAGGCAGCTGAGAAGCAAAAGGGAACTACAGGTGGGCCAATGAGCATTAGCGAATGTGGCAGTAATCAGTTCTACTTTTGTAAAGGAGAAGACAAGGGCACTTTAGATGCGATGAATGCGTGTATAGCAGCCGATCAAGAAGCCAAATGCATCTCAGATCAAGAAAAGAAAAGGTTGGATAATTACTCTGGGAAGTATGGACCTATCCAAGGTCCTGGCAGGTGCGGAGAAGTCGTTTGGATGTGCAATAAAACATTGATGTATACCGAAGCTGAGTACAATGCGACATCATGCGCAGCGCCACCTCCACCTCCACCTTGTCGTTGGCCACAGTGGGGGCTCTGCTAGAACGCAGAAAGCAGATGATCATGAACAGTTCAAAAACAAAGCTCAATAAACAAGTGATTTCTCAAAAAGCCCTGCTAGTGGTCAGAGTAGTATCAGCTTGTTGAAGAATAAACATAGCTTGAACTCACAAGGAAAATGCCAAAGACTAGTCAATATCACTAGCAGTCCTTAACAACAAAAACGGAAGCAAAAAGAATCTGAATATGCATGATTACAACCAAGCAGGTCAATAGACTCAAAAATCAAAGCAAGCACTAATCTGATCCGGAGACAACACTCAAAAAACCCACAAGGTTGCAACCAGAGAGACGTGAGGCTAGGATTGTTTAGGAGGATATTATGACTGCGACCACTCGCGAGCTGATCAACAAGGTATTGTCCCTGCAATGGTGCAGAGATAATATTGTTGTACCATTGGGGGTCAATGAAGATCGCCTAAGTCGCGAAGAAGTTTTAACAATCGCAGTTGCAAACTTTTCATATCTCGCGACTATAGGTGATTTCATCAAAAAAAGGGCAGCAGCCGTCAACTTAGTCTGTCAGTTTGTAGAGCGAACGCCGGAGGAAATCAATAAGTTATTAGATATCGCATCAAGTGAGAGAATTATATCGGGCGAGACGATAGAAGGCTATGAATTTACCGACGATGCAATACTTGCCAGCTTAAACCAAGTTGATTCTGACGATCGCAACCATGGAATAGACCTCGATTTTGACGATAGCGAAGAGGTAGTGATAGAGGACGATGCCATTGATTTAGCTCTAGAAATGCTGAGCAGTCAGATTCAAAAAGCAGCGGCTCAGATTCTTATCTCATCGTGCCGGAGCGGTGTTTCTGATATCCATATCGAACCGTATCAAGATGAGTACAAAGTAAGAGTACGTAGAGACGGGGTAATGCAAAGTTATGTGAAGATGCCGCGATCATCTGGCATTAAGCTAACAGCTTGCCTGAAAAATATGGCAAAAATGGATATCGCCGAGCGACGTGCATCACAAGACGGCAAGATTCGCAGACGGTTTGAGGGTCAACCGATGGAGTTTCGCTGCTCTACAGCCCCAGCTAAGCATGGAGAAAAAATGGTGCTGAGGTGGCTGAATAGCAAAACAGAGATGATGAGCTTGGATAAATTAATCTATGATGAGGGAACCCGTAATAGTTTCAGATCAATACTGAACGAGGCGAATGGGATCATTATCGTGTCGGGGCCAACAGGCTCAGGCAAATCCACCACCCTTGCCTCGGCACTTCGCGAAAAAGATAATGGGGAACTAAACATTGTTACCGCGGAAGATCCGATTGAATATGACTTGGGTGGCAGTATTCAACAGTTCCAGGTGCTTAGGGCAAAAGGGCAAACGTTTGCAATCATGCTACGGACATTTTTGAGACAAGATCCAGATGTCATATTAATTGGTGAAACACGTGATCCTGAAACTGCCGAGTCATCGATGGATGCGGCCGAGACAGGTCATTTAGTCTTTACCACCCTACATGCAAACAGTGCGGCCAGCTCTTTAACGAGGCTAGTCGACATGGAAGTGCCCAGCTACAAGCTGACAACCGCATTACGTGGGATCCTCGCGCAACGGTTACTGCGGAAAGTATGTCAAGAATGCAGTACTGAACGTCCTCTAAACGATGCAGAAAGCTTGTTTAGTGGTTTGAAAAAAGATACACCGGTCAGAGTCGCAAGCGCCCTAACAGCATCTGAGAAAGAACAACGCAAACAGGAAGGAACGCTATGCATATGTTGTGGAGGCACGGGATATCAGGGTCGCATCGGCGCCTTTGAGTTACTAAAGCTAACCAAGGAAATTCGAGACGCGATTAAACAGCAAAGGTCATCGCAAGAGATTGAAGATATAGCAGTGAAAGAAGGGATGCTGACATTGAAAGCATATGGCGCTAAACTTGTCGCAAATCAGTTAACAACAATTTCAGAATTGCAAAAGATTTGCAATGCGGAGCTCTAGACGAATGAGTATCGCGAGGGACATTGTTGGATTTGCAATCAAGGCTGGATCATCTGATATTCACTTGGAAGAGGGTTCGCCAATCGCAATTAGAGTCAATTCGGACATTCGGATCCTGGACAATATCCTAGGATCTTCCGATATGGATAAATTGCTGTATGAAATTATCGGCCCAGAAAAGATTGAACTGTTTAACAAGAGCAATGATCTTGACACGTCAATCGGACTGGAGGGTCTATCCCGTATCAGGATCAATGCCTATGTTTCCAATGAGAAGCGCTGCTTAACCCTTAGGATCCTGCCTGACAATCTACCGAGGTGGCAAGACCTTGGGCTACCACAGGCCTTTATTGATCTATCCACAAAGCATCGGGGCCTCGTCCTCTGCACAGGTCCAACAGGTTCAGGTAAATCGACGACCTTGGCTGCATTTATCCAATGCATCCTAGAAACACAAAAACGTCATATACTCACAATTGAAGACCCCATTGAATTTGAATTCTCTCATTCAAAAAATTCAATCATTCATCAACGTGAGGTCAAGCGAGATACCCAGAGTTTTGCTTCGGCTTTACGGGCGGCACTACGTGAAGACCCAGACGTAATCTATATCGGTGAGATGCGTGATTTGGAGACCATTCAGCTGGCAATTACCGCTGCAGAAACAGGCCATCTGGTTTTAGGTACATTACATACTTCGTCAGCGGCTAAAACCGTGGAGCGTATCGTTGATGTGTTTCCAGCGGAGCAACAAGAACAAGCACGCCTACAGGTTTCAACATCATTGGCCGGAATTATGTCTCAAACGCTTTGCAAGAATACTGATGGGAAGCGCTCTTTAGCCTATGAGCTGTTAATCAATACACCCGCCATTGGCAATCTCATACGAGAGAGAAAAGTCGGCCAAATCTATTCTCAGCTTCAAACAGGCAGCAAAGATGGAATGAACACACTGGAACAGTGTCTATTGAAACTATTGGAATCTGGCAAGATCAGTCGCCAAGAGGCTATTGGCAAAGCATCAAATCCTAAAGCTATCATAACCAGTGATGATTGATTGTCATGGCTGAATATGGGCAAACTGTCGGATCTCGAGTTATAGGTAGTAAGAGTCAAGCAGGCTCATCTCGGCTTTCCCGACAGATCAATCAATCCTCGTCGCCAGCTGCACTGAAGGTCCCCCAGAAAGATCTTTTAGTCTTTTTTAGGCAATTATCTGTTGTCCTCCAAAGTGGAGTCGCCCTAGCACAAGGTTTAGATCTGTTAGCTGAAAATATGACAAATAAAAAGTTTTCGGTGTGTATTGAGGCTATCTCCGCGCGCCTTAGTGCCGGCGAAGAATTATCGTATTGTCTTCAACGCTATCCCAAGATCTTTGCACCTATAACTATAGGCTTAATTCAAGCCGGAGAAGCTGGGGGGATTTTAGATCAAGTGCTGGATCGTATCGCCACCTTGATGGAAGAGCAAGCCAAAATCAAAGGGCAAATTATTGGAGCATTAATCTATCCGATTCTTGTCCTAGTACTAGCAATTTCCGTAAGCCTTGGATTACTCATTTTTATCGTACCTAAGTTTAAAGACATGTTTGACAATATGGGGGCGGAACTGCCTGCATTAACGTCTTTTATGCTAGGGCTTTCGAAATTTGTCACGTCTTTGGGATTTGCCATTGGCGCTCCAGTGGCTCTATTGGTTGGTTTTTATTTATTCAGGGGATACTACGCCACCAAAGAGGGTCGTCTAATGGTGGATCGATCCATTTTTAAAGTCCCTTTATTTGGGGATCTCATCCTGAGATCTGAGATGGCATCCATGTGCGACACACTATGCACACTCGTCAACTCAGGAATTCCAATTGTGGAAGGGATGGAACGCTGTATTAGCGCTAGCTCTAACCAACTCATTCGCAACACGATTCGGCGAGGGATCATCCTTGTGGAGCAAGGCCAGGAATTGAGCTACTCACTTGATCAGTCAAAAGTAATGCCTCGGCTAGTCATTTCAATGATCAAAATTGGCGAAGAGACAGGTCAACTCAGCTTTATGCTTGAAAAATTATCCCTGTTCTACAAGCGTGAAGTGGAGGCAACCGTGTCAGCGCTGACCAAAGCCATGGAGCCCGCGGTGATCTTTGTTGTGGCAGGAATTGTGGGCACAATCGTCATTTCCCTTTATTTGCCCATGTTCAGCCTCATCCAGAACATGGGTAAATAAATTTTAATCTGGACTTTCAAGCCGTGTCGTAATCAATTTGATTAAATCATCTTTTCTTAAAGATGAATAACCGGACAGATTAAGATCACGGCAACATTGTTTCAACTCCTTAATGCTCATCGCCAGCAAGGCTGTATGGCTATGTGAGCGAGGTTTGGATTGTTTGTTTGACTTGTAATGCTTTACATGTTCCTCTCCAACTAATCGGAGGCTCGGCCACTCTTCTTCCAACTCCTCCACACGCTCTTCCTTAGCCTCTGCAGAAGGCTCAGCCTCTGACGGCTCAGCCTTCACTCTCTCAATACTCGGCGACTCCTCATCATCGCTCCAACGCAGTACACCCAAGCCGCTCAATTCAGGCTCCCCATCCTTAACCCCGTCATCAACGGCCTTCACTCCCTCACCGATGGCCACTTCCACAGCAAACTCCGCTGTGTCTCCCTCTCCACCCAACCCCAGGCTCGGCCACTCTTCTTCCAACTCCTCCACACGCTCTTCCTCAGCCTCTGCAGCAGGCTCAGCCTCTGACGGCTCAGCCTTCACTCTCTCAATACTCCATCCCGGCATCGCATCCATGGTTTCTAACGCAAGCGCAACTGCTTCACCTGCCGAGGGAGTTTCCCTGCCTTGAGGTGTTGATGATGGCTCGGAAGAAGCTGATTCCGTAGCCGATAACGATGACTGATTGACCTGTCGTGAATGGGGACAGGACAGCAAGGCATCATGGGGCAACAACCCCAACCCAAGCCCGATCAGACGCCCAAGGCTTTGATGCACCAACAGTGAACTGAACGACACGGCACCAACGCCCTTGGCAGCAAGGGGCCGCAGGACATGGGCATCAAGATCCAAGGCTTCCTTGAGAAGATCGGCAAGGCCGGGATGGGCGCTGTTGACACCAGTGATGGCAACGCCTTTCCAACAGGCAGTACTCACTTGTGAGCTAAATTGCTGCCGAGCCCCCTGAATTTCAGAGACCAGCACACGCAGATCAAGATCCGAAAGTGCCATGTAGCCTTCATCGGCAAGCGTGATCGCTTCAGCAGAGAGCGCCTCTTGCACTGCAGCCTCAGTCTTAAGAAGATCAAAAACAGGTGTAGGGAATTCGCGAATTGCCGACAGACGAAACAGAGCCATTGGGCCTGAATTGGCCACCACAACCAAATGGCTGCACTCCCGCACGCAATCCAGCAGCAACAGAAATTCTCCCGGACCAAGAGCCGCCACATCCGCAGCCATCAAGCGCAACTGGCAGCAAAAAGGCAGATCAACAGACAGCAATTCAAGGTCGGCGCGTTGCAGTGTGTCCAGCAATTGATCCACTAGCTTTTGCGGAACGCTGCTAAGGAAGTAAGGCTGCAGTCCTGCAGCAACATCATCATTTGGCTGTCCAGAGCAGGGCACTACATCAAAATCCGTTTGCTGCAGTGGGATAGGAATCTGCAGCCCGGATGAGGGATTGCGGGCATAAGTACGGGCTTCTTCGAGACTCAAGCCCTGAGGTAGACGGATGATGGTGTTAAAGGCAGCTTTAGCAGGAAGAACAACCGCTGTGCGGTGAGCAAAAATCTTCTCTTCTTTGCAAATCTGCTGAATTAAGCCAGCCATTTTGGCTGACTCAGTGGGAACCCCACGCTCCGTGGCACCTGGGGGCAGTTCCACCCTTCGCACATGGGTGAACTCGACCTCATCCAAGCCGAAGCGAGCCTGCGCCACCGTGAGCGATGAACCACCAAACTCAAGCAACAGGAAACGCTTGGAAACTCGCCGACGGAACATCGAAAAGCGATCGGCCAAAACCGACAAGTCCATTCCAAAAAAAGTGGAACCAACTGGTGGTGTCTGCGTCATAGCTTCAGCAGAATGGCTTGGGACGGCAGAAAAGACGACGTGCCGGCAGCGAAGATGCCGAAAGCTGATCAGGCAGAGCTTGAATTACATAAATCCCCGGTTTTTCCAAAGAACCTTGTTGGATTATTGAATTCAGTTGTGGCTCTGAAAGCGAAGTTGTTCGCAAGCAGAAACGATAATCAGCTCGCACAGTTGGACGGCGGCCCGGAAGGCCCCAAGCCAGCCATGGATCATAGGCACAGACCCGCTCCGAATCAGCCATTATTGACATCAGGTCTTCTTTGATAAAGCCAGGCTGTGCCAAGATTTCAGCAATTTGATCCATAGCCATCTGCAGTTGGTGTTGATCAACAAGAGAGCCCGTTGGCTTGTCTTCACTGAATGAGGCTTCCGCTTGAGCCATAAATCTCGAAATCAAAGAAGTGGCCGCTGCAAATACAGCCCCAAATGCCACCAACATCAACATCGCGAAGATCATTTCAACCAAGGTCATGCCCTGCTGCCGCTGATCAACCGCAATTGCGTCAGAAGCCAACCAGTGGGGTGCGGCACGCCTCATTGTTGGGGCATTGCCTCCAGATCAGCCTGCAACAAACCCCGACTGGTTGAATCACCCCAACCCGCGGATTGCAAGAGTTCGCGCTCGAAAGAATTAAGGGGATAGCGCCCGGCGGAGCCCATTGCCTGCTGAGCCACCTGAATAGCCAACACTAAACCTGTAGTGATAGCCACCATGATCACAGCCCCGATAATTCCATCAGTCATAGCCAGACGCTCGATTAATTCCGCTCAAAGGCACAATCCACATCACCCCCTTGAATCAGGCAGGAATAGAGGCGGTAGCCCGTGGCGCCGGCCGGGGCTGGAGCAATTACAACCCGATGGGCTGCATTGGCCAATGCACAAGCACCTGCTAGCCGATCATGACCGCTGGATGATACCAGTCCCGGCCCATAACCAGAAAGGTTGGCGTACGTTGACGAAACTGCAATCGTTTGCATGACCTTGCCGCACAGTGTTGATCCGGAACCCCAGCTTGAATCCATGGTTTGAATGAGCCTTAGAAACTGCTGATCATTCGACTGCCACGGCGACTTCACATAGCTGTCTTGCGGAGGCTTGGAGGCGATCTGTTGTTGTGTTAAGCCCATCGCGACCTGAAACATCGCCATGACGGCCGTCAGCATGGCGATACCCAGACCGGCATAGAGATAGGTCATACATCCCAGATCAGGCTTCGGTACTGAAGTCTAGGGCGTATAACCAAGACAGGCACTTCACCACACCCGTGTCCCAGCTGCAGCGCGCCCACAGCCAACTCGCCAGGGTGTTGCTGGGAAAAGAGCAGCAGATCCAACTGGCGCTCACCTGCCTGCTGGCCGGAGGACATTTGCTGCTGGAGGACCTGCCCGGCATGGGCAAAACCACCCTCGCTGAAGCCCTGGCCCGCTGCTTTGGGCTGCAGTTCCACCGGCTGCATTTCACCAATGACCTCCTGCCCGCAGACCTCACGGGCGTTTCGGTGCTGGATCCCGCCAGTGGACGGTTCCGCTTCCAACCCGGCCCCCTGTTTTGCCAGGTGGTGTTGGCCGACGAAATCAACCGGGCCAGCCCCCGGACCCAAAGCGCCCTGTTGGAGTGCATGGCCAGCGGCAGGGTGAGCGTGGAAGGTACCAGCCACGAACTGCCGAAGCCCTTTGTGGTGATCGCCAGCCAGAACGGGCTCGACCAAAGCGGTACGTCTCCCTTACCGGAATCGCAGCTGGATCGTTTTCTGATGCGGCTCTCCCTGGGGTTTCCGAATCGTCAAGCGGAGGCGGCCATGCTGGGCGGGCAGCACGCCCCCCTCGAGCAGCTGCAAACCGGGCTGACACCTGAGGATCTTCAAGCTGCGCAACAGGCCGTGCGCACCATCCACACCAGCGATGCCCTGATTGGTTATGTGATGGATTTGGTGGAGGCCAGCCGGAGGGCGGGCACGGGATTGAGCCCGCGAGCCTCCCAGGCGCTGATCACGGCGGCCAAGGCCTGGGCCCACCTGGGGGGGCGCAGCATGGTGACGCCTGACGATGTGCAGTCCGTGTTTCCGGCGGTGGCAGAGCATCGCCTTGATGGTGGCCATCGCCGGCCGATCCCGATCAGCAGCGCTTTGCTGGAGCAGGTGGATGGGATTCGCTGAGTGGTGGCAGGGCCTGCAACGGCGCCTAAGTCGCCGGAGCCCACACCTGCAGCTGGGCCACCGCAACCTCTACATCTTTCTCAGCCGTTTTGGTGCGCTCTGGCTGATCAGCGCGGCGGTGCTTTATCTACTGGGCACCCAGGCCAAGAGCAACACATCCGTGCTGCTGGCCTTCCTGATGCTGAGCCTGCTGGGGCTCAGCCTGTTCCTCACCCACCTCAATCTCCAGGGTTTGGAGCTCGAGGTGCAGCCCCAGC
>Ga0194133_10010877_pt1 | contig 10167 bp, 6 predicted proteins | sample TA2KigOf40mmetaG_FD_155448 | JGI IMG/M metagenome (GOLD analysis project Ga0194133, IMG submission 155448) | Freshwater microbial communities from Lake Tanganyika, Tanzania - TA2015055 Kigoma Offshore 40m | ecosystem: Environmental > Aquatic > Freshwater > Lake | place: Tanzania: Lake Tanganyika... | reverse complement strand
AAGAGCAGTTTTAGTTTCGCCAACAAATTTTTGCTGTCTTGCTAAGGCTACAGGATTGTAGAAATCAAAAAGGTCTCTTTGGAAATAACCACCAAATTTCTGGTTAGCTGCTGGAGTATCTTCGAAGGTAGGAGCAGTTGGATTATAGATAGTTGCATAGCGGAAAGCAGCATCGTTGATAGACTCTGAATTCACGTTAGAGAAAGAAAGATTTACATTTAATCTCAATCTGTTGTTCAATGCACCCTGAGAAAGGTTCAAACGGGTGTTTAATCTTTCATTTCCTACTCCTTCTACGATACCGTTGTTGTCACGGTAGTTAACTGCAGCCAGATAATTGGTGTTACCAAAACTTCCTAAAACACTAGCGTTAGTGGTGAAAGAATAACCATCATCGATCAATTCTTGTCTCCAATCGGTATTACTACCGAAGTTTGTTCCGCCTCTCGCTACAAATTCTTCAGCAGAAAGGACAGGAATCAAGTTAGTAGCCTTGTCTACTGTAGCAAAAGAGTTGATGCTTACATTAGTAGTGCCTTGCTTGCTTCCTTGCTTGGTAGTAGTAATCAAGATTACCCCTGAAGAACCTCTAGCACCGTAGATAGCTGCTGCAGAACCGTCTTTCAACACGTCGATAGACTGAATGTCATTTGGGTCCACGTTTTCCAAAGAAGCACCGATGACTCCATCCAATACGATCAATGGAGCAGAGTTGGCTCCAAAGGTAGAAAGACCTCTCAAACGAATATTGAATCCGTTGTTGGGGTTACCACCTGGACGAGTGATGGAAAGACCTGCCACCTTACCTTGAAGCAATTGTGCAGGGTTGGATACGTTACCTCTGTTGAAGTTGTCGGGCCTCACACCCACCACCGCAGAAGTAATTTCTTTTTTGTCTTGTGAGCCATAACCGATAACTACTGCTTCCTGAAGGCTCGTAACGTCCTCCTGAAGACTAATGGTTAGGGTTGACTGGCTTCCGATTTCTACTTCTTGGGTAAGATATCCCACGAAGGAAACCACAAGCACTTGATCTCCAGCCTGAAGTGGTAGGGTAAATTTACCGTCCAAATCAGTTGCAGTACCTCGGGTAGTACCTTTTACGAGTACCGTTGCTCCCGGAACAGGGTCTCCAAGTCTGGCGTCAAGACGGTACCTGAAACGCTTCGACTTTGGGCATTGGCGCCGATGACAGCTCCCATAAAGAGGGCCATTGCTAGCATCAATGACTTTAGTTTTGGTAAATAATTTCTCATAGGGTTTTATGTGTTTTTAAAAAAGCGAAATTGGTATGAGTACTTAATTTCGGAGCTAAAATTACCCTTAAAATTGGATTTTGCAATATTTAACAAAAACCTTTCTATTTTAATCAAAAAAGGCATTCTAAAAGAATACCCTTTATCTTAATAAATTGGTAAATTAATCTAAAATATTTAATAATTAAATAATGGAAAACGTTTTCCATTTACATATTCTTAAAAAAAATAATTTTTATTAACTAAAATAAAATTTATCTTATTTATCAGATTTTCTTTTAGTTTGTTTATTAAGTATCCCTAAATCAGCACCTTCTCTTTGATTAATTCTCGTTTCAATTAGCTATTAAAAACGACTAATTTTTACTTTTTTGAAGTTCCAAACGTAAAAATAGGAAGCCCAAAACAAGGAAAATCGAGACCATGAAAAACTTACTGGGCAACCCCTGCGTTCTTAATTGCATCTTTACCTTTAGTACACCCCTTGGATTTATATGCCTCGTATTCCTTTTTTACTAACGTACTTAATTTTTATATCCCTGGCCACGGTTTCCCTTGGACAAGGGATCAAAGGAACGGTAAAAACTACAGCAGGAGAGCCACTCCCTTTTGCTTCGGTGTATATCAGAAACCTTCAAGATGGGGTACCTACCAACGAAAATGGTTCTTATGAATTTAAGTTGGGGCCAGGATTATATGACGTAGTAGTTCAATTCCTAGGATATGCTACTCAGATTCAGACGGTGGAAGTAGGATCGAATTGGGTAGAGCTTCATTTTTCCCTAGAACCTCAGGCCATCACCTTAAGTCAGGTGGAAGTGCAAGCCGGTGCAGAAGATCCTGCCTTGACCATCATAAGAAAGGCTATTGCGAAATCTACCTACCACAGGTTGCAACTGCAGCGCTACTCTATGACGGTGTATTTAAAAGGAACCGGACAGCTGACCGACGCCCCTTTTTTCTTAAGGAAAAAGCTGGCAGAAGAGGGATTAAAGCTGAATGAGGCCTACACTTCGGAATCCGTATCTCGCATCACCTTCAGCCTACCCAATAAAGTAGAAGAAAAGGTAATTTCTATTCGAACTAACGGAGACAACCAGGGAACCTCACCTGCTCCATACATTCAAAGTTCCTTTTACCAAGATAAAATCAATGAGGTAGTCTCTCCACTTTCCAAATCTGCTTTCATTTACTATCAATTCACCTTTCAGGGAAGCTTTTTTGACCAGAATCTCCTTATTAATAAAATAAAAGTAACGCCTCGTTCCAGGGGAGAAAAGGTATTTGAAGGCTACATCTACATCATCGATGATCTTTGGGCCATCCATAGTTTGGACTTAAAGACATCCGTGTTGGGCTTCCAAGTACATGTGCGCCAAAACTATTCGCCCATCGCTCCTAACGTTTGGATGCCTTTGACCCAACAGTACACTTTTGGTGGAAAGGTCTTTGGTTTTGCAGGCCAGTTCAATTACCTGGTCTCTACACGAGATTACGACATCAAACTCAATCCCGATCTAGCCCACAAGCCAGAACTGGTGGATGAAAAAATCCAAGAAGCCCCAAGTAATCTCCAACGAATTTCCAAGACTAAATCTTCACTGGAACAGTTGGCCAGCGAGCAGCCCAAGACCCAAAAAGAATACCGAAAACTTTTGAATCAATACGAGAAAGAAGTTTTTAAAGAGCGGCAAGGAGAAGAAAAAAAAGGGGTTGTTGCGGAAAGAAATTATTCGGTGGATAGTCTGGCTCGGAAGCGTGACCTTGCCTACTGGGATAGCATTCGGCCCGTACCACTGAGTTTGAAAGAGATTGAAGGCTATAAACGTGACGACAGCCTAGCCGTCATTGAAGCGGCCAAGAAAAGCGAGGTAGATTCCATCGCCAAAAAAGCCAGAACCAAATTTAGCCCTGAGGATCTGGTTATGGGGGGCTCTTACAGTTTTGGAAAGGGGATTTCCATAGGATTTCCTGCCAATCTTACCAAGTTTTCATTCAATACAGTAGAAGGATGGAAACTGGGAATTGGATTTTTCTACCGTAAGGTGGAAGAGATCAAACTGCCAGATTCGGTGAATCGCATTCGAAAAGTTTTTCGAATCGAGCCAGAGCTCCGGTACGGGTTTTCAAGCCAACGTTTTTATGGAAAATTAAATTTCCGAAGGTCGATTGTCAAGCCTACCTCAGGTAGTAACTGGAGCCTGGAAGGAGGTAGGTTTGCTTACCAATTTAACGGAGAAAATCCCATTCAAGAACAAGTGAATGCTTCTTATTCTCTCTATGCCCGAAAAAATTACTTAAAACTCTATGAGCAGAGTTTTTTACAGGGGACTTGGGGGGTACGCGTGTATCCTGGATTATCTTACCGCTTTTCGTTTTTATGGGCTCAAAGAAATCAACTCAGCAATACCAGTGATTTCAGTTTTACCAAATCGGCAGAGCTCCAGTATTCCTCCAATCGACCTTTTTCCGTGGAGGCAGAGGACGGAGCATTTACCAACCATCATATCTCAAGGATATCGGCTATCCTAGAATGGAGACCCGGGCTGACTTACACCATCCGCAACGGACGAAAAATTGCCAATTTTGACCGAGCGCCTTTAATCACCCTTACTTATCAAAAGGCTATTCCCCAACTCACCACTTCAGCTCGGGCAGCAAACTTTGACCATGTGGAAGCCTCCTTACAACACGAGGTTGATTTTGGAGTCAGCGGCACCTTTGCTTTCAATTTTTCTGGAGGGTCATTTTTAAACTCGAAGCAAGTATTCTTTCAGGATTATAAACATTTTGGAGGCAATCGAACGCTTTTTTCTTCCATGGGTGCTGCCTCCAATTACCGAGTGATGGACTATTACCGCTACAGCACTTCGGGATCTTATGTTTCCAGCATTGCGCATTATCAATTTCGTAAATTCATCTTCACACAACTTCCCATGCTTCGCTTCTCCGGTGTGCGGGAAAATATTTTTGTCAACTACCTCAAAACACAACATTCTCCGCATTACTTGGAAATCGGCTACTCCTTGGATAATCTTTTCCGCATCTTTCGTGTGGAACTCGCCGCTGGATTTGAAAATGGTAACCTCCTTCGTGCACGACCTTTATTCGGCGTAGCTACTTTTCTTAACTTTTCTATTGACTAGTCAAGGGTTCCACCAGTAGGTAAATTTTAGCACCAGGGAACGGTTTTTCATCAAGAAAGGTGCAGGTAGGTAATTGTCGGTATATACCAAAAAAAGATCTGAAGCTGGCTTAAATCTCCATTGAAAGCGCGTATTCAGGTTGATGTTCTGGATCTGTTCGTTGTACTGCAAAAAGGTGGTAAAGAATACCGTGTTAGTCAGCGTCACATCTATTCGCGGACCAACCAACCAGAACTGGGTTTTGCCCCAGGGTGCGGGAAGGTCAATGGAATTGTAATTGCTGCTGAATGCTAGACTCACATAAGGCTGAAAGCGGTAGCCCAGTTCTGTGCTCAAGTTGAGCCGCTTTCCATCCGCATAGTACCCGCCTAGACGTCCGCTAAAGGCATAGGTAAACACACTTTGTGGTTTGGAACTGTATTCCAAACCCAGCGCCGACCACTGGTGTTCGGTACCTGAAGCCAAAGTTTTTCCGGAGAAGTTGGTTGGGTCAAAGGGGCGTTGAAGTAATACAAAGTCATGTGCTCCCCAGACCAAGAGACTACTTTGGCTACGAAATTTGATGCTGTAAGTGGCGTAGGTGGTATTGTCTGTCTGGATTCCCTTCAAGGAAAAATACCGAATGGAATTCAGCTCAGGTCCATGACTGAGGATCAGCGCACTTTTTGGAAACCAGCGATAGCCGATGGAAGGGCTAATTTTGTAAAAAGCAGTTCGAGGGACAAAACCTACTTCGGCTGTGTAGTTTTCAGATACATATTCATGCTGCCAATTCCAGGTCAAATTGCCACTGGCATATTTCAGGTTGGCTGCGTGTGCGATCCCCCTTCCCACACCTTCAGGCCCGAAAGATTGTAAAACCATCGCTTTTCCCGTCCATAGGTTATTGGCAGAGGCGAGGTTGTACTCTAGGCCTACATTACGATTGAATTCGGTATAGGGGGTTTGGTTTTCGGGAAGTTGCGAGGGGTCATAGTTGAGGGACTGCTTGTTGACCACCAAGGCGCCAATGGTGGAGCGAGCCCCCACTTGCCGTTGCAGGGACAGCACCGAGAAGTTTTGAGCAGGTAGCCCTGTCTCTTCCACTGCTCCTGTCTGCATGTTGAGGGCTCCAATCCGCCAATCTTTGTTCAGCTTCCCACTCAGCCTTGCCCCAAATTGTATGGGTGCATTGAGCCCAATTCTACGCGAAAAAAAAGGGCGCAGCGTACTGTAGCCATAACTCCCAAACAAATCCCCGTTCTCCAAGAAGAACTGCCGACGCTCCGGAAAGAACAACTCAAAGCGATCCAAATTGGTAACCTGCCGATCCACTTCCACTTGGGAGAAGTCGGGATTCACCGTTAGGTCCAGATTGAGGGATGAGGTCAGGGAAACTTTGGCATCCAAGCCAATTTCGCGCTTGTAAGTTGCTTTTTCGCTGGACTGTCCATTTTTACGAAAGCCTCCCAAGGTGTAGGGAATCAGGGAAATGTTTGCTCCTGCGTCAGGTGGAGGATTGTCCCAGACCAGGATACCGGTGTAGGCTAGGGATGCCGAAGGAAATTGTCGAGGTACCGGAGCCCATCCGGACTTTTCGGTGGTTTTTAAGTCTAGACGAGAAAAGTTGATTCCCCATTCTGTAATGCCTTTTTTGTAGCGGATGGATTTGAAGGAGATAGCTGCTTCAAACACCCAGCGATCAGGGTAATTTTTGACTTTTGATACCCACTTGTTGTCCCAGCTTAGATCTACAGCGCCTCCATTGGACATTTGCCCATCCCACTGCGCACCCGCAGCATTGGCGCCAAAGGTGAATCCATTGGTGAGGTCATCGAAGGGATCCATAAAGAGCAAGAAGTTGTCGTTCTTCCCAAAATTGAAATCACGTCGCAGGGATTCCACCATGTAAGGTCCCTCACTCGCATGGTAGTTGATCACATAAAGGTAGAGTTGCTCCTCGTCGTAACTCATCCGAACCTCGGTCTTCACCTTGGAGAAACTCGTGTCCATGGGGGTGATCATGAAAAAATTGCTCGCCACTTCCGCCTCCTGCCAAGTCTGTTCATCCATCATTCCATCTACCGCGATGGGACTACTCGCCTTTTGAATGTTTAGGCGGTAACCCGCATTGATTTTTTGAGCTCGTATTGGAGCGCTGATAAGAAAAAATGAAAATAAAATGGGGATTAAAAAACGCATGAACCGTGCCTTTGGATAGAAAACTACTGTTTGATTCGGTAAGTAAAGGTCAGGTTCGTTTGCCGTAAAACCATCTGGGATTCCCCTTCCGTGAAGAAATTAGCTCCCTCGGTAATGTAGCGGTTGATGCGTGAGTTGAGTGCATCCGCTACATTTAAAATCAAGGTTCCCCGTTGATTCAAGATTTTTTTGCTGGACGAAAGGTCTAGAAAGAAGATTCCTTTTTGAACACCCTGGGCTGTTTTTCGTCGAGCCTCGTAGTTTCCCCGAACCTGTAAATCCCATCCCTTTGGCAGCGTAAATCGAGAACTCTGTCGGAACAACATCGAGGTGGTGGTGGCTTGAAAATTTTGGTTCAAGTTGCTTCCATCCACTGTCGCATAAAAGAAGTTCGCGTTGAAGTCCAGCTTCCACCAGGACTTGGCTACATAGTCCCCGCTAAATTCCAATCCATAGGAATCTTCCCCTATCAAGTTGTAGGGTGCTGTAACCGAGAAACCATTGTCTCCCACAGTTCGGATGCGTTGAATCTTATCTTGGGTGCTTCGGTAGTATAGCGTTGAAAATAGGGTACTTTTTTCTCCATACAGGATGTGGCCGAACTCGTAGGAATCCGTAAACTCAGGATCCAGGTTGGGATTGCCCGAGAAAAAGTTTCGTTGATCGGAAAAGGTCACATAAGGGCTCAAGTCATTGTATACGGGGCGTCTGATTCGGCGGCTATAACTCAACTGGAAGGCGTTTTTTTCATTGGCCTTGTAATTGATATGCCCGCTAGGGAAAAGGTTGGTATAGGATCTCGGATTGGACTCTTTGGTTGCAACCAATCGGGTTTCGATGTCCGTGTACTCCGCTCTGAGTCCTGCTTGGTAACTCCACTTGGCTCGTTCATTTCCCACGATCCCATAGATAGCCAAGATATTTTCGTCGTAGAGGAATACATTGTCCAAGCCATCAATGGTCTCAAAAATTCCAGACTCCTGCTTTTCTTGAACCAGGTAGTCGTTTTCCATTTCACGAAAACTGGTACGAATGCCGGTTTCAATCTTGCCTTTGGTAGCAAAGGGTTGGGTATAATCTACTTGTAAGAGAAATTGATTTTCATATTCGTCATTTAGGGAAGTTTGGATGAGCGAACCCTTTGGGCGAGTTTGGCCCATGGGGTCAAATGCATTTTCTGTAAAGAGTTGGTCTGACCTTTCCCAATAATTCAGGTAGGTGAAAGAAGCATTGAGTTCATGGCCTTGCTGTGCAAATTTCTTTTTAAAGTTGATTATAGCTTCTTTGTTGGGTTCGTCTTCCGTTTCATCCTGTCTGCGCAAGGCATATCCCAAGTAGTTTTCGTAGGTATTAAGGTAGTCTTGGTACCGGATATCGGTGATGCGGTGGGCATCGCTCCTCCTCCACACGTAGGAAGCGGTGAGAATGCTTTGCTCGCTAAAGAAATAATCCAAGCCCCCTCGCAGGGAATTGTTGAGGCTAGTTACCGTACTCGTGACGCTTTGCTGAAGTAGGGAAGTAGTACCATTTTCATTGTACACTTCCTGTGACAAGTTTCCTCGACCCGGGCTTTTTCTATGGGCAATTCCGTAGTTGATAAACCAGTTGATTCGGTTTTTTCTATAGTTCACATTGGCAGTGATTCCCAAATTCAGTGGATATCCGGTCACCACTTCCCCCGATCCATTGAAGCCTTGCTTGTTGTCTTTCTTTAAAATGATGTTGATGACCCCTGCCATGCCTTCGGCCTCGTACCTTGCCGAAGGGTTGGTGATGACTTCTACCCGCTCTACTAGGTTGGCGGGGAGTTGCCTCAGCCCACTGCTCCCCTTAAAACTCACCAAACCGGAAGGTTTACCATCGATCAGGATCCGTACATTGGCAGATCCTCTCAAGCGCACGTTTCCCTCGGGGTCTACCGCTACCGAGGGGAGATTCATCAGGATATCGGAAGCATTGCCTCCCGCATTGGCCAGGTCTTTTCCTACATTGAAAATCCTTTTATCCAAAGAAAGTTCCATGAGCGTTTTGTCCCCCTGAACTAGCACTTCGTCGAGGTCAGCGGCCTGGGTCTGTAGAGATTGGAGAGGCAATTCCAACAAAAGGCTCATCTTGCTTAGGGAAAATGGCTCAGACTTCGCTGCCTCATATCCCATAAATTCCATTAAGGCGTAAAAGGTGCCCAAGGGCAAATCTATCTCATAGCGACCCTTTTCATCGGTAATCCCTCCGCCCACCAAGCTGTCTTTTAGGCTATACACACTGACCGTAGCAAAGGGCAGTGGCTCCCTTGAAGCCAGATCTTGGACCATCCCCTTGATTTTACCTCGCTGCTGTGCCTGGCTAGGAGATAGGCAGAATAGGGGTAGACTCAGGATAAATAGGAAATAAAAAAGGAGGATGTTCGGCTTCATGCAAAAGTTAAAGTAGGAAAAAAGGAGAGTAAACCATGCTTTAAGATAAAATTAATCGAAAGGAAAGGAGGGTGTTAGGGTTTTTGACAAGTGGAAAATATTCCGTGCCAAAGCACCAGAAGATGGAAAAAAGAATGTCAAAAGCCTAAACAGTCAGCAAATGAAAACCCAGCTAGTCCAATTCTTCTAGGAGGTGAAGGACCAAAGAGGCGGAGTTAATGGCAGCAGGCCGTACAAATTGATTGAAACTTACTCGTGCATTTTGATTGGCATTGTCACTACAGCTTCGAAGCACTACGAAGGGGACCCCGAGAGATCGACAGAGGTGTGCCACTGCTGCTCCTTCCATTTCGGTTGCCAGAGCCGTATGGTCTTGGTAAAGTTGTTGGGCAGTAGCCTGATCACTGACAAATACATCTCCCGTTGCGATCACCCCTGAAAAAACCCTAGGGACTCTGGAGGAAATGCTGAGGAAAGAGACTTGAGTTGCGGCACTTTGTGCTTTTTGTACCAACAGGGAATCGGAGGCAATCAGTAGCTGTTCGTGCCTACCTCCCTCGAGTTTACGAAAGGGAGAGAGGTGAAAACCCAAGGAGTCTATTTGTCCAAAATCAAATTGGAGCAAATGCGTGCCTATTACCACATCTCCAGGTAAAGCCTCTGGGTGTAGTCCACCGGCTACACCAGTGAAAATAACCTGATCGGGCTGAAAACGATCCAGCAATATGGCAGTAGTGTAAGCTGCATTTACCTTACCTACCCCTGACTTTCCTATCACCACCTTTTTTCCTTGTAGCTTACCCAGATAAAAGGGCAAGCCGCCCCTATGGACTTCCTTTTTTCCCCTCAAGGAATCTAGCAAAATTTCTATTTCTTGGTCTAAGGCCCCAAGTATAGCCGTTCGCTGCGCCTGGGCAGTAAGTAAAAAAAAGAAGAGGAGTATGCTCAGCACTAGGGATTTTAGATCCATAAAAATAAAGCAGCTAGAATACTAATAATCAGTAGGATAGGGTGGATTTCTTTTCTTTTTCCAGAGGCAATTTTGAGTATAGTCCAAGTGATAAATCCAAAAGAAATACCAATGGAAAGGCTAAAGGTAAAGGGAATTAGCACTAGGGTCAGGAAACAAGGCAAGGCTTCTTCAGGGTCTTTCCACTGGATTTGCAGGAG
>Ga0194133_10010875_pt1 | contig 10168 bp, 6 predicted proteins | sample TA2KigOf40mmetaG_FD_155448 | JGI IMG/M metagenome (GOLD analysis project Ga0194133, IMG submission 155448) | Freshwater microbial communities from Lake Tanganyika, Tanzania - TA2015055 Kigoma Offshore 40m | ecosystem: Environmental > Aquatic > Freshwater > Lake | place: Tanzania: Lake Tanganyika... | reverse complement strand
GAAAGCTGATGCCAGAATGCAGGCCATCCGCCTGACCACGCCCCCCATCCTTCCCAAAAAAAGAACAGGCTTATCTTTTCCAACTGGTTTCACATGTAGATTTAAATATCACTTTTGAATATATTTTTGTAAAAGGATTTTTCACATATATGAAGAGATTTTTACATCTTCCAAACCATTGAACCTTCTATGAGAGTTCTTCTGAAGCGTTGTTACTTAAAGCTATCCTGCATTAAACCAGAGTTTTCCTCCTTATTTGGTATTTAATTCAGCAACAAAAATTAAAATTCAAAATGCTTGTATAGTCTTTAAGGTAAAAAACCGCCTATTGATCATAAAATCTTTTATCATCTTGTGACAATACTATTTGACAAGTTCATGTGGGGTCATCAGTTTTTGTGTAATAAAATCATAGACATGAAATGTTCTGTCAAATATTTCATTTATAACCTTGATGAAATGTCGCTGAAGGCAGTTTGAAAACTTGAGAGGAAACTTCTCACTAAATTACTCTGTTTATTTCTTTTTTTCCACCATCCATCTTTATTAAGATTTTTTTCATTTTGTCAGCTGAGAAACTGGAAAAGTTTGAGATAATGGATTTGTTCATTAACAAACTCAAATCATATAACTTTATTGGCCTGTTTCAAAAGGAAAAAGATCCTTATTCTTTTCTTTTGTAAAATTGAATTATCATATATTGTTCCATTTCTCATAGTATGCGGCCTTATTCTTACAGGGCAATGGTTATTTTGTGATAATGGAATGATGAAAGGCTGCATTAGGCATGGATGTTGCTTCTCATCTAGAACTCATTCATGACGTTTCGTTCTTCGTTGTGAGCAACAAATTTTATTGGGAAAAATGAAAAGGAACTGAGACATAATACTCAGTCTGGAGAATTAGATGTAGGCTGAGCAGAAAATTTCGAGATGTGCAGTACTGAAAGATGATAGCTTTGGCTGCAAAAGTTTGTGAATTAGATTCATTAAAATTCAGAACACCAAGTGAATACTTGTTTTGTGAACATTCTTTTGACATGACGTTGGCAGAATCTAGGCACTTCCTTAGGGCCCAAAGATGTTGTCTAAATTTTCGAGTCAGCAAGAAGTTGTGAGATAAAAATCCTTGCTTAGTCTATTATTTTTTATTTTGTGATGTGCAGTATACTCATGGTTGCTGAGAATCGTACAATATTTTTAGCTTAACAGATTATCAAACAACTTGATAAAAAATAATAAGATAAGATTTTTGTTCCTGATGGTGCAAAAAATATAAGATTTTCAAAGAAAATTTTAGTTGACAAAACTTTTCATCGACCAAAAGTTTTGCTTTCGAGGCTTATGGTAAAAACCCCAATTCTTAGAAACTTGCTTTGAATTCATCTAAAAGCATTTGGTTCATTTATCAGCAAAGGGTGACAAAATTTCAGAAGGTAAAAGGTTAGACACTCTTTTGATTGTTGGTGAAAAAAACCATGTCTGGTAGTATACCTGCTTTACACATAAAAGCAAACCCACAGTCCAGACATCTAAAAAAACTATTCTATTTTCATAAAATAGCCCAACCCTTTTTTTTGTTTGTCACATAAAAGAAGACTTACGTTTTCCAGCTGAGCTTTACAAGTTCAACTTATTCAACGTTATTCAGGGAATGTCAAAAGCTAATCTGATTTGCTCCCCGTAGTTTGTGAAGGATGCCAAAATGTGTTTGATTCACATCGAAATTTTGGTTGCCAAAACTCCTTTACTTTAAACACAATTAACAAAGTTCCTAGCCACACATGGTAATATCACACCATGATCACCACTAATAAAACTTTATGATCGAGATAACCCACAGAGACATCTAAAATGATGCATTGTATAATTTTACAACATGCTAGGAGACCTGTCTGGTGTTCATGATGCTAAACAAAGTCCATTTGACCACAATCAAGACTATTTGTCTACTCTTGAACCTTTTCGAACACTTTATTTTTTAAAGTAAGACAATCTAGGAAAACAAAGGATGCAATAATTTACAAAACTGTAGAGCTGTCCACAAATTTCACTTGAAAATCTTATCATTTAAGCCTCTCATTTTCTTAAAAGTAATTTTCTAGTATTTAGCTTGACGTTCTTTGACACACCCAAACAATAGATTTCATCGATGTTGGAAAAAGAATCACTTTTTTCATCTTTGAAACAAAGGTCTTTGTCTCTTTTTCAAGCTCTTAAATTCAGTTAGACAAGTTGAATCTTAACTTAATAGTTGAATGGACTTTTTATCATTCATTTGTACCTTATGCTAAACGTTGACCAAATTAGGACAGTGAATTTACATGATCCATTCGATTGCTGGTAGAAGTTCTTGTTGAAATTTCTTTTCTAGGTCTTCTGCATGAACTAACACGCTACATACATTATGAATAATTTGCTTCGCAACGAAATAAAAGAAAGGGGTCTTTGACTTCCAAAATATAACACATTCGCAAAAGAAAAAATCATTCAGATTGCAGAAAAAGCCAATATATGTTCAAAAATCCCTATTTTCCTTCAATCTAGATGAGGTTATGGATCTCAGATGGACTTCATTTGAAGCAAATGTAACATCCTTGATGTTAATTATTCATAGCCCATGAAATATTATCAAGATAAGAAATCAAATTTGCTATTATAAGACTTTTTTATATAATTTAGTTATTTGGGTAGATGTTCTGGATACAAAGATAATATGGGGAAAAGCCTAAAATATATTCAGAACTCAATATTTCCCAATAATGGATAAAACTTTTCTCTGCCAGACACATAAACTTTCAGTGTTTGAAAAAAAGGTAGGCCTTGTCTGAAATCTCTTAGTAAAAGGCCATTGACCTACTTCCTCGACCTTTTGCAAGCCAATTTCGCAAGCTATTTGTCCACAAACCCAGACAGACGCGAGAGCCATGAAATTTTTGCAAAAAGAAAGGAAAGCGTTTCAAAGAGGTTAGATGGTAAAACAATCAAATATTGACACAGTTTTTGCTTACGCTGACTAAGCACATTTCTCAGGATTACAACTAGGAATTTTTGACTAAAACAATTCTGTAATTTATGTATTTTTGTTCTCTTTTTTGGTCAAGTAAAGAGATTATCTTTAGAATGTTTTTTAAAATTTTACTCAGACTTGATTTAAGAAATTCTTACCCCTTTATATCCTTTTTGTCCAACTTGTGAAAGTCAATAATATCCGGACGATATCTGTGGAGGATGGCGCAGAATGCCAGTCCATCCTTCCATGACGTTGTCATATTGGATACATCCACACCCTAGAAAATAAAGTTTTCAATATAAGATTCAAAATCTTGAAATTTTATTATACCTATCTTTATTTAATCAGTGCTATAAATTGGCTGATACGTTAATTAAGTAAGCGGGAACTTTTTAGCTGGGAAAAATACCTAACCCTCCCAAGCAACCAGCTTATTTAAAAAATTCATGGTTCTGTCAATTTAAAAGCAAACTAAAAGTAAAAAAAAATTTTAGCTAAATGTTTGAATGTTTGAACAAAAAATGTTATTTTATAAACTTTTCTTTAGCTTTAACATTATGGGGCTATTAAAGATGTAAATATAAAACTTTGAACTTATCTCGGCTTCTAGGCAAAATATCAAAAATCTGGTAAACAACTTTTGAGCCATCCACGAGGGGGATATGCATACCAATTTTCAAGTCTCAAGCTCCACTGGTGTGGGAGGAGAATGAAGGGACATTCAGAAGGACAGACGTCACGCCATTTTTTGCCTGATTCCTTTACAAAAATTCTAAACTCCCCCCTCGCTTCGCTCGAGGGGGATAAATCTTGTCGATCCACTTGTTTAAAAATTATGGAAAATGCTAAATTTTCAGTCTATTTTTTAGTTTTCAAAACTAAAATAAAACAATGATAAAGTTTTGGTGTCTTGAGGCCAACTCCTGCCCTTAAAGCACTCTCTCATCATTCATTGAAATGCAGTTATATTCGTCAAGAGGAGTTTAGATTTACCCACAGGCGAAATTTGCTCCTTTTGAACCACGAAATGGCAATATCTAGATATCAGTTTATTGAATTTATTTTGTCAATTTCATTTATTCACATCCTGTTCGTTCTTTGAGATTGTGTCAAGATTTTCCTATATTTTTTTCTTCTCATGGTGTAAATGTGTTTGATTCAAAGGTGTTTATTTGTCCATTGCAAAGCGCAAATGGGGGATCAATCTTTTTTTGGCAAAGATCAAAGTAATGTACATCTGTTTGGTGCTTAAGCTAATTGCTCAATTTCCTTTGTCTAAAATACAAGTGAAATTTTCAAACAGAATTTTCAAGAAACAAGAGTTTTAAGAGAACTTTTGGGTAGGGGCTTCATATTTCAATTGTCAAAAAAGTTGTTCTCGATTCTTCACTCTTTTCATCCATCTCCTTTTGCTTAATTTCTCCAAACGCTCACACAATAATCTTTTAATCATTTCTGTAGAAACTGGATTCACACAGCAGTCGAGGCAGGATTGATTCTTATTTATCACTCAAGCATCATTAACAATTAAAGATGAAAAAGGTAGGGTAAAGGAGAGTCAGTGGAATGGATTGCTTTCGATATTGATCTACACATGAGCTGAATAACGTACACAATCTTGAAAACAAGCAAACCAGGTCGGCTAAAAACTTTTTTAGTTGTTATCCACATCACCGTGTTTCGAAGAGAATTATTTTGTGCTCTCACTTAAAGTCAGGTGAAAAGCAAGAAAGCCTCTGGCAAAGTTGGAAAACAAGCCAAAACGACTTGGCGAAGAGAAAAAGTTTTATTTAGGATGCAATAAATTGGTTTTAACCAGTCTCAAAAGTCCAATAAAAAATAAATATCCACAATATCTGAAAAAATTGTGTTAGGCAGAGTAAGTGTATATGGGGAAATGGATTCCAGCATTCAATTGATTGATTGATCTTTTGAATAATTGAATGCTGATTGCAAGACAAATCTTCAATCGCTTATTTGATAGTAAATGGTCCTGCCAACACCAATTTGGAGAATAAAACGATCGGCTAAGTGATAAAAGTATAAACTATGAAGATTCTTTTGGACTTATGACTTGAAATTCTTGTCAGACTTGATGTTGTCGATCTCCCAGCCAGTTATTTTATTAGATGGACTAATATGGGAAAAACTGATCAAAGTCTGTGAACAAACAACAATTTGATGAGCAAAACGTCTTTTACAATCATCACAAACTGGTCATCAACAAAAAATCATATATATGAGAAGCATTATTTTCAAAAACTGTCAAGCTGGTTGGTTGGTTTGCCTTTAAATTACATTCTTGATTGAGTAGGCGTACCCTAAACCTTATTAACAATTCTAATAAATCATGTACGTGGTTGGTACTAGAAGAGTCTATTCTGACACATCCCACGAAGTAACAAGATGCCAACACTTCAGATTTCAGTTGTCATCAGTGTCTTGTCATTACACATATTTCTGCTGCTACATCTCCCACTTTTCAAGAAGAAGTTAAAGCCATGATGAATAGAAACAAAAATGTACTTTTATTCCTCTCAAACTTAATTAAATTTTTACAGGAGGTCAATAAAAGCATGTTTTTGAATTTTATCATGCATTCAGTTGACAACTTATCTCAAAAATTGTTTTCTTATTGAAGTCTGCACGATTTATTATGCTGCAAATAAGCTTCAGTTTTATATCTTATTGATAAGGAATAAAATTTCTAATTTGAAGCTACATGCGAGGTATCAGACTTTGTCAATTTCACTTGTCTGTAAATAGTTTCATCATTCACACTTGGGTAACAAATGACATTGATGAAGAATCACTCTTCAAAACATTTAGCGTACTAAAGCTACCAATTTGAGATGACTTTAAAACAGAAAGTGTCCAGAAGGTTTTAGCTTCATTTTGAATACCATTTTTTAATTTAAGTCCAAAAGATAGTTCATGGGATTTTCTTTCACCAGTAGGTGTGTCCGAACATTTTTCAAAAAAGTACCTCATCCCACCTGAACTTCTTTTTTCCACAGATTACTATTCTAAACCACAAGCAATTAATTATTGCTTGAAAACGATTGTTCTCAGCATTTTAAAAAAAACTTGTTTCGGTGAAATGGTGAAAAGCCATGCAAAGATTGACCATTTTCATCCAAGGATCAAATTATAGCCTTTTGGTTCTGGTTCCCCTTAACCCCCAAACTTTGTGATTTATTGCCCCTAGACTGAGGATATAAATTCAATGGTTAACAAATAACGTTGTCCAGTAAGAATCTCAAGAAAATTACATTGAAAATTGACCAGTTCAAAGGTTCACTGAATTAAAATATAATAGTGGATAACAAAAAATAGACTAAACTTTAGCTTTCCAGTTCTTGGCTTTGCCTGAGATAAAATTGGCCCTTAGGGGCTCAGGGGGCTCAAACACTCCTTGAGCATGTGGTAAATTCAAAATTTGGTGATGTGAATTACAAAGATGCATAAGAAGCATGTACAATCAAAGAGGTTTGCAGTGGCTGAGTGGTCAAAGGCACCTGACTGTGATCTAAAGTCCAAGGTTGTTGGTTCAATCCTTAGCCATTCTTCAACCACGGATTGCAAAAAAAAATCAACAAGGCACCCTCAGTCAGGGTAATAGTAATCTACGGTGACCATTGACATGATTCTATGTCTATTGTGGGAATCTTTAAAAGGTGTTAAATTTTGCATAAACATTGGATGAGTCTAAATTGGTTGATTGATTGACTGCTTATAGTTGGCTGAGGAACGTCTGATTCTTCTAATACTGAAGTATTAAACTTTACAACAATTCCCTACACTATGATTGTGTCCTTCAGTCATCTGAACTATCCCGGATTAAATTTTTGGGAATGGTATTTTATGATGTAATTATTTTGTGTTTTTAAAAATCATAACTGGTTTTTTGTTGATCTGATCTGCACAACCATCAATCCTGGCTGAGGTAACCGTCATGTTATATGATTATTTTAAGGACAAATCCTTGGGTCAAAGATTTGCCTTGACCGGGGATTGAGCCCCAGTCTCCCAGTCCACAGCCAGTCATCTCATAGCCATGAGCTACAACGACCCCAAACTGCTCAAGATTTTCATAATTTATAGACAAATCAGCAACTTACCGGGTATCCATCGGTGGCCCTTTTGCACCAAACCTCCAAAGCCTTGGCTCCCTTGACCATCATGGCACAGATAACTTTTTTGTCCTTTTTTACTGAAATTTAAATATTTGTTTGTTGAGTAGAATTCACTTTTTGTTCATTTCGTATTTCAATTTTTTTTCAAACACATTGTCAATGTGGTTGTTTTTGAATAACTTGAAAACACTTGTTGTAAATGTAGAATTGAATTTGGCAATCAGCTCTACTCCACTCTCTGCCTATCGCTTTGAAACTGTCTGAAGTTGGAAACTGATCGCTAGGTGGAGGAGACTGAGTTGTGAGAATGAAACAAAGCGCCTCTATGAAGGGGAAGGGGCACCAGGGGTGAAAATCAAACGGCGGCAAGATTGAAGTCCAAAAAGTTTTTTTTACTTTTTATAGATTTCTATTTATAGAACAGCATATTTGACAATGAATTCCATGTCGTTCCTGTGATTTGTTTATAAAAATAGAGAGGGTTGAAATGATCTGGTTTCAAAAAAAAATCCAAACTGTTTTGATAATTAAAGTTCAAATTCATTTTTGTTTTTCCCAATAGAAACAGTTGACATTTCAGAGGCGGTCCTGGAACTGTCACACCTTAAAAAAGAAGGACCCCGACATTTGGCTGCTCCTCCAAAAACGTGGAGCTATAGAGAAACAAAAAATCATTATAAAAATGGCTGCAGATAATTGCTCTGATGCACCCTCGTGGGAGCTGGAATAGTTTTTCAGGTAGAATTTTTACTGTCCGATGTTGGGACAAAAAAAAGTAGTTGAATATATAGGCGATATAAACATGGTAAAAAATGGCTCAAAGAAATCTAAAAAGACTAATTTTGGCTCTTGAGTTCAACTTTTTTCTTGACTCGTATATTTTTTGTCTATTAGAGGGAAACTCGAGTGGACAATTAAGTCTCTGTTGGTATCTTATTTGTATTTTAGGACAGGCTATTTGTTAAGTAATCGAATAAGCAAACAAATCGGGATTGTGTCTTGATAAAAGCTTATTTGATAAGGAGAAATAAAGTACTAAATGAGAAATTAGATTTTAAAGGTAGCCTGCTGCGCGTCTAAGTTTCATAAAATAACTTTGAAATTTCAACCAGAAATCTTTTTAATGGTGAAAAGTTAAGGACAATTTATTTCTGTTAGTTGACAAATTTTTCTTACCCTTTGTTTAATTCAGTTCACTGTGACCGTTTCAAAATGTCAATTTTTAATCGGTAATTGGTCCTTGAGGAGAAGGAAAATATAAGATCTCTATTTTCCTCATGAAAATTAAGTTCCATTTTGAAACAAGACAGACATGATATGTTACTTCCACCCATTGGCCATATGCTTAGTTTGTCAACAGCAGGCCAGACTGGAAACTTTGGGCTATTTATTTTGCTGGCAAATTGAGATTATTTTTTCCTTCCTAAACAGTGAGGAAAGAACTCTAAAAGGCCCAGGTTTACTTACATCCCACTTGAAAAGTGAAATTTTAAAATAATAATTGACTGTAACGAATGATTTGATACCCAAAATGTACTCGAGAGAGGTTTGATTAACAAATTATGTTTCCAAAGTGGAAAGTTCTCATACTCATTAAAAATAATCAGGTTAAAATTCAACTTTGGTTTTCATGTCAGTTTTTTATTCTTGTTGGTAAAAGATTAAACCAAAACTACTTAAAGGCTCCCAAAATTTTTTTTACTTACCATACGAATAAAAACTTTGTTGAACTTGAGTGTAAAACTTAAGGATTCCAAATGTTTTGATTGTAAAGTTTGATCAAAATCTGTGAGTTTACGGTTTGCAGTTGGATGTCGATATTGACCCTTATCTTCACAAAATCTGCCTGAATAATCTCATTGTCATTGCTATTGGCATATCGTTATCGGTATAAAGATCGAAATATAATCTCTGGATTAATATTTCGAGACAAAAGGTATAAAGATACAACTACTGCAAAGGTAAAATTTCCCATAGTTATAGACGCAACAGATAGAAGATTTGGTAGCTATATAGATTTTGTTTTACTACTTTCCAATTGGAATGATTTGATTTTTTTTAGTTACAGTAATTTCCTCGTCTTTTGTATGTTCTTTTTAAATTGATCACACAGAATGAGAGTAAAAATTTTCATGGATTATTTCTTTTGTTTCGGTTGTAACAAAAGTCCAAAAAAAAATTGCTGTGACAAAAGGAATAAAAAAGCATTAAACAATCTGTCCAATGACAGGTCCCTGTCGATTACATTGCACCAACAAACTTGAACTGCCATTCAAATGGCAATAATTACAATGGCAATCTCAATTAAGCTCAAAACAACAATTTGGATGTGGTCGAAGTTCTGCCTTTTACATCAATCTGATCATTTATTTGTAAACAACAGAGAATCAAAAACAACAGCAAGAGCAAAAGCAATGAAAAGATTAGATTTTTACAAAAACAAAACTATTTTTCCAAGTGAAAATTGATAACCTAAAGAGCCTTTTTTATGGGAAAAATTGAATCACAAGAATCTTATTTTTACTTGGTATTTGATTTAGTCTTCTATCTATCTCTATATATATATATAAATCTATATATATAAAAGTGACTGTTTGTACCTATGTCCAATTTTCACGCCCGAACTGCCAGACCAATCTCCACCAAATTTTGCACAGACCTCCCCACCAACTCAGGGAAGGTTCTTAACACAAGCATGACCCCACCAACCCAACCCCTGGACCCCAAACTCCAAAACCCAAATGGGTCACGGGAAAGAAAACTTTGTGTAACGTAAAATGTCCAGATGGGTGACGTTACCTCATCAAATTTTTCCCGGGCAGCGCCGGGGCCCGGTTGGCTAGTCTATAAATATAAAACAGATTGTTTGTAACTATGTACCTGTGTCCCTCTTTCACGCGCGAACTGCCGGACCAATCTCCACCTTATTTTGTACAGACTTCCCCATCAACTCAGGAAAGGTTCTTAACACAACTATGACCCCCAACCCAATCTCTGGATCCCAGGGCACCCCAAACTCC
>Ga0194133_10010874_pt1 | contig 10170 bp, 3 predicted proteins | sample TA2KigOf40mmetaG_FD_155448 | JGI IMG/M metagenome (GOLD analysis project Ga0194133, IMG submission 155448) | Freshwater microbial communities from Lake Tanganyika, Tanzania - TA2015055 Kigoma Offshore 40m | ecosystem: Environmental > Aquatic > Freshwater > Lake | place: Tanzania: Lake Tanganyika... | reverse complement strand
CTCTTAGAATTAAGATACTTTAGCTCTCTACAGTACATGACTTATAAAATACCACAGGCTATCCCACATATTTAGTATGCGTTCCTTTAACCAGTAATTCATCGTTTGCCTTGTTACGTATTTCAACTTCTAGAAATGCAAGTTTCTTCCCTCTTCTTAACACACGTGCATCGATTAAAATCTCCTCGCCAACCTTTGCAGCTTTTAAGTAGCTGAAAATGGAGTTAAATCATAAGATAATCGTACACCATCCTCATTTGGGTAGCAATAAAACAAACCTCGTGTGCATATCCACAGAAACACCGAGTTTCATAATACTAGCTTCGTCATCTGTTACCAATGCAATTGTGGACACAGTATCTACCTAAAACTACTCAGGTTTATTAGAAACTTTTGCTGTCGTAGAAAATTTCACTCACGAGAGCTGCGCTCAGTCCGCCATGAAGTGTACCATAGGGATTGCAGTGCTCCCTTTCAACTTTTAATCTTGCAACACAACGTCCATTCTCACCACTCACAAATTCGCACTTGAAATATTATAAATCTATTATATATATATTGACAGATAAACCGAGGAAGTCCTTCATCAACGTGGCTTACCTTGCTCGCAACTCGATTGAAGACAACAGTTTCGTCGTTTAAGAGTTTTTTGAAAGCTAATTTCATCAAATTTCTTACCGACCCAGTTGCCATTTTGATTGAAAATTTATAAATCAAAATATCGGACTTAAATATTTTCAGTAAAATAGAAATGTAAATAAAGCATAAACCAAAGACATCAAATGCCAGAAGCAAGTCGATTCAGCTGTTGATCTGCCTAAAATAAGAAAAACCCGTGATATGGGGACCTCAACTTGTACTTCGCGAAATATTAATGTCTGCAGTGTTGACCGGCAGCCTTCCCTTTCAAACAGTGGGAAACATTAAAAAACAGTCATTGACGTGACTGAGCGTAAAAAATCAACCATATTCCCTTGTTTTTCCAATGAAAACTATGACTTTCAAATAATTTACTAAATTACGATTAGTTGACACAAAATCTTGTAAACTACAGTTAAAACGAATAGAATGGTCTGATAACTCTCATTAATAAGGAGAATACGGCTTAAACCTTGAAAACTGTCTATGAGCTATATGATGACCCAAATGCCAGAATCCAGATAAGGGTTGTGGAAATGGATCGCACGGAACTGGATTTTAAAGTATTCTGTAACTAATTCTATTATTTTCATCTACATGACAACGGAGTGGACCAATAAAATGGTAAAAGCTGACTTGTTTACGAAGATCATCGGATTGATCTTTTTAATTGAAAAGGTATTCAATCATTCTTTGAGTAGCAGATCAACAAATCTAAAAGTAAACTTTTTTTAAATGTTACTTTAGAGCAGTAGCCGTATGATTCTTCTACCTGGTATGTTTCTTCCTCCCCAAGTCGCATGTCCGGCAGGTCAGATTTTAACCACCGTTCCCGAACAAGCTTGTACTTCACCTTTCTCATGTCAAATAATCACAACGAAAAGGCAAGAGGTTAATGACTCAAAAGGGATTGGCTTTGGTCGTAAAGAATTTTCTACTTTTAGGTGTATACCAAAGTCTTTTCCTCCTCAAGTCAGTTTATCTCAGGCTCCGTCTCCTCCTCAAGCCCCTTTTGGACTACCTATCTACTCTCAGGCTAATATTGCTTTGACCCAAGCACCGGCGCAACCTCAATTTTCCACACCTTTCGGATCAGACCAACTTTCGAGTAGATCATGGGCAAACTCTCCGCAAACCTCAAGAGTTGTAACTACCGAAAAGAGTACTACTACTACTACAACTGCTGCCAAGTCAGAGAGGAGGGACTTCCAAGTTGAAGAAACCACTACCCCTAAATCGAGTTTAAAAAATCCGGAGGAAAAGACAACTCAACCTCCAGAGGTTGCGGCTCCGGTAGCTTTCTCATACAAACCTAATCTCCAGCCACCTCCTGCCACAGTTGAAAAGAAGGTATATTATTCTTTACCTTTAATTTGCCTTAAAAGGATACAATTTTCAATATTATAATTTCAAATTCACACATACGTACCAGATGGCAATCCCAGTTGATGGAGGCAACGAATCTTGCAAAATAGTCTACGAGAAAGTTTGTGCTGAAGGTCAAACCCCCAAATGTCAGGTGGTGCAACATCAAATCGAATAGTACTGCAAATGAAACAAGCACAATTGGGTTTTCAGGTTTTTCCAAAGAGTAGTTGTAATTCATCAAACGAGACAACTATCCTCAATCAGCCCAAAACTCCAGGTAACGTAATCAAGCTTCCAATTGAAAAAAAAACCTGAATTCAAGTGGTAACTTTTACACAGTATCAATAAACTTACTGTCTTGGAATTCATTAATATTGTTTCAAACCAAAAGTTTTCTCGAAATAAAAAAATTAATTTGTGAGGTTGTACGGTTCAGTACTTGAAGGCGTGTGATGAAAATTCTACCCCAAAGTGCAGCGTTGTACCTCAAAAGATCTGTCTGGATGGAACCAAAACTGATGACAGCGAAGCCCTCAAAGCTGTCCTTTCGAGAATGTATGAATATCAGAGGCTTGTTTTGGTAATTTCAGTTTCATCTTTTTTGTTTTATTTGAAGGAACAAAACGGCGTCTGATGATCTCTCTAAGGAGCCAAAATCTCAAAATATTTCAGTAATTCAAAGTTTTGGGTGTTTCAATTTTGAATGCTCTGTTCAGACGTGAAAGGTTATATAGGTTGATGCCACAGCCAAGTTACAGGTCAACGTGACATCAAACTCTACCAACAATAATGAGTCAAAACCTCTCGCCATCGAGACGAAAAGTGGAAACAGTGAACAGACTCAACCAATTAAGCCCGAGCAGACATCCCGCAAGCCAGAAAAAATTAATAAAGATGACGAAGGATCTGGAAAAGATGTAAAGCCAATCCAAACTCAAGTCAAAGGTTAGTAACTTTTTTTAAATTGCTTTTTTAAGTGTTCCAAATTCACCTATTTCCTCGGAAATATTTACTCAACATTATTGCTTTGTAGGCTCTATTGATACCTTGGGAGAATGTCCTCAAAGCTTGAAAGGATATGACTGTGTAAAATCCAGTAAAAAATCATGCAAGAGAATCGAAACGCCTTATTGTGGACCTCAGGTTCCATACCAAAGATCTATTGAAAGAAGTTTATCTCTAAATCTAGCTTTTTCAGGCTTTCGAAAAGTGCACAATCAGTCCAAGTAACGATACAGCTAGAATATGCAACTCTGTTCTCAAAAAGATTTGTCGGATAGGTAATTGCCCAAAGTGTGAAATATAAAAAACCTTAACTAATCTCTTTTTTGCAGTCTCCTCTTTCTATTCCGAATCATCATATAAAAGTTCGTCACTATCAGGTAGCCAATCATTAAATCAGGTGGACCAAAGGTGAGCATGATTTGGAGAAACAACTTCGTTACGTAGTGTGATCACACATCCCATTCTGATTTTAGTTCACAAACAAGAGATACATCTCTATCTGACGATGACTCTAATGACATCCTTCAGGAGCGGTCCAAAAGAGAAATCGGGCTTGAAGATGGAGAGCAAAAATATCCTTATGCTGGTTTTCTCAATCATTTTGGCCCTTCTTTGATCAGTTCAAGTCAGAGCGATGAGGCGACAAACAACCTCGATGAGGTCGCACAGCTAGAAGAAAAGGGATACGACAGCTCAAAACTCTCCAAAAGAGACGTCTCCGACAAAACTCGGGCCGTGACAACTTGTGTCCAGAAGCAGGTAAAGTCCCAATCATTTTTGTGAAAGAATTCGAAACTCATATCAGGAATAAACTACAGGTGCAAGTTTGCAGCACAAACTTTACTGCTGTCCCAAAGTCAGGTTTCAAAACTTCCTGTGTTGAGGTTCCTTCCTTCAGTTGCAAAGAAGTCAGGATTCAAGGTCCTTATGGGATTTCATCTGCAGAAAACTGTACTCAATACAGGCGTCAGGTTGGAATATGACGGATTAGATGTAACGACATTGGACTAGCTTTAAACCAAATTTACATCATTTCAGATTTGCAACAATTTTAAATCATTTGATTTTGTTCCTCAACCCCAAACAGTATGTCAGGTGTGATATGCATGAATTACCATTTTCAAATAGACCCTCAAAAAAATATAAAAATTGATAGAATGCTACAGTCCCAGATTGTTACGATGAAGTTTATGATTCATCCAACATAGTGGTTGATAAAGTTCAAAAACCTTCCACAAGTGTTGTCAAGTGTGAGGAAGTAGAAGATCAGGTGACAACATATTTTGGTCATGTTCTGAAAAGTTTTCCAGACTATTTTTCTTTCTTAGTTATGTGGTCTCCAACGGACCGTCGAATTGGTCATTGACGAATGCTTCAGCGAAGAAAGATCTGCATGTCAAAGTGGATACATCGAAAAATGCTCGGACTTGAAGCAACTCAAATGCAAGTCAAAGTCTACAGGACAGGAACTATCTTGCCTAGTCTCTTGATCTCTCTTTAAAGTTAGAGATAGATTTTATCAATTTTATGAAATCCTGATTTTGACAGTCATGCCAACTTGATTGGTAGCTTTAATCATTTTATCTTAATTAATGCTTAATTTCTTAGCCCAGTAGGGAGCCTTGTCTTTTTGTCATAGCTGGAAGGAAGCGATTCTTACATAAATAAATGAAAGATATGAGTTCTCTCTTTACATATTCACTTATTGGCTTAACATAAACCAATTTTCTAAAATTTCTCAGCAAGGACCATTTGAGCCAAAAACCATATGGAAAGACATGGCCAAGTGAGATCTGACTAGGTCGTGACTCTGATCCCTACTATAGGCAACCTTTGACCTCGGGTTCTCAGATTTGTGGATCCCAAGTCAGCATTAAAGCAAATTTCAAGCTTTAATTATGTACAAGTTGTCATTCAGAAAATAAAAAAATATGAAGATTTAAAGTAATTTGGCCTTTTTTAAGCAGATTTATACTTTTTTCCATGATTTGTTCCCTTATAAGCACTGCCATTGCCTCAAGGCATGCCAATTAACAATTTTTAATGGACCTGCATCCTGGCATAGTTACAGTACTTGTGAGGTTTAGTGTTCATTCAAAAAAAATTCCGACCTTCGTAGATCTCGGTGACTCAATCTACTTAACGTTGTTTGTAATTTTTTGTGTTTATATATATTTCGTAACTTTCCAGATAAAAGTCGTTACACGTTATCGCGTAATTGACGATTTCTTCGAATTTTATATATAGTACAGAGTCAAAAAAAGCTGGAAAGAAGAACTCATAAAAAATGGAATCTGTATCGAATGTTGTCCGTGTTCATCTTCCAGGGTACTTGAGTAGTCTCCCGGTCCCAAAAACCCTCCTCGGATGGTTCTCACTCAGCCTTGGTGATTGGGTCAGACTTGTCCCATTTGGAGTTGCTGTTGGTGGTTTGAGCTATTTAAGTTTACATGGCCTTTGCCAAGCTCCAACAATCGGTCCTATTCTGCAGGTTAGAAAAGGAAAATTTTAGGGTGATATTTTGTTCTAACCTATTTTTTTTCTAAGGAAAAATTGAAGAACATCCCAGGATTCAGACCGCTCGGTCAGGTCAATTCAAGTATCAAAAAGGAATGTCCCAAAGTTGTAGACACTGTTGACATCGAGGACATGGGAGACAAGGTCTGGCGTCCTATAGATTTTGATTGACAAATGATTGCATTTTTTATCAATTATAGGGTGTGTTTTGCCGATGCTGGAAAAGCTCAAAGTTTCCTTATTGTGATGGATCTCACAACAAGCACAACGATGAAACTGGGGACAACGTAAGATTCTTAATTGATATTCAGTTTATTTGTAAGGTTCAATTTGTGCATCTTTCTTTAGGTTGGTCCCCTTATCGTCGCTAAGAAGAGCCAGTAATTATTCACGATTTGAAATGTAGTTGAGCAGGGTTCATTAATAAAATACTAAGATATCTACATTAGAGCTTTGACCTTTTCGTCTGATCTTAGTGGGAAGAAGGACCAGCTAATATAACTTTCAATCACTAATTCCCTTTTAAAACATCTAGTGACTCTAATTTTGTTTGTAACCTTGTATTTTTTGTTACATATTTTGAAAAACTCTTATAAAACATAAAAATTACAATTTTTTTATCGAAATCGACCACTTTAGAGATATCAAGATATGTTATTATTTTTTTCCCTTTTGAGTGCCTCAAGTTCTATCCGGATAACTGATAGTTCGTTCTGCAACCTTGCATTCTCTGCTTGAAGGTTCAAAATTTTTGAGTCTTTGGTGTCCATACTGGATGACATCAAAAACTCTCTGTCCTGGCTCTTTCGAAAGCCTTCTGCTTTGTCCTCGGACTGGACCTTTGACACGGTGTTGATCTCTTGGAAATCGATGCAACTCCTGCGAGGGGATTTTGGCAAGGGCATGGTGAACTTTCTCATAAAGTTTGGAGATAGGAAGCTTTTGGCTTGTTGGAAAGGATTGGAACGGGACTCGAGTGGGACATCGAGTGACCTCATTTTTACTGGGCTAGAAAGGGAGTTTTGCTTCTCTTTCTTTCTACAAGATTGGCTGATTTTGGGATCCCTTTCCTTGAACTCTGAGGTGGACGACGGTCGAACTTTGCTTGAAAAAGCTCGTCTCCACGTGCCCAAAATTCCAGGAGCTTGCCATTTGTCGCCCTCTAGCTTAGAACTTCCCAACAAGAAGTCTTGAGTTCTTTCCGCAGTCATTTGGTCAAGAGTGGTGAACAACTCTGTGCGAGTTCTTCGCTCCAGAAATGAAAATTTTCTTGATTGGTAACAAGCTGTTTCGGCATTCAAAAGTTTGGAAAGGAAAAACTCCTTGAACTCTGGACCTTTTTTGAAAACTCCACTTTTGGGTAATAAAGGTGCAAATTGTGGAACATCACTTTTGGCAAACACTTTAACTTTGTAACTAGGATCTGAAGTCGTCCTAACGTTTTGGACAACAATAAATGCGTGCAAAAAGCTGGACTTGATCATTGAGGGGTCGAATGACGTCTCCTTATCTTGAAATATAATTGCAACAATATCATTTCCTATGTGGCACTTTTTTTGTACTTGTTGGCTATCCATTTCTTGGAAGGGTAAAAAAGTAGAGACGTGAAACATAATTTCATTTCCTTTGAAGGTTTCATAAAGTGATAGTTCACCAGTGTAACCATGGGCGGTATCCAAGCCCCCTTTGTAGCCATCGTGGCTAGATAACTTAATGATGGTTCCGATGCAATTCATGAAGTCAGTCATTTCCTTAGAATGAGACTGGTTGGAAAACATTTCTTCTTCTGTCGACTGTCCTGGCTTCTGGTAGATAAGTCCAAATTTGTATTTGTTGGTGATTCTGTGTTCATCAAACTCAATGAGCATAGCACTTGCTCTAGGAAACAAAACTGTGTCGAACTTGACAGGTCCAAATAATGGCAACATTTGTTTGGCCAACTTGCTTGCAACAGGTTCAGACATCTCATCCAAGTCCATCGAAAAGAAAGTTTTTTGCAATGTGAAGTCTCTTAACCTTGCAATAACGTGCACACAGGAGCCATGGCCAAAAGCTCTGAAATTAAGTTGACAATAGCAGTGGTCATCGCAGATTTTAATAGATAAAAGTATTGAGCCTAGAATGTCATCGCTATATCGAAAGTTGAAATGTTCTCCATGCGAGAAAATGTTGCGATACGACTTGGAAAAACTTTCAATGTCAAACTTGCTAGGGTATACGTAACGACCATGAGTATCTTCGTGGTGTTCTGACCAAAAGTCCCTTTCCGAAATCAGGACAACATCAGGAGGATACTTTGTCAATCGCACAAACTCTTTCTGAGGTGAATATCTTTGATCATTCAACCTGGACGACTGAAGTTTAGCTAGCATTTCGAACATGTCTGAGGATAACGGACGTGACCCAGCACCTGTCTGAAATTTCAAATAAATCATGAGGGACAAAAAAACAAGGTAATCATTTAAAAAGCTTTACCTGGGTACTTTTCAAATCGGTGAAAAAAGCTTCCTCGGTGTTTGGGCTTAAGCCCTCATCAAATCTTTCGGTAAAATCGTTCTTTTTATCTGTCACCGTGCGTCTTCTGGCACAGGCTTTGGTATCATCGACAGCATCTTCACCCTTAACAAATTATTCATGTTATTTTTCATGATTTGTTGAATTATCTTTTGAGGTTTGAATTCCTACCTTCAACTGAGGGTCGAATTGTTCTAGTTTACTTTCACAAGAAAAAGCAATCTGAAATTTTAGAAAATCAATAAACCATAAAGTTTTAAAATTCAGAACGTTTGAATTTTTTTGGAATCTAACGTTTTCAAATTGTTATCAGTATGAATTTTGTCACGGTGCTGACAATCTACGCCGGTATTTGCGAATGATAGATTAGGTCACTCTTTAACCGAATGAATTTGAGAAAATGTTTATGGTTAAGAAAGCAAATTTTGATATTTTTAAGACTTTAACTTACACAGCAATTGTCATCCCGAGAGGGCTTCTTTGTTATCGCTTCTGCACGATTTTTGTCAAACTTTTCTACTATAGTTTGCAGTTTTACTCTTGGATGCTCAATCAAATCTCTCTTCACACTATCACCTGCAGAGTGTTTTCTTATCCTGAAAGATCAAACGTACATTAATGATATTGAATCAAAAAAAATGTGGCATTATGGGTCAGGGCATTTTGAAGTAGCTCGGGGTCGAGCTTTTTTTCTGTTTCATTCATTTGTTTACTTGACTCGGGCATAGTAACATACATGATGTAACACTTTTTAAGGGTCGTTTCAAACGGCAGTTTATTTAGCTAAACGACTCAATAAAATATTTACAAGTGCAAGAAAATTGCTGTCTCTATTAAAAAATTGGCTTTAGAGTACCACATCTAGTATTATGTGACAACTGTTATTCATTCTAAATTTCATGGGTTTATTTTTCACACGTATGCAGCTTCAACGAAATGCCGTATAATTTTTTTACTTAAAGTACAAGATCTCAATTCTTACTTTGGAGATTGCTGAGACTTAAGGTCGTCATTGGAAATTTGGTTCTTAACCAAAGATGAAGGTACCTATCAAATAGTAAAATATTTAAAAGAATGAATCAGTTATTCTCCACTTCATGTATGTTCTTCTATAAATATACAATTTTCACCTTTTCATTGAGACATTCCTGAGATTTTGAGGTACCTTGAATTTTTGTTTGTAAGATCTCAGAACTGCACTTCGGTTCATAAATAACTGCCGAGCATCGACTTTTGACAGCAGCATCAAGATTTTGAAAAAAATTGCCGTCTAGAAGTTACTCTTTTAACATTAAAACACCTTGTGAAATAGTATTAAATTTTTAATATTCACTTACCTGAGAGTTGCTTTTCACCCGAGAGAGGAGTGGGCGACCGGGTCTCGACAGAGCGATTCTCTTTGAATGGTGAAGAAGGGATCAACTTTGGAGATCCAAAGCTGTCACAGTCTTCTTGCGACATGACTACTAGCACAACAAATATAAAAGTTACGAATTTCTACAAAAAAGCTTTTGACAAATCAATGTTGCTTACCTGTGAATATAAATTGTGATAATTAAATTTGAGTTTATTCAATCTTTGGTCGACATGGTGACTTTCCACTAGTTGCACTTGTAGTTAGAGGGACGCAACAGTCAACACCAACCACCGCAGCCCGCAGCTAGCAACTACCAGCCAATTGCACTAGCCACAAAACACCAGCAACACAATCAACCAAAAACTCATAAAAAGCGCTCGAAAATAATTGCAGCCCGCGGCGTAAATTGAAAACATTCTATTGATATCGGTTTGCAAAAAAGTCAATCCATAGATTTATAAAAGATGTTGTCGGCAACCTCAACCACCAAAAATTAAAACAAGCAAACTCAAAAAAGTTCTTTTAACAATATGTTACTCAAGAAAAGTGCTAATTTTAGGACTTTTTGAGAACAATTATAAGTATGAAGTATCTGACTGAGAACATTAGACCTATGAGCTCAGGGATTTTCCATGCCATTAACCCTTATTTCATTCTGAGTCGAACAAAACTGTGAGGCCTCTTAGCTAAGAGCAGAGCATTTCAATAATAATAGTCTGGTACAGCATATATACTCAGGCAATGTTAACGCTAGATCAACACCTTTATCA
>Ga0194133_10010873_pt1 | contig 10170 bp, 9 predicted proteins | sample TA2KigOf40mmetaG_FD_155448 | JGI IMG/M metagenome (GOLD analysis project Ga0194133, IMG submission 155448) | Freshwater microbial communities from Lake Tanganyika, Tanzania - TA2015055 Kigoma Offshore 40m | ecosystem: Environmental > Aquatic > Freshwater > Lake | place: Tanzania: Lake Tanganyika... | reverse complement strand
TGATAAATAATTTGGTCTTTCTTTATTATTTATCGCATTATAAGCAATTTTGTAAATATTTGTAGCACCATTAACATCTCTATTCCAATAACCGCATCCGTTCTTACAACAAATCAGTCCGTTGATTAATACATTACCGCTTCTATATGGTTTTGGATTTTCTCTAACCATCGTCTTTTTACAAATACCTTATACTAAAGATTTTATTAAGTAGTTTTCGCTAATTATTATTATAAAAAATTGAAATAAAAATTTAGATTTATATTAAATACAAATAATGAAGATTACAATATGTCAAGTCAAACTATTTACAGAGAGCATTTATCATAAAGAAATAATTACGGATGCAAATTATATTATTACAACTATAAATAATTTGTTAAAATAACAAAAATTGATTTACACCCTTGAAGATTTAAAATGGGACAAATAAATATTCTTTTTTTATTATATGAATGACACATAAAAGCGAAGATTATAAATTATCTGCCGTTAAATATTATTTGAAGAATAAAGACAATATGAGAAAAACTTGTAAGATATTTGATTGTAAAAAATCTACATTACAACGATGAGAAAAGGTGTAAAAGAATTGAAAATGAAGAAAATAAAGAATTATTAGAAATTATTAAATTATATTATGATGAAATTAAGAATTAAAAAATAAATGTATAATATAATAATATGGCGGGTGGTCTTCTTCAATTAGTGTCGCAAGGAAATCAAAATGTACTATTAAATGGAAATCCTTCAAAAACATTCTTTAAATGCACTTATAAAAAATATACTAATTTTGGTCTTCAAAAATTCAGGCTAGATTTCGAAGGCACACCTCAATTAAGTTTAACTGCTGAGAGCACATTCACGTTTAAAGTAAAAAGATATGCTGATCTTCTTATGGACTGCTATATTTGCGTTACTTTACCAAATATATGGTCTCCGATTCTACCACCCCATACATATAGTAATCCGGACGGATCAATTGGATATACAAATTGGGCACCTTACGAGTTTCAATGGATAAAAAATCTTGGAGCTCAAATTATATCTAAAATAACAATAAATTGTGGTAATCAACAACTACAACAATATTCAGGACAATATATTTTAGCCTCAGCTCAGAGGGATTTTAGTGGAAAAAAACTTGAGCTCTTTAACGAAATGGTAGGAAATGTCCCTGAGTTAAATGATCCGGCAAATTACGGCGCACGTGTAAATGCATATCCAAATGCTTACTATACAACATCTGCTGCTGGTGCTCAACCGTCTATTTCAGGTAGAACATTGTGGATTCCTCTAGGTTCATGGTTTAATCTATTGTCGACACAAGCATTTCCATTGATAGCTCTTCAATATAATGAATTATCTATTAACGTATCTTTTCGACCAATTAATGAATGGTTTACCATAAGAGATGTATTAGATTATACAAATAATTATCCAGTAGTAGCACCTAATTTTAATCAATACTATATGCAATTTTATAGATTTTTACAGACTCCTCCTGACGAAGTATTAGGACCAACATCCTACGTCGATACACGAACGAATTGGTTTGCTGATATAAATTTAAATTGCACATACTGCTTTCTCTCCGATGACGAAGCAACTATATTTGCTAAAAATGAACAAAAATATTTGATAAAACAAGTTTATGAAAAGAATTTTTATAATATAACAGGACAAAATAAGGTGGATTTAGATTCACTTGGAATGGTAATAAGCTGGATGTTTTATTTCCAACGAAGTGATGTGAACTTGAGAAATCAATGGTCAAACTATTCAAACTGGCCATACGAATACATGCCACAAGATATATCACCAGCCCCCACAGCAGGTGGTTATCCTAATCCGGATCCATCCGGACCAGTTACTTTGGGACCTGGTTTAGAACCAAGTGGAACTTTATCCGGTTTGTATTTAACAGGTGTTTATAATCCACAGAATGTAAGGGATATTTTAGTTGCGATGGGTATATTATTAGATGGACAATATAGAGAAAATGTCTTGCCAGCTGGTGTATATAATTTTGTGGAAAAATACGTAAGAACCGCTGGTTTTGCACCAACAGGGTTATATTGTTATAATTTTTGTTTAGATACTGATCCGTTAAAAATACAACCATCGGGAGCAATGAATATGAGTAGGTTTTCAAATGTTCAACTCGAATTTACCACTATTACTCCTCCAGCAGATCCATATGCTCAAGTTTTAACGATATGTGACCCAGCTACCGGAGACATAGTTGGTATAAATAAACCAACATGGAGAATTTATGGGTATAATTATAACCTATATTTAATAGAAGAGAGAGTTAATATGGTCGTATTTGTTGGTGGAAATGCTGCTTTATTGTATGCTACTTAATATAATGTTAAATTGGTTTAAATATAAAATAATTATTATATTATTATCATGATTAAAAAATATAATAATTATAATAAAATAGCTAAAAGGTGTATTTTTAATTATAAAGATGCGTTTTTATTAGAAAATCAACTAACAGATGAAGAAAAATCAATAAAAGAATTAGCATACAAATTTTCAAAAGATATTTTACAACCAAACATTGTTCATTCATTTAGAAACGAAAAATTTGATAAAAATATTATCAAAGAAATGGGAAATGTTGGTTTATTAGGTCCAACTATTAATGGGTTCGGTTGTTTTGGAGTAAATTATGTTTCATATGGTTTAATAATGCGTGAAATAGAAAGAGTCGATAGCGGCTATAGAAGTTGCGCTAGTGTTCAATCTTCATTAGTAATGTATCCTATATATAAATTTGGTTCTAATGAACAAAAGGATAGATTTCTACCAGAATTAGCAAAAGGCAATTTAATAGGTTGTTTTGGATTAACAGAACCTGACCACGGAAGTGATCCTTCGGGAATGAAGACCAGAGCGGTTTTACAAGGAGACCATTATATTTTAAATGGAAGTAAAAATTGGATTACAAATTCACCTATTGCTGATATTTTCATAGTTTGGGCAAAGGATGAAAATGGTATTATAAGAGGTTTTATATTAGAAAAAAATATGAAAGGATTATCTTATCCTAAAATCGAAGGAAAATTTTCATTGAGAGCATCAAATACAGGTATGATATTTATGGACAACGTAATAGTTCCTAAAGAAAATATGTTACCATTATCCGAAGGTTTGAAAAGTCCATTTATGTGTTTAAATAATGCCAGATACGGTATTGCTTGGGGTGTGTTAGGAGCCGCAGAAGACTGTTATTTTAGGTCTAGAGAATACGCAGTAGAAAGAAAACAATTCAATAAACCGCTCGCAGCAAATCAACTGGTTCAAATAAAATTAACTTATATGTTAACTGAAATAACACTAGGTTTACAAGCTGTTTTAAGAGTTGGTAAAATGATTGATGAAAAATTATTAATACATGAAAATATTTCTATCATTAAAAGGAACAATTGTTTGAAATCATTAAATATAGCAAGAAGTGCTAGAGACATATTGGGTGGAAACGGTATATCAGATGAATATCATATTATCCGACATATGTTAAACTTAGAAGCAGTAAATACATACGAAGGAACACAAGATATACACGGACTAATAATAGGTAGAGGAATAACCAACCTGAGTTCATTTTAAATAATGGTAAACAACTTAAAAAAATTAATTTATATAGTATAATGAAAAATATTATACTATATATTCAAAAAATATTTACAAAACCAATTTATAAACATGCTCCATTAGGAAGGTGGAATATTGAATCTTGTAACAAAAGACTTAATAATAAAATAGACTTGGCGAATGAAGACCATTGTGGACCTTGTGGTAGTTATATTGTCGATAAAATAGTTTATAAAAAGAAGAAATAATATATTTTAATTTACCTACTTAAAGAACAAAACACTACATAATGAAGGTGTTTTCTTATTTTTTTGAAATTTCTGTCATTTTTCGGTCCCTACATATGAAGAGGTTTTGGTTCATTTTCGAATTTGAAAAGTGTTTTGATTTTCCCATTTTGGACATTTTTTTTGTCCATTTTTTTAAAGCCCGGATATTTTATGGAAAAAGGAATCCTCCTTACGATAATTGAAAATTAGCGTGTGGTTACAAAAAAAATAATTTTAATTTTGTTATGATAATTTTTTATATTAGAACTTAAAAACTTTTCTCTGTGGATACTTATATGGATACATTGGATACGAGCATTGAGCAAAAAAAGAGCATTTTTTTTTGTTGTGACAAATGTGACTATGTAACGTGTAGAAAAAATAACTATGAAAGACATATTTTAACTGATAAACATCAACGGATACATAATGTATCCAAAATGATTGAGCAAATAGAGTATAAAGAGCAAAAAGAACAAACATCAACTTATAAATGCATATGCGGTAATATTTATAAATTTAGTCAAGGCTTATCAAAGCATAAAAAAATATGTAGTAAACATATAAGTGAAAATTGTTCTTACAAGAATGAAGGTGACGTAAAAGCTTTAACTAATCTCGTTTTAGAAGTAGTAAAACAAAACCAAGAGTTAGTATCATTAAATAATGAAGCACACAAAAACTATCAAAATCTTACGAATAAGCTAGTAGAAATGTGCGGAAATGTAACGAACAATACACAAATAAATAATAACTCACATAATAACAATAAGACTTTTAATCTTAATATGTTTTTAAATGAGACGTGTAAAGATGCGATGAATATTAACGATTTTGTTGATTCTCTTCAATTACAATTATCTGATTTAGAAAATGTCGGCAAACTTGGATTTGTAGAGGGAATTTCCAATATAATTGTTAAAAACTTGAAGGCCATGGATATTCATAAAAGACCTGTACATTGTGCGGATCAAAAGAGAGAAGTTCTCTATATTAAAGACGAGGATAAATGGGAAAAAGAAAACGAACAAAAACATAAGTTACGTAAAGCAATTAAACGTGTAGCTTATAAAAATGAAAAACTTTTGATTAAATATAAAGAGGAACATCCAGGCTGTAATTATAGTGATTCAAAATATTCGGATCAATATAGTAAGTTAGTAATAGAAGCTATGGGCGGAACAGGTAACAATACAACAGAAAAAGAAGACAAAATAATCAAAAAAATAGCAAGAGAAGTTATAATTGATAAATCTAATAATTAGATGGTAATGGTCCATCACTAACGAATTCACCCGTTAAACTATATTGTTGCGGATAATTAGGCATATATTGTAGTTGATTTGGTTTGTAACGTTTATTAAACAATGCCTGTGTTTGATTAAATGATTCACCCCATACATCTACACCAAAATTAGCTTGTGCTGGTTGTTCATACATATCGTCTATTATTATTCTTTCCTTTGTTCCATATCCACTTGTAAGAAGTGAATATTGTGGTGTAATTCCTAATGTTAATTTACCAGCATCATTGTCACCTATAACATTATTTGTATTATTTTTTGGTAAAGGAGGAGAATATGGTTGACACCCAGGACAATCAATATCAGCAAAACATTGTTGACCAGTTACAGCACATCTTGATGTAGGTCCACAAAAATTTTTACAACTATATGTCGTATTTAAAGGTAAATTAACTGTGTGACTTGTGTTTGGACCTTCTTGAACGGGACCATCTGTAAAACATTCAACAATGTAATTATTATATGCTAGATAATCAATGATTTTAAATACTACATAAAGCAAAATAAATGATATAATAGCAAAAAACAAAGTATAATATTGTTCTTGAGTCAATTTCATATATTAAATTGACATTAAATTTTTTATATCAATTAAATATAATAATGTCCGATACGAGTTCTATAGATGAAAAAAAACTAGCAAATAGCTCTAGCTCAAATTCATTCGCATCTAATATAATTAATTTTACAATATCAGTATTAGTAATATTTATTATTATTTTATTGTATTTTTCTAGTGGTGGCTTAATATTATATCTATGTAAACTAGCACAAACGAATATTTTACCAACAGATATGAATTGTGCACCTTATACTAGTACTAAACCCAATATACAAGAAATTCAAACGAATATTTTTACTACGGATACTGATCCAGAAATGTCTATGAAATTAAAATTTCCATATGATAAAAATGAAAAAAATAAGATAATTGATATGTTTAAAGAATATAAGGATAAGTCTTCATCAAACTTTTTAGCAAATTATTTTATAGCAATTACAGAATCTTTATTACAGTTCAATTATTCAGCAATAAATACAATTATGAATTCGATGAATGGATTTTTACCAGAAACAATAATAATATTATTGGGACCCATAATAGGTGCTTTTTTATACGCATTTGGATTACTAATTAATCAGATATATTTCATTTACTTATGGTTTTCAAGCATGTATTGGTTTTTTAAACATAATTCAAATGATACTGGTAGTGGGTTACCTATATGGGAAAATGTTACATTATTTAGTCCAATTGATTGGTGGTTAGGAGCTCTAATCGCATTTTTATTTGTTATGTTATTATTTCTTGGTTTTCCGATTCTAACATTTATTCCAATTTTTGCTTATCACAATAGTTTGATATCGAGTTTATTTTATAAAGGGTTAATGAATGATAAATCTGCTACGGCTTTAACAGTTATTATTAATGTATTAAAGTACTACAAATTATCTGTAGTTATAATAATTAGTTTATTTGTTATTTTACTTGCTTTTTCAAACTTAGGTATTGCTCCCGGTATATTTTCAATTTTGACAGTAGCATTAATATATTGGGGTGTGATTTCGTTAAATACATTTAAACCAATAATGGAAGAAAATTTATCACCATCTGTTAGTTATGACCAAGCTACAAAAACTTGTTCAAATAAATATGTTTTACATAAAAAACACGGTTTATTATATAATCTTTTAGGATTAAGTGGTGGTGGGAATATAGCGAGTGAAATAAAAAAAGTTGGAAAAAAATTATCAGGTAAATAATAAAATTTTATTATTACTTAAATAATATGTTTTAAATTAGTTAAATGGGAAAAAATAAAAATAAGTTACAAAAAAAACCTTTTGTAAGTATTTGCACACCTACATTTAATAGGAGACCCTTTATTCCAATGGCCATAAAATGTTTTGAACATCAAAATTATCCAAAAGATAAAATAGAATGGATTATTATCGATGATGGAACTGATAAAATAGAGGACCTAGTATCACATCTTCCTTATGTTAAATATTTTAAATACGACGAAAAAATGACACTAGGTAAAAAGAGAAATATTATGAATGAAAAAGCAAAAGGAGATATAATTGTTTATATGGATGATGATGATTATTATCCACCAGATAGAGTGAAACATGCTGTTGAACGTTTAAGAGACAGTAAAGCATTGTGTGCTGGTTCAAGCGCAATGTTTATTTATTTCAAACATATAGATAAAATGTATCAGTTTGGTCCTTATGGCCCGAATCATTCTACTGCTGCTACATTTGCTTTTAAACGAGAACTATTAGAGAAAACAAAATTTGATGAAGAGTCATGTGTAGCGGAAGAGAGAAAATTCCTAAAGGATTATACAATACCATTTGTTCAACTTGATTCAGATAAAACAATTTTAGTTTTTTCTCATAATCATAATTCATTTGACAAAAAAGAGCTTTTAAAACAAATGCCAAACCCTTCCATACATGAGACAACAATACTTCCAAAAGACTTAGTAAAAGAACATGATATTTTAAAATTTTTTACTGAAGATATAGATAGTTTATTGGAACAATATGAACCGGGTAAAATGGATTATAAACCTGATGTTCAAAAACAACTAGCTAATATAAAAGTAGAACGTGAAAATAAAATTCAAGAATTCATGAAGCAACAAAATGATTATAAAGAAATTATGAATAAAATAACGATTACAAGTAATCAAGACTCTTTACAGAAGAAATTAGATCAACAATCTATTATTATACAGCAGTTAACACTTGAGAATAATCAACTGAAAGAAAAAGTCAACTATTTAGATAATAAAATTAAACAACTAATTTCATTACAATTAGAAAAACGTAAAGAAGAAAAAAATAATAATATTGATACTAATAATTAAATAATAAGTTTTTTATTTAGTAAAATGATTTAAAGGTAATCTATAACATATTAGTATAAATATAAAATGTATAAAGAAGATAATTACAATCCATGTGACCGTAATGACTACGATAATAATTTGAATCATAAAGCCGGAACTTTAGATGACACTAAGGCTATTGATAGAGGTTACAACGTAATTTATAGAAAGGTCACGAGGAATGATGGTAAAATAAAGAATAAAAGGATAGAAATTTATACGAGCAGCGATGTTGGCAGTCGCATTAGAGATGCTGAAACAGGTGAATATTTTCCAAATATAGTAGGGTCAAAAGATGAAGATTTATTTTATAAAGTAGCTTTATCGACGGGCGAGTGTAGAAGCGCGAATGGTTCAAATACTCTATTTTATTTGTCACCTCAACATTACGCGAGTCATCTTGACCATCCACTTGATTCAGCAGAAGTCGAAAGATGGGAATTAAAGCGCAGAGCAAGATTAGCTGAAATTAATTCAAGAAAAAAAAGTGATACTAATGTTGTTCAGGTAAAGTAAAGTAAATTAAATTAAATTAAATTATAAATTTACAATTGTAAAAAATATTGTAAATTTATAAATTGTTATTTACATAATAAATAGTTATATCATTCTTCACATTCATCTACATAACAATCATCTTCATCATCCACTTCTTTTTCTGTAGTTCCAGCTGCGTTTTCTTTTATGTATTTTTCAATATACCTATATATTCTATTTATATCTAACTTACTTATCTCATAATCTTCTAATAAGCTAACAATTTTAGCATTTTCATGATTATTTGATAATTTTATAAAAAAACCAAATAAATCATTTTTATCCATTCCAAGTCGTTGACATAGCTTCTGTATAAACAACGAGTTATTATATTCGGTAGAATATTTTGTAAGAACTTTTGTAAATCTTACTTCTGAAGGATTGTGTTTATTTTTTTTTGTGAATGTTTTGTGATATAAACTATTATTTTTAAATGTCTTAATTAATGAACTCATTTCATTGAATTGCCAAATTTGTTTTTGAAACGTAATCCTATCAATATAATCAGCAAAACAAATATTATCAAGTTGTTTTATATAAAATGGCACAGATAGATTTTTGTCAAGTTTTTCAATTACATCTATAATATTTTCATGCCACAATAGTCCTACACTTGTTCTGTCAGTTTCATTCATAATATTATTATGTTGATTTATAGAAAAATATTCATTAATTAGCCTGTTGGTAATTTTTTTTGTATCATCATTGTAAAGTTTGATTTCAAATATATTATCAATTATTTGACATGTAAATATTTCTGGTTTATTTATATACAAATTAATCATACTATTAAGTTTTCTTAAATCTCCTTGTATATAATTAACTAGTTTTAATACTATTTCATTATTTATAGTAGGTAATAAAATATTGATCATATTTAAAACTTGATTTTGATTAGGTGTTTTTAATTCGATTGTGTTACATACTTTCATTAGCTCTTTAATTTTTTTATCTACCCTATAGTTTCCGATACATATTATTGGATTCATTGTTATTTCTTCAAGTTTTTGTTTTTTGGTTTTTTTCGGTCTAATAAGCTTTATAAGTGAATTGATTCCGCCCTTATCTCCGTTATTCATTCCATCTATCTCATCCATAATAATAGCAATTTTTTTAGCATTTTTATTGAATAAACTCATAATATTTTTATCTGACATATTATGTCTAGTTATATCTTCAATAACAGATGTATTTCTTATATCACCTGCGTCATATTTAATTATATCATAATTAAGACTTTTTAAAATATCACTAACGAATTTACTTTTACCGCTACCTGGATCACCGTAAACATAAATGCCTTTTTTAAAAAGTAAATTATTTTTATTTAACTCAAAATCTTTTAAAATATTTTTAATTTCTTTTTCTTGTTCTTCTCTCTCGAGAATTTTATTTATATTTAATTTGTCCATTTTATATATTTAATGATATTCTTTTTATGTAGGTTTTTACATAAATGACGTTTCTGTAAATATTCGCATAAAACCAATTTGCATTTATCAGAATCATTTTCGATACAAAAATAATTAATAAAACAGATATAATCTGTAAAAA
>Ga0194133_10010872_pt1 | contig 10171 bp, 7 predicted proteins | sample TA2KigOf40mmetaG_FD_155448 | JGI IMG/M metagenome (GOLD analysis project Ga0194133, IMG submission 155448) | Freshwater microbial communities from Lake Tanganyika, Tanzania - TA2015055 Kigoma Offshore 40m | ecosystem: Environmental > Aquatic > Freshwater > Lake | place: Tanzania: Lake Tanganyika... | reverse complement strand
AGTTCAACTTTAGATTTGCGTCTTTAATAGTTCCCACAATTTTAAAAATAGAGAAAAGTTTATAAAATAACATTTTTAGTCAAAAACCTGGACAAAAGATGTTTTTATAAACTTTTCCCTCGCTTTAAAAATGTGGGATCAAGTTGTTTAAGACAAAACCCAAATATTTGCTTGAACGCTCCCGACAAAAAATACCCGCCTATTTAATTTACATATCTAAAAGACCTAACATCATACCCATCATGCGAGTGCAAGGAGGCAGAGTGAAAGGGGGGCAGCTTAACTGCTCTTAAACTGCTAGTTTCATTATAAAAGTGGAACCTTGATATGTAAAGAAAATCTGATGTTAGCTTCCAGCATTTTATGTAAAAAATGACTAGCACAATTAAACAGTAAATTTAAAATTCTCCGATGCAGATATGCTTCAGACACCCATGTAAAACAATTTATACCAACAGTGGGTGTGGAATTTTACCTCAAAAGAACAATTTTACCTGGACCAAGACATGTTGCTTTAAAGGTAAAAAAATCCTCTTCTAAAAGTACTTTTATTTTTTATTCAAAATACTTCTTTGAAAACAGCTCTGGGATGTTGGAGGAGCTGCATTGCAAGGGAAAATGTTGGATAAGTATGTGTTTGGAGCAGATGTTGTCCTTTTGGTCTATGATGTCACTAATCTAAACAGGTGATTGTTTTCAAAACCTTTAGAGCCAAAAAAAAAACTCGGGCATACGAGAACTTGTTGAATTTGAACTCGGCGAATATGAACTCGTTGAACCAAACTCCTAGAATTACGAAATTATCGAATGAATGAACTTGTTGAATGAACGAACTCGTCGAACTACAAACTCTTCAAACGGGGCTCTGCAGGGTTAAGGTTAGGTTAAGTTAAGTTAGGTTTGGTTAAGTTAGGTTAGAGTTTGACAAGTTCGTAGTTTGACGAGTTCGTTCATTCGACCAGTTCATAATTTGACAAGTTTGTAATTTGACGAGTTCGATTCAAAGAATCAGTAGTTCAATGAGTTCGGATTTGAAGAGTTCTAGTAGTATCTAAATACTCAGTAAATTGTAAATTTGTTTTAGCTTTTTGTCTCTGGAATCTTGGCTAAAAGCGTGCCAGATAGTCAATGCTGGAAATGAAAAGAGTACTATTTATGGACTGGTAAGTGGAAAAATAGGTAGAGGCTCAACAGGGAAAAATAAAAGAAATAGAGTTTATAGTTCTTTTTCAAAACAAGATTTAAGTATCATTTGAGTGGTTTTGAAAAGATTTTTAGATTGAATATCTCCAAACACCCTATCACTGCCTGCCATACCTTGGTGGCAATGTGAATAGTTTGATTGATTGGTTGACAGCTTATGCTAAGCAACTGCTTATTCCATCATTTTTACCAATTTTAATGGTGATATGCAGATTTTCCAATAATTCCTTTCTCTGAACCTGTTTGTTAGTCACTTATTGTCAATAATGAATGTGAATGAATGAATAAGAGATAATTCTGATCAAGTTTCTACATCTAATAGAAATGACTTAATAAGGTAAATCCAGGGATCAAAGATTTTGTCCAGACCGGGTATTGAACCCCAGTCTCCCAGTTCTCAGCCAGTTGTCAAAGCCATGAGCTACAATGACCCCTTAGAATAGAAAGAAAATCCTTAAAACCTATCTCAGGGATAATCTACATTTATGAAAACCTAAGCTTCTACGCTGCACTGGAATGAGCTGAAGTTACCAGTTACCATTATAGGGAGATCCTGGTCATAGAAGCGTAAGACAAAAACTGAAAAAGTCCTTATAATTATATTATTTTCCCCTTAGGTTGCAAACAAAATTGATTTAGAGCACCTTCGAAGTGTGAAATCTGATCGCCATCACAAATTTGCTCAGGTATTTAATCAAGTATTATTTTCCCTCCCGAAGCAGAGGGGGGGAGTTTAGAAATTTTGTACAGCGATCAGATGTGACAGACATCGAGCATGCACCCTTCACCTCATTCTCCTCACATACCAGTGAAGCTAGAGGCCTGAAATTTGGCATGCATAATCCCCACAAGGACGGCTCCAAAGTTGCTTATTAGATTTTTGATATTTTGCCTAGAAGCCGAGATATTTAGGTTTAAAGTTACATATTAAACTACGAAGCCTGGCCCCTTAAAAATGTTGTTAATCAGGATAAGTGAGGAAGGGGAAGGGTCGCTTGGGAGGGTTTGGCATTTTTTGCCACACCAAAAATGCCCGTCTACTTAATGAAAGTTATTTTTTTAATTTTTTTTAATTTTAGGCCCATAGCTTACACACTTATGCTGTGTCTGCCAAAACAAGTGAGGGTGTAAACCTTTGCTTCCAAAAAGTTGCAGCTGAACTTCTTGGCATAAGGTAAAATGATACTGATAATTTATAGTTGTAAACACAAGTAAAAAAATCTCATTTCAGGTTGACAAAAGCTGAACAAGAGGTTCAACAAAGTGTTGTCAAAGCTGAAATTGTTGCATATCCACAAAACAGAATCACTAATGCTCCAGTATCCAGTGTCAAAACAGCAGTCTGCAACTTGCAATAAAAAATAAGAATTAAGTTTCAATACTTTTGAAATAGCTTAATATTTGTTTTGAAAGATAATCAATACAGTTTAGATCATTTAAAAAGTAGCATTACAAAATGAATAAAAATATGAAATCTTGGAGGTTGCTTGTAAGGAGAAGGTTGAGAGCGCTAAATATTGGACTAGTAGAAAAAGAAATTATTTGACATGGAACTTGCTGACAAGACTCACCCAACCTACCACCCTTTCAGGATCCACAGACACAAAGAAGAAGGGACACAAGAAAAAACAAATTAGAAACACATGGAGGCCAGGGCTTCCTCCTCCCCTTGGGTCAACTTAATAAACTTGGATCCTGGCAGCAGTCAAGCAGCTCAAGAATTTTCAAGATCCCAGAAGTGTTTTTTTCTTCAATCATTTTTGTCAGGAAAAGAGTTTTAAGTCTTTTTTGTTTCAAAAATTTTTAAGTGTTCTTTTCAAAGAAGTAAGTCATTGTTATTTTTATTTTTTATCCAACATTTTCTTGTGAAGGTAGGCTGGAGGCAAATGGGCTTCTGTAAAATGGGGGATCAATATCAGGAGTCTTGGAATCCAGGCTTGGATACATACAATGGTTCTTTAGAAAAGGTTTTGTCCTTATTCAAACAATGCATCATTATGCCAGTTTTATGTACCAACTTTTCCAAGGCTCAAAAAGCACAGCAGTAAAAATATTCGATTTTCTAATTCTTAATAATTCTCATTAAGTCTCGTAAGGAATCCCAATGAGGTCTAACTAAAAAATCGACCCCCAGGATCAAAAGTTGTTTATCGACCACCAACCCACCCCGATTTGCAAAACTGGACACTAAAAGGTATTTTTGGTTTTAGCCAAGGGCCAAAGGTTGTCATAGGAGCCGGTTTTTGATCCTTCTGCTCTAAGATTTCCTGCTAGGTGCTGCCTTGACCTCTCAAGTATAACGCATCCTGTCATCAACGAAGGGTTAATTGTGGCTGCAGATACCAAAGCTAAATGTCAAAAGGATTTCCAAAGCCATCCAAACATCTAAAATCCATACTGTAAAAGTCATTGACTTTCCCAAAACCAAGGTTCTTTCTAGAGATGGGCCCTGACCCAACCCGAGCATACTTTTGACCCGCAGTAAATAAAAGGGTGACCTGCCTTTGAGCCAGGTACTTTTTGACCCAACCCGAAGAGATTTTTTTTTTGACCCGAAGGGAAAAAAATTGAAAAATTTGACTTTTTTAGGGGAAATTTTCCAAATCCAAACCCAAACCATAGATGGCTGCCCCGACCCGACCCAAGCTACTAAAAATTCACCGGACCTGACCCGGTTCAAAAATATTTGACCTGGACCCATCATTGACTTCTTTTCAACAATTTTGTTGTTTCATTTATAGTTCATCAATAATTGACTTAAAAAAAGTTAGGTGACAAATCAAGTCATTTTATTCAGCTGCAGTGATAAAAAACAATTATGATGAAAACTTAAGCTGTTAGGAAAAACGTGAATAGTGGAGGTTCTAAATAAATTAAATTTTTTATTTAAGTGAGCATGAATTATTTTCATTTTTTTCTTTGTGCTTTTTCGAAATTTGTTGCTTCAAAGTTTATTTTTGAAAATTCAAAAACTGATCAAATGTTTTTTTATGAAACCAAAACAAGTGTTTCTAAATATAACTGTTGAATTTTTCTGCTGATTAAAACACTTCTTTACTAGCTCAACAATTATGGGCCTACTTTCAATATTTGATTTTTGTTAATGTGACACACATACATAAATTTTTTATTAATTTGCATATATTTGTGATAATTCAATAAATTTACATCAGCTAGACCACAACAAAAAGCTTCATAGTGGTGTCCTATTTCTTTGCATTGACAGCAAAAGTGGTAATTCTTTCTAGTATAAATTTGATCATTTCTTCATTATCTTAAGTTTGATGATATGGAAGAGGGTTAAAACTGATGATAGTTTCATTATTTATCTGTGTTTTGTTTTTGCTATTATAAATGCAAATATTGACAATAGAAAACTAAATACATTAGATATAAAGTGAAGAATTTAAGTACCTAGAAACATAGATTTTTAAATGTGTATGAAACTACCCACTATAAAAAAACTATTAGTTTTTGTAAAGATTAATTTGGAGAATTTTGAACAAAAGATCTTCGAAGGAGCAACCAAAAGCTTTTTGTCAATAATAGAATATAAATTTGGCCTCAAAAAGATGCTGTTAGGTTTTTAAAACCTGATCACATTTGCCTTGAGATGATTTCATAAGATTTTTCCTGGTGTTTTATTATTTGCCCTTTTGACATTCTTTTTGCATTAACCTAACATCCATTCATTACTTTAATAAAACACAATTGATTCAGCAACTGCAGATGAAGTTTTAAAAGAATTAATGAGGAGAGGTGGGTGGGTGGGTTGGACAAATTTGTGACTATAAGATATCTAAGAGATATTTTTTGTTGTTGATGAATGTAATATAGTCAACTTTGTGACAACAACTGTTAAATAAGTTTTTGATAATTTTTTAAGTTCTGCCAGCTTTTTTAGAAATTTTAGGTTTATTCCTGTTCTGAGGATATCTATATTGTACTAGTTGAGGTTGCTTTCACCAGTAAGTAGGGTTGAAAATATTTCTAAGCTGGTTCAAATGAATTGGAGAGTAATTAACTAAGTTAAAGGAATTCTAGCTGTTTCAAAAGAATATTTATTACACTTTGCTGGTGAAACATGTGGTGGTCCTTTCTGTTTGGCGCTAGCCTTATACTAAAATGCATTATTTGTTTTATTCCTGGATGTTATTTTCAATTAAATCATTGAAACGAATGAAAATTTGTGCTTAGTAACTATTAATTAGATGCCTTTTGGGTTTAAGCATTTTACAATTATTGGCCAAATCAATTTGGTTTTGTTGCTGGAGGTGCATTAAAGAATCCAGTCAATTTTGACACGTTTTAAGCATATTAGCTGTTTTAATAATGTCTAAGGAACATCAACTTTTAGATAAGTATATTTGTGTAGGGGTAATAAAAAAGGGGGAAGGGGAAGGGGTCTCTTTTTGCAAAAGTTATCATTTGGAAGAACAGTTTTGTTGCCTATAAGATTTAATAAAAATTAAATTGACAATTAAAACACGAATACTTTCTAATTTCATACCAACAGTAAGGAACTGAAGGTTTATTTGAAGAACTATCAAGAGGGTTTTAGGCTTTTCCTGAATGCCTTTCTATAATATGATCAATAATTATTTTTCAATATTATTGATTGGCAATATTTAATCACTCTGTTTCTGTTCAAATTACCAAAAACAAAATTGTGTGATCTTACCAACTATCATTTGGGGTAACACATAAAAGTAATCAGTGAGAGAGAAATTGCCTCTAAATAGAGTAGAATGAATAGGGAAAATTAAACCTAACAGAAATTTTCAAATAAATCAGACTACAGTTGGTACTGCTGCTCTTGGTGTTCATCGATGATATTGATGGTAAATTTCTCTAGTAAGGGGTGAACCGTTGATAACTTCGATAGAAAGCAGCCTGTGAATAAAATTGGACTTCATTACTCAATCAAAAAAAGACTCTGGATAAAATATTTAGCAACTCTAATGAGATATCAATTTAAAAAAATGTGATTATCATGTCTAGTAAAACATTTAAAGCTATATAGTGAGACATTTTTTAAACAAATGGAAAAATTATTCAAGATTTATGGAAACCAAGAAACGGAAATTAAAACTGCATTTTCTGATTGCAAAGCTACTTTCTGTTGAGGCTAATATAGTACAATTCAAAACTTGATTTTATCATGCCATTGTTTAGGCAACTTTATAAATGAACCTCTAAAAAGATCAAACTTTTAAACAGTTCAGGTCCATTTTATTTTAACCCTTAGTCTTTAAAAATAATAAAAGCCATCGTTTCTCATTGATGAAAAATGAATCTTGTTACTTTCATAGACTTAGGTCTGGGTTTAATTTTTTTAAAAAAGATGCTTCACAATCAGAAATTGTCCAAAAACTTTTCTGCTAAATTTCAAAATGCATGAAAACTTACACCATAGCCGGGCATCGGTCCTATACCTTGTCCAAGATATGGGTCAGGTAGTACACCTTGAGTGGGGTCGCGAGCAAGTCTGAAAGAATGCATGCACAACTGTCTTCATTCATATCCTTGGACAAACATATATTGTTTTGAAAAATTGTTCACTACTAAAGCAATAATTCCAAATTTGGTCATGGTGGGTTCGAAAATTTTACAGCCCATCATATAGCAATAAAGTAAAGATTCAAGGGATGAATGTTTTTAAAAGGTGCTTTCATTGTACCTATAACAGATAGTCTGTAAAATACTAATTTATTTATTGAAACTTTCTATTCATGATAGATAAAAAAGGCAAGTGTGGTTGACCTCATCTTAGTAAGCTGGGCCAAGAGAGAATAAGGGTCGTCATGGGTGGGGCAAAAGATATAAAAAATCCCAGTTTTCCACATCAAAGTGAACACCATGGTTGACTTAAGTCCCCAGGCCATGCGCACCCATCTGGCCTTGCGGCCAATGTGCTAGCACACCCATCAGGCTTTGCGGCCAGTGTGCGACATTTTGATTCTTGTAAAGTTTTACACATGTATCATTCTATCATGTTGTAAAATGTATGAGTTGTAAATAAATTCAAATACAAATGTTTAGTTTCTATGGTAACTGGCTGAGAACTGGGAGGTTCAGGGTTCGATCCCTGGCCTGGGCAAACCTTTGACCCCTGCATTAGCCTTAATAAGTCTTTCTCAGTCAGGAAGGTATTTAGGTTAATTAACCATGAAAAAAAATAATCAAAAAATGTTCAAAATAAAATAATAAAAATAAAAATCATAGTTGGATATAACTCCAAAGATTGCTATGGACCTGTTGTGTTGCAAAGTCAACAATACTTCATTCACTTGATTTAGAGTTAGAAGTAACCAGTTCTCTATATGAGCTTTCTTTATTTTTACATCACTGTGGAATGTGAGGTCAATCAAACACACACTAGCCTGTTTTTTTAACCATGGTTAATAGTTTATAAGGGTTAAGACATACTTTAGCAGCAAGAAAACTAACTTATTTGCATTAAAAATCTTAATTAGAGTCACTGCAAGATTTAGAAATCTCTATTAGAGCAAACTTTTGAAAAATTTTCATGTTGGGGTCGCAGGTTCCTTGCCCTGGAAACTGAACTTAGTACTCATTCAGTTTCTGTGTATATATGTTGCATCTCACCATTGCACACATCTATAATTTTAGAACAATATATCACTCAAGGAAAACTAATCACTGCTTAAAGTGTTATGTATAAAAAACAAGCACAGCAAGCAAGTTAGATTTGGTATTTTTTCACATTCAGATTAATTACCATGCAATGTTGAAACAACTAACAGGTGTCATGCTCATCAATCAGTAGCTCTAATTACAATGCAAATGCAACATCACAAAAGCTTAAGGTTCTTTCCCCCTTCATAAAGACTGCCAATGGCTGAGAACTGAGATATATGATATGTGGTTTTAATCCCTGGCCAAACTAGCAATAAACATAATATAAAACCTGTAGTGACATTTTACAAAGATTTGCTATTTATTGCCTTGTGCAATTCATCTAAACTCCGCATCTGGTTATTATTAACATCAAAAAATTTTACTGAATATAGTTGGGATTTAAAAAATTAAAACATGCAGATGCAAATGTTCAGCCCTTTTTTCAATCATAATATTTAATTCTGATCTTTCTGATCGAGCAGTTTTGTTCAATCTAAGACTTACGTTGCTGGCAGACCCCCAGTGTAAGCTGCCTGGGTGGCTAAAGCAGAGGCTTGCTGAAGAGAAAGTCCAGTTGCACCTGGAATACCAGCAATACCAGCAGTGGTAAATCCTGAACGAATAGCACCTAATCCTCCAGCAGCTGCAGCTATGCTCTGTAAGAAAGCAAAGGATTTTTGTTTCAAATATTCATTTTCTTTTTGAGTTAAAATATCTAAAAACATAAAGAGTTCAAATCTCCAAATTTCATGATGTTTTTGAATTATTATTCTGACTTGGATGTTAGACTTTATAAGCAACAGTTCCTTACACTCTTATTGTGTCTTACACCCAAACTATATCCCTTATTATTAATTTTTAGAATTGTTTTTGGATCTCCCAGTCCTCAGCTTATTGTCATAGAATGTGTAAAGAAACACCCCTTTCAGATTCTGAGATATCAGCTACCATATGGCAAGGCATGAAAGATGAGTCGATATGGCCCAATTGTTACAGAAACTGTCTGATAACTGGGAGACTGGGGTTCAAAAATTATCACATGGATTTGCCCCAAATTAATGTAGACTATCTCTAAGATCAAATGCTAGAAAAACTTATGCAATCTCTAAGTCAGGATAGCATTAACCCTGAACAACCACACATATCTCTTATTCATCAGTTCATAGCTTTCAAATACATTCAAGCAACTGAAAGAAACAATTTTCAGTGACAGGAATTGTTGTAAAGTCAATACCATTAGAATAATCAGGTCTTTAACAATAATCAATCAATAACTTAATATTTTTTGGAATCTTGAAATTGTCTAATTAAAATAAAAATAGTCAAGGATTTTTTTATAAGATCTGTTGGATATAGCTTTTTGTCAAAACAGAAATGGCTACGAAAGGCAGTTTCTAAGCTTTGGCTGGGTTTCAAGAATCAATCAAATGTGAATTCCATTTGGCAATCTTGAATAAACTTATCAAAAAAAGCATTGGCAGAAATAACAAATGCAAAAATATTTTTGCTTAATACCATAATTTGTTATCAAAGTCATGTTGGTTACGGCTTTAAAATCAACATGGGCTAGCCATGGCCTAATGGTTATGCTGACTGTGGACTGGCAGGCTGGGGTTCTATCACCGGTCAGGGCAAATCTTTGACCCAGGATTTGTCTTTAAATAATCATCTAACATTGTGGTTACCTCAGTCAGGATTGACGGTTGTGCAGATCACATGAACAAAAAACCTGATTTAATTATTAAAAACACAAAATAATGACATCAGAAAAATATTATTCCCAAAATTTAACCAGGTATAGTTCAGATGACTGCAAGACACAATAATAGTGTAGGGAATTGTTGTAAAGTCTAATACTTCTCGGTATTTGAAAAATCAGTTCCTCAACAAACTGTAAGCTGTCAATCAATCAATCAATAACAATTAACTCATTAGGATACCATTCTAATTAACTGGACTTGGTATAAATATAAACCTACTTGGATTCTTGGATCATTGACAGCAGTGACTGTGTGGTGTCCACCTGCAGCCACAGCTTGTTGAACTTGAGCCAAAGATGAAGCCAGAAACGGATCATATGGTCCATAAACACTTCGACATGTTGCACCAATAAACCTAGACAAAAACAGTCTTATTTTTTGCTTATTTGTAATCTTGTCTAATTATGGCATTTGCAGCTTTTCACTTAAATCAGATACTTTGTTGGAAGAGGTTTAAATCAAGACTTCTTATGACAATGATAGTCATAAAAGGACCTTGGACCAATCATGGGGACCTTGTAACCTATTTTCACTTAAGCACCTGGGCATATCCTGTGGATAAAGGT
>Ga0194133_10010870_pt1 | contig 10171 bp, 9 predicted proteins | sample TA2KigOf40mmetaG_FD_155448 | JGI IMG/M metagenome (GOLD analysis project Ga0194133, IMG submission 155448) | Freshwater microbial communities from Lake Tanganyika, Tanzania - TA2015055 Kigoma Offshore 40m | ecosystem: Environmental > Aquatic > Freshwater > Lake | place: Tanzania: Lake Tanganyika... | reverse complement strand
GCCTGCTTGCCATCAATCATGAGTACACTGATGAAGGCTTGCTCCACACGGATGGTCAGTCAAGTTTGACGGCTCAAAAGGTTGCTAAGTCCATGGCCTCACATGGCGTGAGCGTGATCGAAATCGCCAAAGTGAGCAATCAATGGCAGATCGTGAACCCCTCCAAGTTTGCAAGGAGAATCACTGCCTCGACTGCAATGCGCATCAGTGGGCCTGCTCGCGGCCATCCGTTGATGCAGACAAGCGCTGATCCTCAAGGCCATACAGTATTAGGAACGTTTAATAATTGTGCGAATGGATTTACGCCCTGGAGTACGTATCTGACTTGTGAGGAAAATTTTGCAAATTACTTCCAAGGTCGAGAAAAACCTAGTGAGGACGAAGCACGCTGGGGCATCCGTCAACGCGATCGTGGATTTCGTTGGTATTAGCACGAAGAGCGCTTTATGGTTGAGAAGCACCCTAATGAGGCTCATCGCTTCGGCTGGGTGGTTGAGATCGATCCTTTTGACCCAGCGAGTGAGCCTGTCAAGCGTACAGCCCTGGGGCGAGCTGCTCACGAGGGAGCTTGGGTTAGTGTTACCAAAGATAAAAAGATTGTTGTTTACATGGGTGAGGATGCCGCCTTCGAGTACATCTATAAATTCGTCAGTGCTGAGCGGCTGAGACCGGGAGGCTATCGAGCAAACAAGGACTTGTTGGATCACGGCACCCTGTTTGTTGCAAAATTTGATGCAAATGGGCGGGGCGAGTGGATCGCACTAAAGCACGGTGAACGTGGGCTTGATGCAGCAAGAGGCTTCAAGGATCAAGGCGATGTTTTAATTCGCTCAAGGCAGGCAAGCGATTTGCTGGGTGCTACAAAGATGGATCGTCCAGAGTGGATCGCCGTTGATCCTTTGAGCTCGCATGTTTACTGCACCTTGACCAACAATAGCCGACGGGGGATGCCAGGGCGGCCAGGCGTGGACGCTGCCAATCCCCGTGCCAACAACAGCATGGGTCATATTATTCGCTGCAAAGAAGATGGCGATTTTGATGCCCAAAGTTTCAGCTGGGAGCATTTCTTGCTTGCCGGGGATCAGGCGAATCAGCGCGAGGAAGCTAAGGGCAATATGAGGGGCGATGCCTTCGGCAGTCCGGACGGCTTATGGTGCGATCCAAGAGGCGTCTTGTGGATTCAAACAGATGCTTCTGCGAGTGAAATGTATATTGGCGAGTACCAACGTATCGGCAATAATTCACTGCTGGCTGCTGATCCGTCAACTGGCGAGGTGAGGCGATTCTTGGTTGGGCCGGTCAATTGCGAAGTGACCGGTATTACCGCAACGCCTGACTTGAAAACATTGTTTGTAAATATTCAACATCCTGGCGAAACACCTGGTAATTGGAGCGATCCAAAAAATCCAAGTCGATTTTCAAGCTGGCCTAACAACAAACCCAACGAACGTCCGCGCAGTGCCACCGTGATTATTCGAAAGCGTGATGGTGGTGTGGTGGGGACTTAATCGGTCTAGCAACTTAAACCAAGACATTTTGCGCGTCAAATCACTGTCATCTCTTTGCTTCAACATTAAGAAAGAAAACATATTTTGAGGCAAATCATGATCCGAATTGAGCGCTCTTGTCTTTCCTTGGCTTGCTTGTTGAGCACCTTGGGGTTTGATGTCCACGCGCAGACCGCAGTAAATAGGGCAAGTGGTGAGGTCGTTGTAACAGGTCAAGCTGCCTCTCAAAGTAAATCGATCAGAGCTGAGGAGCAAGCCGATATCCTTGTGAATGTTATCAGCGCAGATGAAATCGGCGCCCTCCCCGATCAAAACGTCGCTGAGTCACTCGCTCGGCTACCTGGCGTCGTGCTATTGCGCGATCAAGGTGAAGGGCGCTATGTTTCAATTCGGGGGATGGGGCCAGAGCTGAATGGATTGACCATCAACGGCGCACTCATGCCTTCTCCCGAGGTAGGACAGCGCGGTGTTGCTTTGGATGCACTTCCGTCAGGCGTTATCTCAAGTATTACGGTTCAAAAAATGTTTACCGCAGATCAAGCTACGTCGGCGCTTGGTGGTGTTGCTGAAGTTAAAACGCTGACGGCATTTGACTTGCCGGCGCAATTCAGATCCCTTCATCTTCAATCAACAAGAGACGGCCTCACCGGGCAATCAGCCCCGGGTGTGCGAATTCTATTTTCTGACCGTTTGTGGACGGCAAGTTTGGATATACCTTTGCGTTTAATAGGGACCGGCGAAAGTTCGGATCTGATAATGTCGAAACGGGCGGTGCTTGGGACGGGGCTCCTTGGAGTCGCTTGAATTACGAGACTACCTTCTCACGCGCGAGCGTACCGCCCTTAGCCTGAATCTTGATTACAAGCCCGACGCGAGATCCCATATTTACCTTCGCGGGCTCAATACACAGATCAAGGATACGGAGGCGCGCGATCGCTATACGATCGAATGGTTGGATAGCGAGGGTGAAACTTCTGCGATCAGGCCAGGTCAAAGCGCATATGCCGAGGCCCAGCGAAGGGTTAAATTCAGATCCGAGACGCTCAAGATATCGAGCCTACAACTTGGTACTCGGCAAGATCTAGGGCGTTGGCTGATCGACGGTTCGATTGGGCAATCCAAGGCATCGGAAGCGACACCATTGAACCTTGATGATGCCCGCTTTACCGGCTTTGGTGGACAAGTATCATTCTCCAACACCCAGCAACCACGAATTTCGGGCCCATCAGCACTTAGCAGTCCGGCAAGTTATAAACTTAATCGCATCACCCTAAGTGAGAGCGACATGCTCGATACAGAGCGCTTCTTGAAGTTTGATGCAACCCATCGAATGGTGATGTTTGATCGAAATGCCGAGTTTTCATTCGGCTAACGATTGGCTAATCAGATTAAATCGAGTCAAGCTAATGACTATCGGTCTAAAGCGAAAGGCCAGTCGATGGCAGACTTTCTAAGCGCTCCGATACCCTATGAATTTGCTAACTTCGGTCCTGGGCTTCAAGCGACTTCCTTATTCAATCTTGGTAAGAGTGCAGGTTACAGTCTTGAAGAAGATGCTTCGGCTGAAAGCGACAGTCGAATTGAGGAACGGATTCGTGCCTTCTATGTGCAATCGCGTCTGGAGTGGAGTAGTAAGACGAATGTTTTGTTGGGCTTAAGGCAAGAGTCGACAAAGCTCAAGGCGATAGGAAATTCGATCGATCTTGATGCTGAAACGATCACGTCACTGACTAAGTCCCGAGACCGAAGCGATTTACTACCCAGTCTGAGCATCCGATCCGAACTTGCAGCCCGAACAACACTTCGAGCCGGTCTTTCGCGCTCAATGGTGAGGGCAGGATTCAATCAACTTGCACCTTCGACAATTGTGGAAGATAACAAAGCGCTTCGCGGCAATCCTGACCTAAAGCCGCTCCGCTCAAACAATATCGACCTTTCTTTGCAGCACTTGCTTGGAAGAACAGGTGCGATTACCGTAAGTGCTTACAGGAAGTCGATTCAAGACTTTACTTATCTCAGCAATTTAGGTGAAGCTGAAGGCTACGACGAATTGTTAACCTACCGGAATGGCGATCGCGGGAAAATCTCTGGCTTAGAGTTAGGCATTGCACATCGTTTCACTGATTTGCCCGCACCTTGGAACCGATTCTTGGTTTCAGCAAACGCCAGCATCAGTCAAGGGAGTGCCAGCCTCAGTGCTGTTGATGATGGGACGACCACAAAACGAAATGTTAGGTTTCCAGGGCATGCAGAACGGAGTTCAAACCTTGTGATTGGTTATGAGTATGCGGGATTGAGCGCAAGGCTCGCTTATCAGCAACGCAGTAACTACTTATTGGAGCTAACTCAGGACTTCCTTGCTAACGAGAAGGACTTGTTTGTTGCACCAAGTCGGCATCTCGATTTCTCGATCCACTACCGTCTGACACCGCAATTCAGCCTAGGACTTGAAGCGACAAATCTCACCAACCAAGCCTACTATGTTTACCAAAATAGCAAAGCATTCAACGCCCAGTACGAGCGTTATGGTCGAGGTCTAAAAATGATGCTTAGGGCAGCATTTTGATTCAAGCTTTGCCTCGATCTTTGTCCCAATCGCGCTTCGTTGGCGGTAGTTCTGCTAAGCGTTGTTTATGCTTGATTCGCAGTTTCCTAGGCTTTGCGATTTTCTGCTCTTTAACTCAGTTAAATGCGTTCGCGAAGTCAGAAGCCCCGATTGAGGCGCGCGTTGAGGCATGCGGCCAAACGAGTCCTGTCTCAAGTGTAGGGGACGCTGCGGACGACCCAGCGATTTGGATACACCCATCAAACCCTAACTCATCCTTGATTCTCGGGACAGACAAAAAAAAGGGTCTTGCAGCTTATGACTTAGATGGGAATTTAAAACAATTTTTAGAGCTTGGACCAGTCAACAACGTCGATCTAAGAGCGTCGATTCGTGTAGGCACGCTCGACAAAGACCTTGTTGTTCTGAGTCATCGGCAACATCGCTCGATAGATATTGTCGAGATAAAAAGCGATGCCAGCCTGAGCTTTGCTGCGAGAATCCCTACGAATCTGCCTGATGTTTATGGTATTTGCATGCACAAGACAGCAAGCGGCGCCGCAGAGGTTTTTATCAATTCAAAGTCCGGGCGTTTACAACATTACATGCTTCAGTTGCAGCAAGGGCAACTGGCAGGTGTCCTTAAACAAGAGTGGTCGTTTAGCTCGCAGATTGAGGGCTGTGTTGTCGATGACGCGACTGGTATAATTTTTGTCGGCGAAGAGGCCAAGGGTGTCTGGGCGATACCCTTCAACACGGGTGCAACATCACCTCGCTTAGTGCTTGAGGTCGGACCATGGCTTAAGGCTGACGTCGAGGGTCTCGCGCTTGCACCGCACAAGGCGCGGGGCCCTTTGTTAATTGTTTCAAGTCAGGGTGATCATCAATTCGTTGTTTTACGGGCAACATCTCCTTTTGAGATCATCGGCCGCTTTAGTGTTGTAGGCAGTACTGAAAAAGGTATCGATGCGGTGACTAGTACGGATGGAATTGAAGTTTATGCAGCGCCCGTCGGCACGAAGTACCCACGCGGCTTGATGGTAGTTCAAGATGGCTCGCCGGCCAAGAGTGCGGGTACGCAGAACTTCAAGATTGTCTGTTGGGAAGATGTTTTGACCGCACTGCGGCTAAACTAACTTAATCGATCAATGCGCCCTCGGCATGAAAGGGGTAGGGTCCTTCAAAAGTTCCGATGGGCATGGTGTGGGTCACAAGGCCCGCTGATTTATTCCAGGCATGAATCCGAAATCCGCCTGGTTCGAGATTCCATTGCGATACTGCTAATGGATGTAAATCGAGCACGACTTGATGCGCGGGCGAAGGCGATGTCGAAGCAATCGTGCCAGCAAATCGTGTGTCGATCGCGCGGTGGAGATGCCCGCAAATAATACGTTCTATATTCGAAAATTTTCTAATAATCTGAGCAAACTCTGCTCGTCCATGCAGCAGCCCAATTTCGTCCATATGGCCGATTTGAGTCAGAAAGGGCGGATGATGCATAGCTATAACAACCGGGCGGTCAACGCAAGCAAGCAGGCTTTCTTCCAACCAGGCAAGACCGTGCGCATCGATAGCACCAAAACTTTGCCCAGCAAGGGTGCTGTCAAGTGCTATTAATTGCAGATCACCAAGATCGACCGAAAAATGTGCTGGACCAGAGAAGCCGAGGTATGAATGGTCGGGGAAGCTACGGCGCAGGTTGATAATGCAGTCATGATTGCCTGGCATCAGAAAAATAGGGCAAACAAGGGGCGTGAGCAAATCTCGCAGGTGTAAATACTCGGACTCGCGCCCAAAATCACAAAGATCGCCTGTAATGACCACGGCGCTTGGCGCCTGGGGACATCGAAGGATGGTATCAATTGCGCTACTCAGATAGGGTGCGGTATCAAGCCTTCCATAGGCCTTGCGCCCAGGTTCGCGGATGTGTAGATCGCTTAATTGAAAAAGATAAGTGCTCATCACTCGCCTCCGAAAGTCTTAAGCGCCGTTGGGTTAACTTCAATTTGTACCGGATCATCAACGCGAAGTGGACAGTCCCTTGCCCTTTGAACCTTTAATTCGATTCCCTCGGGTGTTATTACGCGAAGCTGAATACGATCGCCAAGAAAGGCGCGGTGAACCACGCGCCCAAGACCGCGTTCAGTCAAATCGCCGTCAACAGCATAAAGGTCGATGTCCTCGGGTCGAATCAATACCTCGCGACCTGAGCCTGCATCGGTCGCTATGTCGAGCCAGGCGCCGCCAAGTAGAATGCCGCGCCGACCATTAGGGTTCTTGATCAGACGGACCGTGTTCATGTGACCAAGAAACGAAGCAACAAAGGGATTGGCGGGCGATCGGTATAGTTCTTCGGCTGTACCGAACTGAACCACTTCGCCTTGATTCATCACCGCGAGCCGATCAGCGATGGCCATGGCCTCTTGCTGATCGTGGGTGACGTGAATGGCCGTGATATTCAAGCGGCGTAGTAACTCGGCAAGTTCATCGCGCAAGGATTCTTTGAGTTTTGCATCGAGGGCGGTCAAAGGCTCGTCGAGCAACAAGACGCGTGGCCTAATTGCAATGGCCCGTGCCAGAGCAACCCGCTGACGCTGGCCGCCCGAAATTTCACCGGGACGCTTATGCTCGAGTCCGCTCAAGCGAACGAGCTCGAGAAGTTCGGCAAGTCTCGCCTGAATCGCTGCATGAGAAATGCCGCGAATCCTTAAGCCATAAGTGATGTTTGCCGCCAGGTCCATGTGGGGAAAGAGCGCATAGTGCTGGAACACCATGCCAATTTGCCTTTTTTCAGGTGGGAGGTTTGTTACTTCGTCGGGTCCAAAATAAATCCTCGTACCGGGGTTTGGAATCTCCAAGCCCGCGATCATGCGCAGTAGGGTGGTTTTGCCGCAACCTGAAGGTCCGAGCAGAGCGAGAATCTCGCCGGGTGAAATCTCAAGCTGTGTGCTGCGCAGACCAATTGTTCCATCCGGATAGGTTTTAGAGCAATTTTGAATGCTGATCGCTGTTTGTTTAGTGGGCATATCGCTTCGCAAGCATTCGTTCGCTTAATTGCATGAGCCACAAAAGCGGCAGCACGACAATCAAAAAGACAAAGGTATACGCAGAGCCAATTTCAATACGCATCGAGGCATAGCTGTCAGCAAGGCCCACTGGTAGCGTTCGAGTGAGCGGGGTGTGTAGCATCCAAGTGAGATTGAACTCACCGATTGAAAGTGTAAATACCATCAGTGCCCCGCTGAGGACCGCGGGAAGCACCGCAGGAATCAAGACCCCTAAGAATCGCTGTTTGAAGCTTGCCCCAAGTGTTGACGCGGCTTCTTCCATCGTCCGTAATTCGGGCCGCCGAAATGCTGCCGTGAGTACTCTCACCATAAATGGCATGGTGAAGATCACATGACCTGCCAGGATGAACGCAGCGTGCTGTCTAAAACCGCGAAACTCCCCGTAGACCAGAATGAGGGCGAGGGCTGTTGCAAGCCCGGGTACCGCAACAGGAAGTGTTATCAGTTCTTCAAACCATAGCGCCCAGGTTCGCTTGGAGCGCGCCAACGCATAAGCGCAGGGCAGGCCGATCAGAATCGTACAAATCACAGCGGCGCTTGCAATGCCAATTGAGGCAAGTACGGTTGATCCATAGCCGCGCCACACTTCAAGCAGCCACTGGAGCGTGAATCCACCGCGCCAGCCAAGCGCGTAATTCTGCATGAAGCCAGCCGATACCGATAGCAGTACCGGCCCAAGCATAAACACGCCAACGAGCAAGCAAAGCGCAGCCAAATAAGGGTTGGTACGCATGGCCTATCAGATGCCTAGTGCGAGGTTGCCTGCGCGACGCCGGGCCAGGGCAAGTGCAGCCCAGGTAACAAGGCCAAGACTGATCGATAGCGATGCAGCGACCGCGAAGTTCGCATAATTAGTGAATTCGCTATAAATCGTGATCGGCAGTACTTCGAATTTGCTTGCTAGTGTGAAGGCTGTTCCGAATGCGCCCATCGCGGTTGCAAAGATGATCGCACCGCAAGCCAGTGTGGTCGGCGCCAGTTCAGGAATCCAGATGTCACGAATAATCTGCCAGCGGTTGGCGCCGAGTATTCGGGCCGATTCTTCGAGCGAGCGGTCGATGCTTTGTGCGGCGGCAGCATAGGCACTGATGGCCCGGGGTAGTGAGAAGTAAACATAGGCAAGAAATAGCCCAATGAAATGATAGGCAAATGTCCAACGCCCTAATCCCAAGCTGTCGCTAAGGCTCGGGATCAGACCTTGTCGACCGCCTAGCAAAATCACAAAAAAACCGATAATTACGCCGGGAAATGATAAAGGCATGGTCAGTGCCGAAAGGAACATGGCGCGCCCAACAAACTTGTGGCGTGCTAGAAAAACACCGACCGCGCCGCCAAGTGCGAGGCTAATCGCCGTTACCGCAAGCGATAAGGCCACAGTATTAAAGAGGCTTAGCAAATAGTTTGTGTTTGTCAGAACGATGAAATAAGTGTCCCAGGCTTTTTCGGCTGGCAGCGCGAAAAGTCGCGCCATCGGGAGCAGCCAAAAGGCAAAAAACACGACAATGGCCGGCACAGCACAAAACTGCTGCCACCGGCTCGTCGTGTAAAAAGCCATCGCGGTCGCGATTCTTCAGAAAGAGGGCATCACCAACTGAGCGATTTAACGCACTTCCATCTAACGTACTTCCTTTAAGTAGCGTTCAGAAAAGGCTTTTTGTACTTCTGCCATTTTCCCATAATCGACGGTCCTTGCGCGGGCGTATTCGCTCGCTGGAAGGAAACGCGACTGAACCTCTTTCGGAATCGCAGCAGCGCGCACCGGCCGAAGATAGGCATTAGCCCAAATCGCTTGGCCTTCGTCTGAAAGTACAAAATCAAGTACTTTTTTGCCGTTTTCTGCCTGCGGGCCTTTGTTGACAAGACTCATCACATAGGGGACGACAACACTGCCCTCGGCTGGGATGACGAACTCGACATTTGCCTTATCTTTGTACTTGGCGCGATAAGCGTTGAAGTCATAATCAAGCAAGATTGCAATCTCACCGGAGAGCACGCGAGCGTAAGACGTTTGCTTGGGTACGATCGGCTCATTTTTCATGAGGTTTTTGAAGTAATCAATCGCCGGTCCGAAGTTATCAAGACTTCCGCCTCTGGCCTGATTAATGGCAACCGCGCCGACATAGCCCACGAAGGCCGATGCTGGATCGAGGTAGCCAATCAAACCCTTGTATTCGGGTTTGAGCAAATCACTCCACGATCTTGGAATCGGCTTTCCTTTAAGCGCATCGACATTCACCATGAAACCGAGCGTTCCAGAATGGATAGTGAACCAATAACCGTCGGGGTCTTTTAGGCCGTTGGGAACATCGTTCCACTGAGCGGGCTTATAACTTGTTACCACACCTTCCTTGCGTGCCTGGATACCAAAGGTCACGCCTAAGTAGGTCACATCGGCCACCGGATTTGCCTTTTCGGCAACGAGCTGGGCCAGCGATTGACCTGAGTTTTTATTATCTGGGGGAACGGTGATCCCGGTCTTCGCCTTAATGGCCTTAAGTTGCGAGGCCCAATCGGCCCATTCGGGTGGACAGTTATAACAAATGGCGCTTTGTGCGATCGCCGAAGTGCTTGCAAATCCTAGCGTTGACAGTGCGGCAAGCGGCAATAAGATCGCACGAAGATATGATTTTAGTAAATAGAACAACATAGGACTTCCCTGATGGTGGCGGTTGGATGAGAGCTACGACCCCTTAATCTTCGACACTTTCAGTGAAATACTGATGACGTCGTCTCAGCGACAGTACCCTCGTCCGATCGACATTCGGCCGTCATTAAGACCCTTTATACTGTAGGGGAAACAAAACTTCATCATGCCCTCGGGTTTTTAGTTTCGAGCGCATCTCACCTTTCTTTTTGCCGAGTCCGATCATGAGTGAACCTGAAGCTATTGCCCCAAGTCATCGCGATCCACTGCCCAAAATCTGGGACGAGAACAGCAAAATCGGCGACATGCTGCGTGGTCGGCGCGGCTTGATTGTGGGCGTTGCCAACGAGCACAGCATTGCCTTTGGCTGTGCTGCCAAGTTGCGTGGCTTTGGCGCTGAAGTCGC
>Ga0194133_10010868_pt1 | contig 10172 bp, 11 predicted proteins | sample TA2KigOf40mmetaG_FD_155448 | JGI IMG/M metagenome (GOLD analysis project Ga0194133, IMG submission 155448) | Freshwater microbial communities from Lake Tanganyika, Tanzania - TA2015055 Kigoma Offshore 40m | ecosystem: Environmental > Aquatic > Freshwater > Lake | place: Tanzania: Lake... | reverse complement strand
GCTCAATGAGTCCTATTACTGGCTGGTTTAGAGATGGATTATGTAACACTGATAAAAACGATACAGGAATGCATTGCGTATGTGCAAAGGTTAATGATGATTTTTTAAAGTGGTGCAGGGAAAATGGGAATGATTTAATTACCCCTCACCCTGAATTTGGGTTTGAAGGTTTAAAAAATGGAGACAACTGGTGTGTTTGTGCAATTTGGGTAAAACGCGCAATTGATGCAGGCCATGGATGCAAAGTTTATTTAAGAAGAACAAATATTAAAACTTTAGAAATTATCCCGATAGAAACTTTGAAAAAATTTGCTTTAGATTTATCTTAAATTTAAAAAAATTCATATTAGAAAAATATTTTATATAATTTTTATAGTTAAAAAGAAATTTATTTATAATTATAATTAAACAATTTATTATTTTCCAAAACATCCTACTGATTAAGATATTTTCATGTAAAAAATAATTTTCATCTAAATATTTAATTATATTTGGAAAATTTTTTTTAGTATTTTGTAAATTTACAGATGGAAAAAAAAAGGATCATAAACAATACTTCATTTTTTAATACCACTTAATATTATACATTTTTCTGGCAATGCGGGGGAATGTTGCGGGAGGATTTGCTCTACTATTTTCTCTACAATTGGCTTAATTTATGCACTGAAAATTTTTAGATACAAATAGCAATGCTAGATTATATAAATATTTCAATTTACTTGAAAACAAAAAAATTAAATAATATTTTTTTAGTAACTTTTATATTGTGAAAATAAAAAAAATTTTATGCTTTGATATGGACAATATCATTTGTCAAACAAAAAATAAAAAATATAAAGAAGCTATTCCAATAAAAAAATCTATAAAAGTTATTAATTACCTTTATAAAAAAAATTTTTTTATAAAAATATATACTGGTAGAGGGATGCAAAAATTTAATGGTAATTTAGCTAGAGTCAAAAAAGAATATAGCAAACTTACTAAATTGCAACTTAAGAGTTGGGGAGTTAAGTATCACCAGCTAATTTTGGGCAAGACAGCTTATGACATTTTTATTGATGACAAAGCTATTAATTTTAAAAAAAATTGGGAGCCTTTATTGCTTAGGAAACTTAAAATAAATGAAAAAATCTAAAATTTTAATATTAGGAGGCTCTGGATATATTGGCTCTGTGCTTACCAAAGATCTTTTGGTCAAGGGTTACGAAGTTACAGTATTCGACAATTTGTTATTTAATCAATTATCTTTATTGGAATGTTGCGCTTTCAATAAATTTAATTTTATTTACGGCAATATCAGAGACTATAAAAAAGTTAATAAATTGTTGTCTGAACATGATGCAATACTTCCATTAGCAGCAATAGTAGGACAGCCTGCAGCAGACAGGAATCCTCTTGATGTTAAAATAATTAATTATGAGTCATATATAAATATTATCGATAATTTATCTAAAGACCAGATTTGTATATTTCCATCAACGCAAAGCGGCTATGGTAAGAGTGAATCAGATAGCTATTGTGATGAAAATTACAAATTAAATCCAATTTCGCTTTACGGAAGAAGCAAAGTAGATATAGAGAAAATTCTTTTAAAAAATAAAAACTATACTAGCTTTAGATTAGCAACAGTATTTGGTGTTAGTCCAAGAATGCGAATTGATCTTTTAGTTAACGATTTTACATATAGAGCATTTATGGACAAATATTTGGTATTGTTTGAACATCATTTTCGAAGAAATTTTATTCATGTGAGAGATGTAGCTGGTGTTTTTATTTACGCTATTGAAAATTATAGTAAATTTAGAGGAGAAATTTTTAATGTAGGACTTTCTGATGCAAATTTAACTAAGAAAGAATTAGCAGAAAAAATAAAAGAATACATTCCAGATTTGAAAATTATCTTACAAAACATTTATAAAGATCCAGACCAAAGAGACTATCTGGTAAGCAATAAAAAAATAGAAAATACTGGATGGAAGCCTAATCATTCTTTAGATTTTGGCATACAAGAATTGATAAAAGCTTTCGCCTTTTTTCAAAAAAAAAATTTTACTAATCTTTAGTGAAAGTAATAATTCTTTGTGGTGGTCTAGCATCTAGATTAGGAAATTTAACAAGAAAAATACCAAAATCCTTATTAAGAATTAATAAAAAACCATTTATTATTTACCAAATTGAGAAACTTAAGTCCTATGGTTTCAAAAATTTTATACTTTGTGTTGGACACAAAAACTATCAAATAAAAAATTTATTGGGAAATGGTATTAAGTATGGTGTTAAAATAGAATACAGTTATGACGGAAAAAAATTATTAGGAACTGCTGGTGCTATAAAAAAAGCTCTTAAATTAGTGGGTCATTTTTTCATTGTTATTAATGGTGACTCTTATTTAGAGCTAAATCCAAATCATTTAATTAAAAAATTTAAGAAAATAAGAAAGCCCATCGTGGTAATAACCAAAAATAATAAAAAAAATTTAATTGCAAATATTTTAATAAAAAAAAAGAAAATAATAAATTATTCAAAGTTAGGAATTAAAGAATCTTTCTATATTGATTATGGAATGCAAATTTTTAATAAAAATTTTGCTTGGCCTAATTTAAAAAAAAATAAACCATATGATATGAGCTATGTCTATAATTTATTAATAAATAAAAAATTGTTATATTTTTATAATACGCAAAAACCTTTTTTTGAGATAGGATCTATAAAAGGATTACTCGAATTTAAAAAAGAAATTAATGATTATAAGTAAAACTCCATTAAGAGTTTCCCTAGGAGGCGGAGGAACCGATCTTCCAATTTTTTCAAGAAAGTACGGGGGTTTATTGTTAACTGCTGCAATTGATAAGTACGTTTATGTCATTGCTAGAAAAAACTTTGATCAAGGAGTAAGATTTACAGGTTATTATAATAAAGAAATAGCATCTAGGCCTCAAAATATAGCACATCCAGTTGTAAAAGCCATCTTGTCAAATGAAAAAGAATTTAGAGATATAAACAACAATGTTGAAATAGTTGTGCTCTCTGATTTGCCAGCAAGTTCGGGTTTAGGAGGCTCCAGTAGCTTTGTGGTAGGTTTATACAATGCTTTGTATGCATTAAAAAAAATTAAAATTAATCAGATTGATTTAGCAAAGAAGGCGTGGAACTTAGAGAGAGTTATTTTAAAAGAAGAAGGCGGCGTTCAAGATCAATATATTGCTGCTTTAGGTGGTTTAAAATTGATATCTGTAGATAAAAAAGATCGCGTTAAAATAAACAATATTGAAATTAGTAGGGAGTTAAAAAAAGAATTGGAAATAGAGTTGGTGCTCCTAGATATTGGATTTTATCGATCATCGTCTGAAGTTCATAAAAAAACTATTAAAAAATTAAGAAAAGAAAAAGATAAAATGATTTTTTTAAAAGAAATCATGGAAATAGCTAAATTAAATTTAAACTATTTTGCAAACGGTAAACTAGATCAATTTGGAATAGCAATGCATGAACATTGGGAGTTAAAAAAAAAATATGGTTATAGTATTACCAATCCTAAAATTGAAGATATTTATAAAAATGCTTTAAAAAATGGAGCACTAGGAGGCAAAGTAATAGGTGCTGGCTCAGGAGGATTTATGATGTTTTATGTTCCAACAAAGAGATTAGTAAACTTTAAAATTTTTTTAAGGCAAAAAAAAATAAGAATCATTGATTTTAATTTTGATAATGAAGGATCAAAAATTTTTTCAAATATAAATTAGAAAATGAAAAAAAAAATTTTAATTACGGGTGCCGCAGGTTTTATAGCAAATCATTTAATACAAAAAATAAATAAAGAAAGAAATTTTATACTTTATGGAGTTGATAAAAAAAAAATAAAAGAAAATTATAGAATAAAATTTTTTAAGTTAGATATATCTACAAAAAATTTTTTAAATAAATTTAAAGATGTAAAATTTGATTGCATAATTCATCTTGCTGCTTTTTCAAAACCTTCCAAGGCTGAAAAAAAAATAGAAGAAGCTTATTTTTCAAACGTAATTGGTACTGCGAATGTTATTAAATTAGCTTTAAAAAAAAAAAATTGTAGATTAATATTTACTTCTGCAGGAGCAATTTACAATAATATTCCCAAATACACACCCATTGACGAAAGACATCCAATTGATCCATTACAAAGTATTTATGCAACAACAAAAAGACTTTGTGAAACTTTAATATTAGATTACATTAAAAATAGAAATTTAAATGCAATCTTTTTTAGATTATTTAATACCTTTGGACCAAAACAAGAAAATAATTTTTTAATACCTTCATTTATTCAAAAAGCAAAAAAAAATAACTTTAAAATTTTAAATGGAAATATTATTAGAGACTTTAACCATGTCGATAATGTTGTTGATATTCTTCATTTGTCTATTAGCAGTCATTTTAGAGGAGGACCAATTAATATTGCCTCTGGGAATGGTATTAAAATATGGCAAATCGCCAGATGTGTTGCAAATTACTTTAATGTTAATTTTACAGATTTAAAAAAAAAAACTTTCGGTCCTAAGATTCAAATTGCTGATATTTATTTATTGAGAAAAATATTTAAGTATAAGTATAAGAAAAAATTTAAAGAAGGAATTATTCAAACAATTCAAAGCTATCTCTAAGATGATTAGAAAATTTAAAAAAGCTTTAATAACCGGAATTACAGGGTCTGGCGGCAGTTATTTAGCTGAGCATCTTTTAAAAAAAAATATTAAGGTTTACGGATTTTATAGATCAAAAGGTAATTTAGAGTTATTAAAAAAAAGTAATAAAAATAAAATTATTTTTTATAAGATTGATCTTTGTAATTATAATCTTTTAAAGAAGAAGTTGCAGAAAATTAGACCTGATGTTATTTTTCATATAGCTTCAGATGCTGACGTTAAAAGATCTTTTGATTATCCAATTCAAAACTCTTATAATAATAATACTATTACAATCAATCTCTTAGAGGCAATTAGAAGAAGTAAACCTAAAGTTGATCCTGTAATCATGATTTGTAGTACATCAGAGGTTTATGGAAATGTAAGTAAAAAAGAATTACCAATAAAGGAAACGCAGCAAATTGCTCCAATAAATCCTTACGCTGTGACTAAAACTTTTCAAGATTTGATCTCACAAGTTTATAATAAATCTTTTGGTCTAAAAATTATTATAACAAGAATGTTTTCCTACACAAACGCAAGAAGAAATAATTTATTTCAAACTGCATTTGCAAACCAAATAATAAAAATTGAACAAGGAAAACAAAAATTTCTTTATCATGGCAACCTAAATAGTCTTAGAACATTTGTAGATATCGAAGATGCAATGGAGGCTTACTGGTTAGCGGCAACCAAAGGTAAAATTGGAGAGATTTATAATATTGGTGGAAATGATATAATTTCTGTTAAAAATTATTTAAAAAAACTCATGTCTCTCTCTTCCAAAAAAATTTTATGTAAACTTAATAAAAAATTATTAAGACCAACGGATATTTTAGTTCAAATACCTAATTCTACCAAATTTAGAAAGCATACAGGATGGAAACCAACAGTTAGTTTTAGTGAGTCTATAAAAAAATTTTATAGAGAATGCAAAACAAACCTTAGATAATTTTTTAATAAATTTTTATATGAAACATCCTTTAATGAAAAATAACATATCAAGAAATGATCTTGATAAAGTTATTAAATACTTAAAGAAAAAAGATCCAATGCTTACCCAGCATAATAATGTTAGATTATTTGAGAAAAAATGGTCGAATTGGCTAGGTGTTAAATATAGTGTTTTTGTAAATTCTGGCTCGTCAGCAAATTACATTAGTCTAAAAATTTTAAAAGAAATAACCAAAAAAAAAGAAATAATAGTATCTCCTTTAAATTGGGTTTCAGATATTTCTTCTATTTTGTTAGCCGGTTTTAAACCTATTTTTTTAGATATAAATCCTAAAAATCTTTGTTTAGATGTGGATAAAGTTAAAGAGAAAATAAATAGCAATACAGCAGCTGTATTACTTACACACATTCTTGGTTTTAATGGATTAAATGCAAAGTTTTTATCTTTAATCAAAAAAAAAAATATTTTTCTAATAGAAGATGTTTGCGAGTCTCATGGAGCTACATTTAAAAAAAAAAAACTCGGCTCATTTGGAAAGATATCTAATTTTTCTTTTTATTATGCTCATCATATGAGTACTATAGAAGGTGGCATGATTTGTACTAATGATCAAAATATTTATGAAATGGCAAGAATGTTTAGATCACATGGAATAGTTAGAGAAATTAGTAATGAAAATTATAAGAATAGATTAATAAAAAAATATCCAGATTTACATAATTTTATTTTTGAATATCCAGGATTTAATATGAGAAATACTGAAATAGGTGCAATAATTGGATTGAGTCAATTAAATAGTTTAGACAATAATAACAAGATAAGAAGTAGAAATTTTAAATTTTTTTTAGATAACTTAGATTCTGATTTATTTGTAACGAAATTTGATATTGCAGGAAGTTCTAATTACGCCCTAATTGTAGTTTTAAAAAAAGAAAAAGTGCAACTTAGAGAAAAGTTAGAGGAAATTATGGTTAAGAATAAAATTGAATTTAGAAGAGGAACGGCATGTGGCGGAAATCATTTAAGACAGCCTTATTTAAAAAAAGTTTTGAAAAATATTAATTTAAAAAATTTCCAGAACGTTGATCACATGCATTTTTATGGATACTATATAGGAAATTATCCCAGCTTAGATATTGTAAGTATAAAAAAAGTAACTAAAATTTTAAATTCTATAAATGATTAAAAAAAACAAAAAAATTTTTAATACGCTTAATAAGTATTTTATTAATAGCTCGAATACTATTATTCAATTAAGCGAGCATTATGATTCTATTAATAGAATGTCCAAAGGTATTAATTCTTTAAAAACCAAAGGTGGAAAACTTTTAATTGCTGGCAATGGAGGATCATCAGCTGACGCAGACCATTTCGCTGGAGAGATGACATGTAACTATAAAAATAAAAAGAGAAGAGGTTTTTCAGCACTATCTTTAACGAGCAATTCAGCGGCAATGTCTGCATGGGCTAATGATTTTGGATATGATAGTTTTTTTTCTAGGCAAGTTAGTTCTTTAGGAAACAAACAAGATATTTTATTTTTAATTTCCACTGGAGGTGGCGATAAAAAGAATGGTTTTTCGATGAATTTAGTGAATGGAGCAATTCAAGCGAAAAAAATGGGAATAAAAGTGTACTCACTAATAGGTAAGACTGGGGGAGAATTGTTAAAAATTTCAGATTTATATATTAAAGTTAAATCACATATTACTTCTCACATACAGGAAGCCCATATCGCTATAATTCACTCTATATGTGAATTATTAGATGAATAATAAAATTAAAATATTTGCAGACGGGTTAACTTTAAATGAATTGATAGATTATGAAAATTTAGTCGACGGTTTTACCTTTAATCCGACTTTGTTTAGACAACTAAAAGTTAGAAATTATTTAGATTTTAGTAAAAAAATATTAGCTTCTTCTAGAGGGAAGCCAGTTTCATTAGAAGTAATAGCAGACAGTCATAAAGAGATTGTCTACCAGGCAGAGAAACTATCTAGTTTGTCAGATAATGTTTACGTAAAAATTCCAATTGTTTATACAAATGGCAAATCAACAATAAAAACAATTGAAGCATTAGTGGAAAAAAAAATTAAATTAAACATAACTGCTATTTTTTTAATGGAGCAAATTAAATTGATTATTAATTCCTTAAAAGACACCGATTCTATATTATCTGTTTTTGCAGGAAGAATATTTGACTCAGGAAGAGACGCTTCGCAAGTTATTAATAAAATGAGTTTATTTGTTCATAAAAATTCCAAATGTAAAATTCTATGGGCTAGCCCACGAATGTCTTATGATGTTGTTTTAGCAAGAAAAGTAAATTGCGATATTATTACTCTCCCTCTTAGTTTGATAAAAAAGATGGAATTATTTAAAAAAAATTTAAAGGACTTTTCAGTAGAAACTGTCCGCATGTTTTATAATGATGCTAAAAAATCTAGATATAAAATATAAAGAAATGAAAACAAATTTCTTTGTGGAATTATTAAAAAAAGCTAAGTGGGTAAGAAGAGAGACTTTGTTAATACATAAAATTTCTCCAGCTACTAGAATCGCTTCCTCTATGTCAGTTGTAGAAATATTTGTTGCCTTATTTTATGGAAAAATTTTAAAATATAAGAATAAAAACCTTAAATGGAAATTGAGAAATAGATTAATAATAAGCAAGGGGCATGGAGCCATATGTTTATATCCTATTCTTGCAGACTTAGGTTTTTTTAAAAAAAAAGAATTAAAAAATGTTTGTAAAAATAATAGTTTATTAGGTGGCATTCCAGATCCAAAAATACCAGGCATCGAAACTGTTAATGGTTCTTTGGGTCACGGCCTAGGTTATGCTTGTGGTGTTGCTTTAGCTTTAAAAGAAAAAAAAATTAAAAGAAATATTTTTGTAATTTTGAGCGATGGCGAACTTTGTGAAGGATCCATTTGGGAGGGACTTATGTTTGCAGCAAAACACTCCTTGCATAATATTATTGTTATCTTGGATAACAATAGAACTACTATGTTAGATTTTACTAAAAATATAATTGATATTAAAAATTTGAATAAAATTTTAACTAATATAGGTTGGTTTGTGAAAGATGTTGATGGAAACAATATTAAAAAAATTTATCAAGCATTATTTAATATTAATGGAAGTTCTATAAATAAACCAAAGTTTATCAATGCAAAAACAACCAAAGGTATGGGGGTTAAATATTTAGAAGGGCAACAGCTATCACATATAATGACTCTTTCTGAAAAACAAATTAACGATTCTTATGTTAAAAATTTATGAAAAGTAAACGTCAAACCTTAACAATGAGAGATGCATTACTTGAATGCATTTATGCAGAAATGAGAAACAATAGTAATATTTATTTTTTAACAGGAGATTTCGGCGCCCCAATATTAGACAAAATAAGAAATGATTATAAAAATAGATTTATTAATGTTGGTGTAGCTGAACAGAATTTAATTAACATCTCATCAGGATTAGCTTCGGAAGGTTATGATGTTTATGCCTTTGCTATTGCCCCATTTATTACAATGAGGTGTTATGAACAGATTAGAATTAATCTGGCTTTAACTGCTGGTTTAAAAAAAATTAACGTAAATTTGATAGGTGTGGGAGCAGGTGTAAGTTATGATGTATCAGGACCTACACATCATTGTTTGGAAGATCTAAGCATAATGTCACTATTGCCAAATTTTACTATTTTTTCACCAAGCGATGTTATTTTGGTGACAAGATTTTTTAACCAGACATTAAAAAATAAGAATCCTAAATATTTAAGGTTAGATAGCAAAGCATTAGATGTTATTGATGAAAAATTTTTTAATTTTAATTTTTTAGATGGTTTTAGATTGATAAAAAATGAGTCAGAAAAGTGCATGGTAACAACAGGATACATGACTCATGTAGCCAGAAGAGTAAATAATAGATTAAAAAAAAAAGTAGATATTATAGATTTTTATAATCTAAAAAAATTTAACGAAAATAAATTAATTGGTTTCTTAAAAAAGTATAAGAAAATTATAACTTTAGAAGAAAGTTTTGAAAAATATGGCGCAATAGAGAATATTATGAAAACTATAATGATAAATTATAAAAAATATATTAAATATATTTTTAAGGGCTTTAAAAATGGATACACTTTTGAAGTAGGAGATAGAAATTTTATTCATAAACTGAATAAAATTAGTGAGTCAGATATTATTTCTGAATTAGAGTCATAAAAAGGCAATAATACTTTACCTGATTTAAAAGGGCAGGCATCATCTACAAATATTATCTCAGACTTAATCTTGTTTTTTTTAATAATTTTTCTAAATTTTTTATATACAATATTAACAGTTTTATGATCCTTAAAAAAAAAATTACTACACCTAATGATTTTACTTTATCCAATTTTTTTTAAAAAATTATATCATTCGCCTTAAAACATACTGTAAAATTCCGCCATGCTTGTAGTATTCAGTTTCATTATCAGTATCGATTCTAGAGAGAACATTAACTTTTTTAGAACTTCCATCTTCAAATAAAAATTCAACTATTACTTCTT
>Ga0194133_10010867_pt1 | contig 10173 bp, 4 predicted proteins | sample TA2KigOf40mmetaG_FD_155448 | JGI IMG/M metagenome (GOLD analysis project Ga0194133, IMG submission 155448) | Freshwater microbial communities from Lake Tanganyika, Tanzania - TA2015055 Kigoma Offshore 40m | ecosystem: Environmental > Aquatic > Freshwater > Lake | place: Tanzania: Lake Tanganyika... | reverse complement strand
ATTAGTTTTTTTTAGTATCATTGTGCTTGAGGACATCAACTTTAAGCTAAGAGGCTCTATTGTTAAAGGCAGCATCCTAAAAATGAATTCTGGTCACACAACAACCATTGTTGCATCTTTGAAAAATAGTTGGAGATTGTGACAATTCTATTTATGGTGGGCAAATCCTTGCCAGTGGCAGTACCTGATGCACAACAATTTGAACCACATCTTTGGAAGATACAGTAAACAATATGATGGGAAAAAAGGTAATAAAAAATAACAAAAAAGTGAACCATGTTTTAAATGCCACCTTGAAAGAATTATATGTTGCATTATTTTTAAGGGTCTTGAAACGTTTAAATTATAAGTGATAGATTGTAATTGGAACCAACTCATTTGCAAAACAGTTTTTTTTCAAGCACCTAAAGAACTAAAACTATGAATGCACTGAGCAAGTTTATTTGCACCATCCTTAAAATGATGATGACAAACTGCGAGAGTAATAATTTCCTAGTCCCAGTATTCAATCCTCTTCAAACCTAATGTTGAGATTGAAAGCCTTTTATTGCAATGCAAATAAACACAACCATCAAAATTTGCAGTAAAGTGTTTCTTGGCCGTGAGACCCCATGCTGAAAGCTTGAACTTGTTACTCATTCAAGCCTTTTGTTGTTTCAATGTAAAAAGGTACGTAACATCAGCAAACTATTTATGATTATGTGAAGGTCCAAAGCAGATTGCCATTTACAAATCTCAATGGGGGTTAGGCCTCAGGTTTGTATTCTTGAAGTCGCACTTTGACCCTGATTTGCCAAAAAAATGACCCCATCCAGAAAATAAAGTGCCTTTAATGGCTTAATAGTCAATCAAGAATCTAAATAATTCTAGTGAATTGGGGCCTAACATTGCTTATAATTATGATTATTTCAGTTATGATTAGATATCTACTGGGCTATGTGGATTCAGTCCCCTCCCGGGCTTGAATAATTTAAGAGACACGTGTGCAGAAAACTTCATTATAAAAGAAGACTTGTATTTCATGTTACTAAAATAAAACAAACATAATTGGTGGACTAACTACCATTAAATGAGTGCGATTGGAAGGTTTCAAAGAGGCTTAAGGATCCTAAGATATATTTTCATCTCTTGTAGAGTGATAACAGTGAGGTTAGGTACCATCTCCAGAAGTACTCACCCGAGGTTAAAAAGAGTGCCTACAGATACTAGAGCCACAATCCTTTCAATCTTTCAATCTAACAGTAAAGCTTGACCGCCAATTCTGATTGCCGGAACTTCCAGACCACCAAATTCAAACATCCGTTATAAATGTACGTAAATCCACCTCTTCCTCAAATAAACAGCTAGTATCTCTTTTGTATCATTTCATGACGTTTGATCTCTTCACCAAGGTTTACCAAAGGTACTTTAAATCAAATGCCATATTTCTATGAAAAGTTTTCTTTCCTTCAATTACAATAACTTTTGAATGAAACATAACCTAGAGAAAAAGGCATATCACTTCAACCAAAACAATTTTTTACCCATTTTTCAAGGCTGCTGGTCTTCCATTTTTTGAGGTAATGCAAGGTCAATTACCAATATGTAAATTGAGATAGCCTTTTCTTTTTAATTACACTCATTTTTTCTTGCAACCGTGAAAATCAGGCAATTTTTCTTTTTTATTCCCTTCACAAATTTATGCGTTAAATGCAATGTTTGCTTTGAGTAATTGCGTCACATCTCTTCTGAGATTCAATGTAGAAACAGACCACACCGACTGTTTAAGACCTTGGAATTAACTTCACATCATTTAAGATATTTTAGCAGATGTGTGCCTATGGAAAATGTATATGAAGAAATATCTGTCCCGTTTCTAGATGCATTATTTGTCACAGAAATAGGGAGAATCACTTAGAACTTCCTAGAGAAAAATGAAGTTATCTTAATCTTCCAGACGAAAAAGATTTGTTTCTTTGAAAGGATAGGTGATCTCATTATCCCAACTGGGCTTTTTTGGTGCTAAAGTAATTGTTTTGGTGCTGGATTTAACCTAATTAAACTTGAGGTCATGAGAAAATAGGCCACATTTAAGTGGCACAGGAAATGTGAAATAAATCTAGTAGGTCTGGAAAGATTTTTTTCAGAAGACATTAGCAATGCCCATATTCATTAGTTTCTTGATGCACATCAGCAAAGAAAAATAGTTCAAACATATATGACCTTACCTGAAAGAAATGAAATCGGAAAATCAGTAAAAGTAATTGATAAAACTTGGTCAGATTTTTAAATGCTTTTTGTAATTCTTTTACTTGAAAACAAGTATCAAACGTCATTTTAATAACTCATGATTGGTCCAGGTTGAAGGCCATGCAAAAGACTTCACCTCTAGGCCATCAAGTAAACATATAAATTTTCAGGCCACTTTTTTACATCTTGATGATAAAGAGAAAAAAGTTTTTTCATGAAAATATCTCTTTTTTTCTAAGAAACTTTTCATCAAAAAATTGATGAAATTTTACAACTGGGAGCTACACTTTTTTACATTAGATTTGAATCAGAGTGCATTTTTTATTCAACAATTATAGAATTTTTTAGTCAGGAAGTGCCCAGAGTAGATTTCATCATCACATCAAAAAAATTCCTCGCCCTTTTTATGAGTTATCCCACTGACTTTGTTTCTAAATTCAAGTCTCACACTTCATACTTGCCTTACTTTTTTTTTGCAACAAGGCACTTAAAAAATAGCACTGGAAGTAATGGATAGAATATTTTGGTTTGAGTTGGCAATAAATCTTGCATCAACACAAACTTCTATCTTTTCATCAAAGTTCTAGTTACTTTATTTAACCCATATTGGTTTAAATGATGATGATTCTCAATTACTTATTTCAGTCAAAGTTTTTTGACAGATAATTATTCATTCAGGCATTTAAGATAAGATATTCTTGATATTTGATTGATGCTTTTTGAGTAGGCCAAAACTGTTATGAGGGAGGAATGAAGCTTGTTTGTTGAACATTTTTCAAATTCAATTGCCCATCCAGTGTCCCTCCTCTGTACAAAAAAATTGATTTTATATTAAACATAAATCTTTAACATTTATGGTTATTAAGCTTCGAATGTTGATTCAACCTGCATTTAAATGCCAAAACTTGTGACCAGAATCATAAAAATCCACTCAAAATTTTCCCTTTAGGGCATAAACAGAAAGATAGAAAAATAGACTTTTAAACACTGCAACCAGGGCTACATTTTATCCATTTTAAACCATTCAATCTTACATTCGAAGATTTGAATGAACTTGAAATTCCGATTCCCAGCTTAACCTATTAATCATGATAGATTTAATTGAAGAGATGTAAAATTAACCAATAAAGTTGGCGGAGCATTTTTCGTTACATAAATAAGTTGACTTCCTCTTTGAAAACCACATAAGATAATTTGATTAATAATTTTTTATCACACCTTAAGGGTAGCCAATTTTATTGGGCAGGAATTCAAAACTACTTGTACAACATCTTTACAAGAATAGTAGCAACATTTGATTTGAGGCATTGACCATAAGAAAATTCCACCACTGCTTGGTGTATTCAACAATCAAATACTCTATCGACAAGTTCCTGATATGAAATGCACAAGGATGGACTTCAATTTTTATATTAAATTTTATAGAAATATCACTTGTTAAGATAAAGATAAAGAGAGCTTGTGTTAAGAACTGATTATTCTAACACTAAATCACGTCAATGAGAGTAGATTTGACTATATACAACAGTTCTTTTTGACTGAAAGTTGTGTCTTATATAGTCGTTTAATTTTCAATTGATAAATGAGAATAAATGAGTTTAAATATCATTCTAATCAAGTCTCTGCACAACAATCAATCCTGACTGAGATTATTAATCATCTCAAAAGGCAAATCCAGGGGTAGAAGATATTGCCTAGGCTAGGGATCGAACCCTGTACCTCCCAGTTCTCTTCCAGTTGTCGTAGCAATGAGCTACAATGACCCCTTGTTGAAACAACAGGGTGTGGAAAAGTATATCATCTTACAAATCAATTTCACATTATAGCTATGGTCAGAAAGTACCTTTTGTAATATTGTAATTTTCAACCAGCCACACAAAATAGGTAATGATATTTCTTCACAGATAAGAATTCATTTTTCTTAAATCATATATATGAGAGTGCTTCAATGAAGCTGTACAATTTTTTTCTCCTTGATATTAGCCTTAGAATCTAAGGTGAGGAGAATTTGTGGCAAACTTGGATCACAGTTTTCCCCATCTATAGCTCAATATACTTTGGAATCCAAGCGTTCAATTGTACACCATAGACTTATGTCCAACGTAACAAGTGGTAGGTAGATTATTTCTTTTTCCTGGACTTGAGTAACTTCATTATTGCAACATTTATGTTTTTATGCATTAAGATGCTCTCTCTTTACTGGGGATGGGTCCAGGTCAAAAATTTTTGACGGGTCATGTCAGCCATCTTTGGTTTAGGTTTGGCATTGGAAAATTTCCCTTTAAAATCTCAATTTTTTCAATTTTTGTCCTTCAAGTAAAAAAAAATCTTATCCGGTCAGGTCAAAAAGTACCTAGGTCAAAGCCGGGTCTGCCTCTTATATACTGCGGGTCAAAAGTCTACTCTTTACCAGTCTAGGAGTTTGGATGTTGAGTGTTGTGCTCACCAAATGGAATCTATAAAACTTAATCAAAAAAATTAAAGCCCACTGTATTTTGAATGGAAAATATTTCATATTTTAGCAATTCTAGTTGGTTTGAGCATGAAAAAAAGTCGAGGATACATTTTTTCAAAATCTCTATAACAATGATTTAAATTTTTGCTATCAAAGACTTTGAATGCACTAAACAAACTGGCTAAAAAATTTTCACTTTGTCCCAAAGTCAACTGAGCAAAAGGTGAGTTTATGGTTCACAACAAGGAAAAACTTTCTAAAATGACATATTTTTTTAATCTAAAGAGGTTTTTTATCAAAAACTCTTATGCCTTCCGCAAGTTCAACAACTAGCAATTTGAGTTCAAAAATGCACCAAAATTAATGTATTTTTATATCATATACTGAACACGTTCTTAAAAAAGCATCTGACAATAAAAGCACATTTTTAGCAAAAAAAGGCTCATATAACTTTTAATAGTTTCCTTATGCTTTTGCCTAAATATCCCATACTCCATCTTTACAGAGGTAGGTAATTAAATTAACTTTATATGTGATATAAATCATTGAAAATCCCTCTATAAAAGAGTTTTAGAGAAAATTGTTTAAGTGTTATTTTGAATAAAAAATGTATTCTGCAGTTGAAAAATTAGCAGTAAGAGTTTCTTTGTAGGTCTAATTCTTAAGCACTATTGATGGGTCTGGGTCAAAAATTTTTGACCCGGGTCGGGTTGGGTCTATTTTTGTAGCTCGGGTTGGGTCAGATTTGGATTTGGAAAATTTACCCTTAAATGTCAAATTTTTCCATTTATTTCGATTCGGGTCAAAAAAATCTCTTCGGGTCAGGTCAAAAAGTAAAAGACGGGTCGGCCTCTTTTTTACTGTGGGTCAAAACTATGTCAGGGCCCATCTCTCTCAATTTGGTCATATTTTTTCAAATACTTGTAGGTTGACTAAGATAATACTTTCAACTCTATATATTAATTATTTGAATGATGCTCAAAATAATTAAGACTGAATGTAAGTCAGAGTTGCACTAGCAAACTTTGACCTACTAAAAAACAATTTTGGATTTAAATGTTTTGGTAATTAAATAACAAAGCATATGTGAAGATTTTTGGTGATGTATTATGAAGCAATCGATTTTTAACGAAGTTCGAGAAATGAGCCAGGACTTAATTTAACAAAGTAACAAATTATCCGTGAAGACTTTTTCGTGGAGAATTTTTCTTCCCAAAACTCAACTTTCTGCATTATTCAGGCACAAGTCACGTTTGGTGAAAAAAAGTCATCTTTTTTAGAAGAAAAAGAAGAATCAGATTACTTCATTCTTGTGCCTTGGGTATCGTTCTGATTTGATTTACCACGAAAAAGGAATGTTTCTGTAAACTTTTATGCTAATTTATATCGTTTTGTAATTCTAGCTTTTGTTGCGAAATATCCTTTTCGTCAGGTTATCATCACCCACCCGAATCGAATCTTTAATGCCTGAATCATGGGCTAGAATCGTTAGACGAATGACTTTTAAGGTTATGTCAAGAGAAAGAATTTCTTTTTCTTTTTGAATTGGAAATTAGTGAATGTTGTCACACTTTTATTTTAACTTTCATGCATTTTTTTTCTGTTAGACTTTTTCCATGTTGTTGAACTTCCGCTCCAATTTGAACAGACATGCAAATATAAAAAAAATATGTTGAATGAGTGTAGAAAGACACCTGAGGACTGTTAATTTTCACTGTATGAAACATGATAGGCCAACAATCAAGCAGGTTTAAGTACTTTGACATCTGGATTTACATTTTATTTGCATTCTGAAATTTGAATTCAAGGAACACTTTTGAACCCGTTGAAGTCGTGTTGTTATAAAAAGGGGGGAAAACGTCAATGTGTCTAATGACGGTTCGCCTAATGTCATTTTGTCTATGATGGTTTGCCTACCATGACTGTTTGCCTAATGCCAGTTCGCCTACTGTTCCCCCTCCCTAACCCTCAGAATTATGGCGGGGGAAACATACCCCGCAAGGTTAGGGAGGGGGAATATGCTTGGGGGGGTTGGTTGGGTCAAGTTAGGTTACAAATAAATGATTAGGCGACCAGACACTAGGCAAAATGGCAGTAGGCAAATCAACTTTTAGGCAAACCATTGTAGGCGAAACGTCCGTTATATGAAAGATCATTACACGAATTGATATGGTATCAAAAAAAGCACTCAGGTTCAGGTACTTTTAGTTCTTATTTATGTTGATTACTATTTTTGTAGGATTTTTTTGCAGCTGCTCCATCTTATCTTCATTCCCATTTTCTGAGGTAAAAAAAAGTTGCAAATAATAAAGCTTAAAAAAGAAGGCATTTCAAAGATTTCAACAGCAAAATTACATTTTATAATCCAGACTGATGAATGTTGATTTGGCAAAAAGGCGATGAGTGTTGCCAAGAAGGTCGCCTACCCACATGAAATATTACCTTCAACTGGCCAATTTCAATATCATTTTGATGCGATGCAAGGTAAATTTGGAATGGCAAAGTTCTAATTTATTATACAATCATAGCAAACTCTAGCCAGTAGGTTATAATCCTACAAAAAAATGAACATCCTTTCTTTTCACTCCATAAATTTCCAAATGTTGACAGGACTAAAAACATTTTCTTCAACTTCAATATAATGATAGTAACAAATTTTGTAGCAGCTGTTAAATGGGCGACTCTATACAGCAGTTTCCTCCCAACCAATATACATGTAAATATACTGAGCTGGATTTTGCCCCTAATTTTTTGGGGTGGAACAGAGGAAGTCAGTCAGTCATATATGAGAGTTTTGCCTGCAGCTCAGAGGTGAACATACGTTTAACAGACTGTAAAGATAAACCAAAGTCTGAGAGAACTTTGCAAACACCAACAACTTGAAAGAAAGTGTTGGCACTCTAAGTGTAAAACTTTGACACAGATCTACAATGAAATATTCTAAAGAGAGTCGTAACAAGACACCATGGAGGGTAACAAATTCAAATTCATTGTTATGAGAACATAAAAAATGGAAAAGTATGTGGTGAAATTACTAAACAGAGTTGATTCAGATGGTTTTCCTAAATGAACCTCCACCTTTTTTCTAAATTGAAAATTTGCTGATTATTCATGAACCACATTTGCAGAATTAGCAGATTATAAATAGTTGTTGACTTAATTACAAAGTTACTATTGCTTAAACTTCTCATTAACTGTTCAAATAAAAGTGTTTTCAGAAGAGAACAAGTGTTATCCTTATATGGGAAAATTAAGTTGGTTAATCCACATGAAAAGGGGTTTGCCAATAAGCCTGAAATAAAACCCTTGGACCAATGTTGAGACCATTTGTTAACTAACTTTGTTGATGCTTTCTGGTATATAATGGGTCCTTAATAGAGATGGGCCTTGACCCGACCCGACCCGAGCTTACTTTTGACCCGCAGTAAATAAGAGGCCGACCCGGCTTTGACCCGGGTCCTTTCCGACCCGACCTGAAGCAATTTTTTTTGACCCGAAGGGGAAAAAATTGAAAAATTTGACATTTTTAGGGGAAATTTTCCGAATTCTAACCCAAACCATAAATGGCTGACCCGACCCGACCCGACCCGAGTCACAAAAAATTGACCCGACCCGACCCGGGTCAAAAATTTTTGACCCGGACCCATCACTAGTCCTTAATGAAACATATCTGTTTCTTCAATCAGCAGACTAAACTCCTTAAATGAATTATAGCCATACAATTCCTGCCTCCAGGCCAGGGGGGCTCAAACCAGAGAGACATTATAGAGTAAGCACACCGTACCGGCTTGGATTTGCTTATAAACTTTTTTTGTTTAATTTTGAGGGCCAGTAGATGCCCTGAATCATTAAATAAATCTAATCTTTTGTTATATAACAAATGCTCTCAACAGCTGAATCCATGCTGGTATGGGGACCCTGAAATTTTTCTGTCCAGCTTGCAGTAAGCCAACAACTCTCTCTATATCATCTCTATGGCTCAAACTAGGCTTGCCATGGCTCAGTGGTCAAAGGCACCTGACTGAGAATAAAGATATAAGGCTGTGGTTTCAAAACCCTAGCCTTGCCATCAATTTTTCATCTTCGGATTGCAAAAAAATCAACAAGGCACCCTCAGTCAACAACTAACAAAACCTCAGATCTGAGTTCTCTTCCAGATGCCTTCATCCATTCAAGCAAAGGCTACTCCATTAAAGCTTACAATAAAATGGTTAAAAAAAAGGCAACAGCAATTCCTCATCAACTTAATATTCAAAACATTAAGTGGAAAGTGCTCCAAATTAAAGAGCAGATGATTATACTCGAATAATTTCATTCAACCATTAAATCCTCTAACATTACTTCATAATTGAGCATAAACTAAATCAGAAATTCAATTTGAATAGGTGTTGATAACCCCACCTCACGAACTTTTAAATGTTAAACCTTAAATCCAAGGTTTTCTTCCATAATGTTGTTGGTTACAAAAGCCATGATTTACTGAATCCTTAGAGCTTAGTTTTGGGCGTTTAATTTTTTTGGGTTGGGGGATAGAATAAGGGGAGGGGGGGGGAGGGGAGGGAGAATCAACATTTAATGCAAGTTCAAAAATGGATTGTCAGTTGTCCAAGGTCAACCTGATGATGAGAATGTAGTCCAACCGAAATAGGAAAAAAAGTAAAAATTTCTAATGAAGGATCCGCCTCTGAAGATCTCCTCACCTTGAGTTATAAATAAAAACTGCTTTATTTCTAACAATCTTGTTGAAATCTTCCTTTTCATTTCCTTCTTCAATGAAAAAACACTTAATTAAATGTTTGCCATTTTCTTGTACTTTATAATTAAAATGATGCTTTATGTAAAATTTTTTTATCCCTCAATTTGTTTTTTTCCAAAATAAATTTTGTTCAATTGGTTAATAAGAGCATGTTGTTGCCCATTATGTATCTTAAGGCAACATTATAATAAAGTCTTCTTTCTTCTTCATCGCCACATGGTAAAATTTTGAGATATATAATAGGCTGGCATGGCTAGGGGTCTTTGAAGAACCCAGCTAGCTAGCAGGAGGAAAAACTGGGATTTTGAAGAGTGAACATGCCCCTTCCCAGTGGAAAAAACCTCCTGACTAATCCAATAACAAAATCTTCAATCTAATTCTTATGAGGTCACTTTAATCTCATTCAGGTGATTCAGTCTTTTCCTAGGATGTTGTTGTCCCATTCTGCGCTGAGCATCATCAACTTACATATTAAACTTAAATCTAGGGACTACTATAGCCATGTAACACAATCTTATGGGGAATAATAATATGAAATATATAACAGGAATACAAGAGCTCATTGAATCTGAACTCGTCATATTACAAACTTATAGAATGAATGAACTTGTCAAACTACAACTTGTTGAACAAACGAACTCGTCGAACTTGTTGTTGGGTCAAGTTAGGTTAGGTTAAGTTAGGTTAGGTTAGGCTAGGTTAGGTTAGGTTAGGTTAGGTTAGGTTAGGTTAG
>Ga0194133_10010866_pt1 | contig 10173 bp, 7 predicted proteins | sample TA2KigOf40mmetaG_FD_155448 | JGI IMG/M metagenome (GOLD analysis project Ga0194133, IMG submission 155448) | Freshwater microbial communities from Lake Tanganyika, Tanzania - TA2015055 Kigoma Offshore 40m | ecosystem: Environmental > Aquatic > Freshwater > Lake | place: Tanzania: Lake Tanganyika... | reverse complement strand
AACAAAGAGATTAAAAGTTGGCGAAAATGAAAAAAAAAAGTTTACCCATATGTTTAAATTTGATGGGGAAAGTTTAGTTCTTTAAAGTTACAACAAATTGTTCTTTTAAGCCTTCTTTTTCTTTTTCTTTATATATATATGCAGTCGTGAATTGAAGAACCGTGAGATACAGAGCCAATCTCGATGCCTGTTTGTTAGACATTCAACATGCCAATCATTGTTTTTGAGAAGCGTCCATCAAAACTTCTACTTTTTTTTCCACGAGTAAGTAGAAAAAAGGCAAAAAGATTGCGGTCAAAATCTGAAGATCTCGTCCAGTGCAATACATCTGATCAATAAGTATTGGAAAGTCGAAAATGAAATGAATTGTATGTCGAAAATGCATTTTTTTTATCGTAGCATTTACTCAATTACCCTCTTTTTTGCACAACGATATTTTTCACTTTACAAGATCCAGTCTTTTCAAACAGGCTGCAGTTGGTTTGTCTTTCCTTTATGCGTAATGCAAGTCATTCCAAACAGGTTGCCATTAATGTTCTCATTCCCGACTATTTCAGTTACCCTCTTGAATGAGGTCAGAAAGTTTCTTGCTCCTGTTCTTCTTACCATTCTGTATAGCCCCAATAATAAACAGTTCAGTTATGATTCTTTTCTTGATTGGGAAGGTCATCACTGGGATTACCGCTTATCACGCTCATCGCTTGCAATTTCCTCCTTCCATCACACACCTTACTTGTTATTTTATTAAATTTTTACAAATATTCTTTGATTTTTAAGTAATTAGCAGTGAGAAGCCTAAGAAATATCGATTATTGGTTCAATACATTTTTCAACTCTCAATCATTCAAGAAGTTAATTTTTTTTCTTTCGATTTGTGTCGAGGTAGACATAATTTTGGTTGCATTCTTTGATTGGCACAAATATGCAACAGGTAAAACATTTATCTATCTAACTTGCCATCAGAAATTCTGAGTGTTTCGACTAATAAATTTAATGGGATGGATGATAATAGAAATCCTAGTGTTTGAAGGATATGTCTTCATCCTCTCTTTTTGAAAATCATTACAGTTATGCATGAGAAACAAGATGGTCATTTGCGGCATCCGAACATTATTTAGTGGCTATATACCTTTTCTTCAGCTTGTCTGGAAAAACTTTTTGCCTTTGTTTCATCAGAACAAATAAGAAATCTTTTTTTTTATTTTCTGAAAAATGCTATTTGGATGAGCAGAAGTTTTCGAAATGAAATTAGTGAAGAAGGAGTGCCTCGCCCATCCAATCGAGAACATAATTTTGGAAATTTTTCCCAATTGTTTTATCATGGCTTTGATGTGAGAGACAGAACAAAGTATCCAAGGCAATTTTCTTTTATGTGCTCAATCAATGCTCAAACCTCATCGTGACTCAAAAAGTAGCAATTTCAAATTGAGGCGTTAACATTTCAAAGAGACATTCCCCAAATGAACATGACAAGAGACACAGTTTCTCTGCAATCGAGATCAAAAATTCAAAGTGGAAATTATCCCAATAGTTGATGTTGTGGATAATTTATCCCCCCCATTTCATAAAAAGTACATCCAAATAAGTCAAAGTTCATTTTTGTGTTTCGTTTGACATTCTGTCTCTTGATATTACAGGGTAGCCTGCAGGAGGTAAAATGATAACGTTGCATTCCTCATGTAAATCACGCTGTGCAAATCAACCTAATAGCCTCCCCTACATGTAATTTTCTGCCTCAAACTCTGATCATTAAGTTCAAAGCTACACTTAACATGCCTCAAAACTGAAATTAAATTGATAAAACCTGCAAACAGTACACTGGAACGTTCATAAGAACTCAATACAGTGTCCATTGTCTCTTTCCTTTTTTTGCTATTTCACTCATCAGTCCACAAAATTGATTGATCTCAGCTCAAGAGGTTGTAGCTCCGACGAGGTGTCCAGAAGTAGCTTTTGTTCTGGTGTCTATCCTGAGGTACAAGGGTTAAGTGTCCGCAGCTCAAGCGTCTAGGCTGGAGTATCATTGCTAACACCCCGGCTCACAAAGTAGGTTTCTTCTACAAAATGTGATTTAGTATTTTCCCATCACATCCAAGAGGTGAGTCCTCAGCCTTGCCTTTCAAGAAAATTTTGTAAATAATTCAATAACCCAATTTAAAAAGTAAACAAATTAGTAGAGTTCTATGATATAAAGCTAATAATTAGAGATTCATAAAAAGGGAAAAGCTTATTGGGTTGGAAATGTCAACTTGAGTTTGATTGTCTTTGAAAAATGTTAATTTTACATTCTAAATGGCTGAAATAGTCTTTTTTTCAAAGGAAAATGATTTTGGTGATAATTTCACAAGTATATTTAAACATCCCCAAAATTTATCTTCAAGCCACAGATATTTATAATATTGTTTATGTTTTGACATCATTAAAACGTAGTGAAACAACGTGAAAAAAATGTGGCCAACATTTAAACATTAGTTTTACCATTACTTACTAAATGAGCCGTAGACAAGAAGAGATTTTTCGATCCTGTGACAAACTTAATTGCAAGATGAAGAAAATTTTGAAATTCTAACGCGTGGGAGAACATCAACTTTAAATTTGGATTGCAATTGCATCAAATCAAGTTATATACCTAGAAATTTGAGAAGGGATTTTTCGATCAAAAGCAGAGAGGATTAGCCACTTGATCTCTTTCATCTGCCGACAGCAAGAACAAAATTTCTTTTCGATCTCATAGCTCAATGCAGCGGATTGGCATGACAAATTCTGTTTTGTTTTAAGAAATGATCAGTTTTATTGGACGTCGTAGTTGTTTTGCAATGTTATTTCAAATTCTTTAGCTTCAAGGAAAACTGCCACGATCTTTTTTTTCTATTCAGACAATTCCCCTTCGTTCCGGATTCTCACAGCTGGTCAAACTGATCTGCAGTGGTTTAGCTCCTACACTCAAATGATTGACAGACTTGAGTTGAAGAGAAACGAGAAAGAAAGAAACCTCAAGGAGCGATTAATATGAAGAAGAAAAACACACATTTAGGTTATGTAATCTTTGGCAATTTGTACATTTATCTGACAATGTGAAGTTACTACCCATCAAAGTGGACATTTTCTTGAAATCTTTTTTAAAAAGTTGAAACTAATGATACACTTGGTTTATTTTGTCTTGGTACTTAAACCATATTCCCAGTTATCTTGATAAGGTACCATTACTAATAAAACCCTGTCCAAATAATCAACGATTTTTTCAGAACACACACAAGTATTTAATTGATTGAGAATCAAATCGTCGATTATCGATTGGCTGTGGTTCTTCACCATGTCTCAATCATAGTCTGAACGATTTCTAGTAATGACAATAAGAGAGACACAATTTTCTCATAAGAACAAATCTTGTTGACTAATTAACGTTAGAGGGAAAATTGGCACCAAAGTCCAAATTTGGCTTTTTCTCATCTATGAAAAGCTTTTAGTAGAAATTCTGTGGCTTAGAGAGTGTTGGTAAAGTAATAATAAATTTCCTTAAAGTGCAGCAGTGCAGATATTTGGTAATCCAAAGAGGCTAATGAATAACTTTTACAAGCGAAACTTTACCTAAGCTGTCAGTTTTATGCCAAGGTCCACATTATTTGATGAAATTATAGCTTTTCGTCGGCACATATATGAATTCTCTATGGACCGTGGGAAACGGCTACTAGTTTGCGGCTGGTAGGTAGGTTAGAATCTGCCTGCCTGCTTGCCTACCTCTTCGCCATGTAATTGGCCAAGAATTTTTGCTAGATCGATCGCCATTTTGTGTAAATCATAATCTACAATGTATTCATTACGGTTTAATCGCTCGACGACTTTGACTTTACTTTTAATTGCAACTAAAATGCATCCAGCATTTTGGAATAACTTCATGCTTTTTTTCCACTTATGGCATGATATTAGATAACCATTTTAATCGTAATTCTCAAGCAAAAGCATAAAATAATCTTGTCTAAACTTGATATTCTTTGCATATAAAGAAAACCACAAGGCTTTCTCAGTTCCTTCCTTGCACATTTATCATCAAGAATAATAGACTTTGAAATAGGAGAACAGTTAGTTTTTCTTTCAATTCCCCACAATGTAAAAGTTTACACAATAATTTGATATCTTTTTTCCCCTTATTGTCAATGGATCGAGAGGTAAAGTAATCTTTTTAGCCCCATCGAATATTAATTAACCGAAGAATCCTATAAACCTTTCAATTATCGAGAAAGATTTTTTTCTCTGTTCAAATAAAGAAAAAAAAGAGGTATCATCGTTGCTCATGTGAATAGTGGAATCATCTTATTCTTTTTTAATGATGAATCCATTTTTATCTTTTTCCATCATGCAATCCACATCAACATCTTGGCACACGAAATCACTTCAAATTGTTTCAGGCTAAATCCCTTTCAAAGTCATAAATAATGCAATTCCTAAGGTTTTTATGATGCACTGACCAATCAAAACTATATTATTCAAAGTAGACCAACTTGAAAATCTTCCCTCATTCATTAATTACCAGTGAAAATGTATTTTCTGTCATTTTGTATAATAAACATGTGGCCTGAGGAGGAACAAGTGTTTACCAAATAGATCACACCATAAATAAACTTCTCATCCATTAAGGAATTGCAAATTAATGATGTAAAAAAAAGACTTAAATTTTACATTGTTTCTAGATCCATCCACACACTTTTTATAGGCAATTGCACACAGGTGCAACTTCCTGTATCTAATAAAACCATGGCTGTGAACAATTCCTTTGAGAAACAATTGACAAAAATTCTCATATAAAAGTTGGCAATAAGTTACATGCCCAAAAATTGGTTTATTCAAAGCCATTCATAGGTGTGTGTGTGTGTGTGTGAAAAAATCCATGGTATATTTATTTATTTTACCACCAAATGTGTAATTTTATTGCTAACAAGGTTTTTTTTAAAGAGTGGCAAAAATAATTTCTTTGGCAATTCTAGTCTTCTCACTTGTAAATCACGATGAATGGCTTGGGGTCTTGTACGTGAGAAGGACCTGAGGGCCTCAGACCACCAACCATCGACATTAATTACAAAAAAAGTAATGTGAAAGAAAATGTTGTCAAAACTTGTAAGTTTGCTCATGTGATTTTCTGATAAATAATGGTGATAATCATTGGCTCTTGTTTCAGAGGCTTACTTTTTAATCCAATCTAATGATTAAAGTGATACTTGCTACCAATACAACAGACTATTTGTTAGATGAAATACACACAACAAAGGTAATTAGTAGATTGGCAAGTGAGGTTATCTGGTGTGCTGAATGAATAAATAACCCTTGGAGAATGCAAGAGTGGGATATCAAAACCTAATCATGAATAGCATCAAAACTTAAGAAAAGAAGCCCTTTGAAAAACTGATCAGAGCTGTAGCAATCCTGAGAAGGAACAAAGTAAGTTGGGTCTATGAGAGTTTCCATGTTTGTGTTTAAAGTTATTACTGACCTGGTTCCTACAAACCTAGCAGGCACGTTCTTGTCTAAGGGTTATTTTAATGAGAGAGCCCCGGGTCATTTGTCTTTCTTCGATTTCAGTTCACGTAGAATAGGAGGCGCTTGTCTGACCAATTCAGTGGGCAGAATCGTTTCCAAGTGGAACTTTGATTGGTTCTTCATGACCCAAGATGATTTCAAGTCAAATCTTAAACTATCGTTTAATACCAGGCTGTAAATAATGTTTCAAAGTGTTTTATTGTTTTATTATTTTAGATAGCATGTTAGTGATAAGGCCACATCATTACACCAGCTCTAAGGTGTAGGTGGTTTTCCCCCTGGTGGAGCAAGTAAGGTATATGTTGAGTAGTCTTTCACAAGAAACCCAGGTTTTTCCCTCCGAAAAAATAAGGGCACCTGAGAGTGAGTCTCCTGGTATAAAGTTTCTAGATAGGGTTTGCAAGGATAATTATTATTGCATTTATTAATGAAAATGGAAATATATAATATTCTATTCTATTATTCAGGGGGGAGCAGGTCTATGGTTTATGGTAAACTTTTGTAGCGTAAACTTGAATGTGGGAATGAACAATAACTTGCCAAAATAGATTGAACTTAAATATCTCAGCTCCTAAACAAAAATTCAAAAATCTGGTCCACAAAATTCTTGGCAAGGAATTACTTTATCCAATGCAATAATTATTTTCTATCTAACATCAAAACTCAGGGAGGAGATGTAAGTGACAGACGTACGAACAGATACCCATAATGGGGCCTAAACCTTTTATAAAAATACTAAACTCCGCACACTTGCTCGCTGAAAAAAACAGGATGTGAGAAGCATGCAATCATTGTGATAAGATTAAGATGAAAGTACTGGGGTAAAAGATAAAAGCTTATAATATAAGCTGGATGTGATTTTGGATATCACAGTTAAGGCTCTTCAACCAACCAAGGAAAGAAGGTGTAAAATACTTTTAATTTTACTCAAAATGGATCATTACATTACCAGGTTTTTGTGACACTATATTGTATAAAAATGATACATTTATATATGTTAATTTATGCAAAAATCAAAGGAAACTCTAATTTTCCCAACTGTCCATTTGAAGTCTAATGAAGAACAGTTTAGTGAAAACGTTTTGATCAGTCTTGTGTGGTGAAGTCATCATGCAACCGTGAAATTATCCAAATAAAATTTTCCAATGGTTAACCATTTCATTAAGAAGAACTCCTCTTCATTACCATGGGAACTTTCTGGCTTGTGTGATACCCACAAGTTGCATGATTTTTCACAATTAAAACTTATTCCCAATATCTATAAAAATGAAGAAGGAAGATGAGGTCAAAGAAATTTTCCAACAATTAATTTTCATAATTTTTTTGCAATGATTGATTACAAATTTTGAATGATTCTGGGCATAAAAGGATGTGAAGATGAAGATTTTATTTATTCACAACAATATCTATGCTTGAATTATTGATTGTTTGTGATGAATAATGTTGGATAATTGAGAGGGGTTTTTTTCCTCTCTCTCTTCCAACTATTAGATGGATAATATGGCAATTAATGGAAGGAAATTTGTGTTGGAGCCAAGAACATGATTTTCTCGGCATCATCCATAATTAATCAGATAAGAGTTCAATTAAATGTCAAATTATGATGGATAAAGATAAAAATTGAAACTAGAAAACTTCTTTTTTATTTTGTCGTTAAAGTATTTCAGTTCTTTTTCTTCCAAACTTAATGTCGAATGTCTGTCAATTTGTGGGTGAAATCTTTTTTTTTACCTCTTCATAATTGTCACATATTTTTCCAGGCCCTAAAATCAGATCAAAAATCTATTTGTGTATTGATGGAGCTAAAAACTGCGCTTGTTCAAGAGTCTGTTTGTGTTCTAAAAATACACAACCTCGGTTGTCAAGTAAAAGATCTGTGAGAAGAAATCACAAGTTTTGATCATTCTCAATGGTTCAAATATTTCAGGCCTTTTTCTTCCAACCTCAATGTCGAACGTCAGCCAATTTACACCTGAAATCTGCTTTTTCTTTCTTCTCACAATTCTCACATTTATTTCCTGTCCCCAAATCAGATCAAAAATCAATTCTGTGTGTTGATGGAGCCGCCACAAACCTCATTTGTTCAAGAGTCTATTTGTATGCCAATATTATATACAACCTGAGTCAACATGGAAAAAGGTCAGTGAGAAGAAAACAAAAGTTCCAAATGGATCAAATAAAATAATCATCATCAGCATATTGTTTGGACAGATTGCAAATTAGACTGGATTTCTTTTCATCAAATACCCTGAGGAAAAAAACTTCATTTTTTCTCATATTCTTTTTGAAAATGGCTCATTGTTTGATAATTGATATTTAAAGAACAGCTATGTGGTTTTTTTTGAACATTATTTGATTGAAAATTGCATAATTGAACATTATTTTCCTTTTTCTAAATTGTTGTCATCAAATGTTACAAGATTGTCTAAAAATATGTAGTTTTCTTTTTTTCTCAGAGGAATTTTTTTCAGCAAATATTTCAGTCAAATACTTCATGAATTCCATTTTTGGCAGTTTGCCAATGCCAAGGGGCTGACTGGCTGGCTGGGATCAGGATTACCAGATCAAATTCTCATGAAGAATTAGTTAAAGCTTGTTTCTTAGGTTCAATGGATAAGTTGCATGACTTTTGTGATTGATTATAAAAGACATGAAGAATTTTTTTGTTTTATCATGTTAATAAAGAAGGAAAATTAAAGTAATATTGGTTCAACTTAAAACATGCTTGTTTGTACCATGAACAGTATAATACAGTGCAAATCAATTGTGAAAAGTCAAAATTAATTTAGCAGATATCAAAAAGTACCTACTTTGTACAAAATATTTAGTTCAAACTCTTTTAGTCTTTCATTTGGAATTGAAAATTGTCCTGCGTCTAGTTCTTATGCTCAATAGTAATCAGCTTATAGCTGTTAAAAAACAAGGTTCATTTTCATGAAAAGTTTATAAAACAAAAGTTGTTAAGCTGCCCCAACTAAACTATGGACTAGAGACTGTCCAATGAGCCATAGGAAGCTCAGACCTGTTAACTTAACTACACAAAAAGTTGTTCAACATCCCAAAATACCCTGTGTTTATCATCTCAAAAAGGATTCAGGGTCATATGTTACCACACATTAAGCTAGGAGGCAGGCCATGAGATGGTCTCAAAATTGATACAGCCTTATCATGAGATTTTGGTTAATAGTCAATAGCATAAAAGTGCAAAGCAGCCTAAACTTCTTGACCAATTTTGATGACATTTGGCAGGAAGCCTCAGCTGAACCCTGGCCTTAAAAAAGCATTAGATCTATGTAGACTTACTATTCCGAGCGATCAGCTTGGTGTATCGCTAGGTTTAGGTAAGAGACAAAAAGTACTATAATACTAACCCATGTTTATGAGACTAAACCTGCCTTGGCTTTATTAAGAAAAGACGAGTTATAGGATATGCTCACAATACTTTACTGAGTTTTTAATATACACACATTCTTCTATATACAAAAGGTTATCCTTAAGAATATCACTGGCTATCTACTCTGAATGACTTACGTCTAAGCATATGCAGAATAACTAAGTACTAATCTCAAGGCACGCAGGCCTTTTATTGACATGTGAGACAGGAGCACTCGGGAATCAGATGAGGGTAAAAGGTTGCATGATCAGAATAATATTTTACCGATACTGAAATCTAAAGGCTGAGATCCGCGTGTGCCGTCTACATATATACCCTTATCCTCTTATACATAAGACTAGCCAACCAGGGCCCAGTGCTGCCAGGGACAAAAAATTTTTGAGGGTACCCATTGGAACATTTTACATATCACAAACTATTTTCTCCCATGACCCGCTTAGGTTTTGGAGTTTGGAGTACCCTGGGGTCAGGGGGTCAGGTTGGCGGGGTCAGACTTGAGTTAAGAGCCTTTCCCGTGTTGGCGTTGAGGTCTGTGCAAAATTTGGTGGAGATTGGTCTGGCGGTTCGCGCGTGAATGAGGGTCATCGGAAGGCACATAAGTACAAACAGTCTGTTTTATATATATGTATAGATGAAGGAGATGGTTTAGAAAATTGTTTACAAAACTATATGAACTATAATTTTTTTTACCAATTTGTGACCCTGAGCTACCCAGTTTGGGGCTGTGGTAGCAAAGCATTAAGCAGTTTATTTTTGACCAAAAAGTATAAAACACAATTGAGCACAAGCTACGATTCCACAAAAATAATCCCTCACAATTTGCTTGAAGAGGAAGAGTATTTTTAAGTCCCTTTAGAGTTTTTCATATTTGACTCATCAATATGTTCTCTACCCCATCCTTGCTCAATGCCCTCTGTTTTCTCTTTTCATTCCCTTATCATCAAGGTAATAAAAGTATTTCACTGTTACTTTGTTTTATGACTCCACAGGAAGGCCATAGAAAAGAGAAAGTCAGGTTTGAGGACCACTCAGAAGGAAGATTCCTTTATTCATTTACAAAACCCTAACATCTGTTTCACCATTACAGTCAGTATTGACTCATGAAAATCATCTTTATTAGAGCCACCTTGAGCTTACTATTATCCTGCCTTTTTTGTAGTCCAGGGTTAAATTGCTGGCAAGGATGGGCATTAAACCCACAACCTTGAATTTTGCATCTGATGTTAATTGGGCAAGTGAAAATGGGG
>Ga0194133_10010863_pt1 | contig 10174 bp, 8 predicted proteins | sample TA2KigOf40mmetaG_FD_155448 | JGI IMG/M metagenome (GOLD analysis project Ga0194133, IMG submission 155448) | Freshwater microbial communities from Lake Tanganyika, Tanzania - TA2015055 Kigoma Offshore 40m | ecosystem: Environmental > Aquatic > Freshwater > Lake | place: Tanzania: Lake Tanganyika... | reverse complement strand
GAGCGTCGGGTTCGTGGACCGGTTGCAGGGCGGCTCGTCGCCATGCGTGTAGCCCGGCGTGCGCGTGTGGTCGGGATAGTCGTTCTCGTAGGCGCTCATCTCGGTACCTCCGGCGAAGGGATGGGCGATGCGGCCTGCACGCCCGGCTGCAACCCCTGTACCCGCTCCGCGTGACTCTTCTCTGACACGCGGGAGACATCGCGGTTTCGCGGAGCCCCGGCATGCTGGGAGGGAAAGGGAGGTTGTCCGCCGCCATGAAAGGGCTCCAGACCCGGCATCCGTTCCCGACCATCGCCCTCCACTGGATTGGCGCCGCGCTCGTCGTCGCGCTCGCCGCCACGGGCTATGCCATGACCCGGCTCGCGCTCGGCGATCCGGGCCAGTTCGCGCTCTACCAGCTGCACAAGACGCTGGGCGTCGCCGCCCTGCTGCTCGCGGTGGCGCGACTTGCCGCCGCCGCCGCGCAGCGCCAGCCGCGATGGGCGATGCGTCGGCGCGATCGCGGCGCGCGTGCCGTCCAGGCGGCGATCCTCGCGCTTGCCCTCGTCGTTCCCATGTCGGGCTGGGCCCTCGTTTCCTCGAGCCGCCTCGACATGCCGATCCTGCTTGCCGGGCTCGTGGAGTTCCCGCGGATCGAATCGCTGCGGGCCATCTCGCCCGAGGCGAAGTCCCTGGTCGAGCCGCGGCTTTCCACGATGCATGCCGCCCTGGCGTGGGCGCTCGTGGCCCTCGCCGCCGCGCATGCGCTCGCGGCGCTCCACCGGCATTTCGTGCTCGGCGACAAGGTGCTCCGGCGCATGCTGCCCGTGCTCGCCGCCGCCAGCGTCGCCGCCATGTCCCCGGCCGCCGCCACGACATGGATCGTCGATCCTGCGCGCTCGACGCTCGGGTTCGCCGGGCTGGAGACCGGCAACCGCTTCGCCGGGCGCTTCGCGCGCTGGAGCGCGGACGTGTCGTTCGATCCCGCGCAACCCGAGGGCATGCGGGTGCGTGTCGTCGTCGAGGTCGGCTCGGCGGCGACCGGAGACGGCCGCCGCGACGCGCTGATGCTCGGCGACGACTGGCTCGATGCATCCGGCTTCCCCCGCGCCAGGTTCGAGGCGACGGGCGCGCGCGCGCTCGACGCGGGTCGCTACGAGGCCCGGGGCACGCTCGCATTGCGCGATCGCATCCGGCCGGTCGCGATCGAATTCACGCTCGAGGTCGCGGATGGCGAGGCGCGCGCGCGCGGCACGGCGAGCATCCTGCGCACGGAATTCGGGGTCGGCAGGGGGATGTGGTCGGGCATCCAGGTGGTGGCGCCCGAGGTCCTCGTCTCCTTCGACCTCGTCGCGCGCCCGGCGCCCTGACGCGGTCCCCGCAGGGGCGCTGGCATGGGCCTGCGCGCGGTTCACGCGGTGCGCGAAGCGGTCTAGCCTCCCGGCATCTCGACGAAGGGGATCTGGATGGCCGACAAGGACGAGCTGCGCATGCCGGTCGCGGCGCTCGAGGATTTCGTGACGCGGATCTTCGCGGCCGCGGGCTGCGACGCCGAGGAGGCCGCGCGCGTGTCGCGCTACCTCGTTGCGGCCAACCTCACCGGCCATGACAGCCACGGCGTCGTGCGCGTGCCGCGCTACGTGGGCATGCTGCGCGATGGCGGCGTGGTGGCGGGGCGCGTCGTCGAGGTCGTGTCCGAGAACGGCGCCATGGCCGTCGTCGACGGGCGCATGGGCCTGGGCCAGACCGTGGCGCCGCAGGCGGTGGAGATCGGGATCGCGAAGGCGCTCGCGGGCGGCTGCGCGGTCGTCGCCCTGCGCAATGCCGGGCATGTCGGCCGCGTCGGCGACTGGGCGGAGATGGCCGCGGCGCGCGGCGTGCTCTCGATCCATTTCGTCAACGCCCATGGCAGCGTGCTCGTCGCGCCGTTCGGCGGCGCCGAGCGGCGCTTCTCCACCGCGCCCTTCTGCATCGGCGTGCCGCGCCCCGGCGCCGCGCCGGTGGTGCTCGACTTCGCGACCTCGCTGATCGCCGAAGGCAAGGTCCTCGTCGCCTCGAATGGCGGCAAGCGCATCCCGGCCGACGCGCTGATCGGGCGCGACGGCGCGCTCTCGGGCGACCCGCGCCTGCTCTACGGCGAGACCGAGGGCACGCATGCGCGCGACGCGCGCCGCGGCACCGGCGCGATCCGCGCCTTCGGCGGGCACAAGGGCTCCGGCCTCGCGCTGATGTGCGAGCTGCTCGGCGGCGTGCTCACCGGCAACGGCGCCGCTGGCCCCGTGCCCGCGCAGGCCGCGACCGGCCCGCGGCGCTTCCACAACGGCATGCTCTCGATCTACCTCGCGCCGTCCTTCTTCGGCTCGGCGGAGGAATTCGACGCGGCGGCGGCCTCCTACATCGACTACGTGAAGTCGGCGATCCCGGCCGAGCCGGGCGGCGAGGTCCTCGTGCCCGGCGAGCCCGAGGAGCGCAACCGCGCCGATCGCCGCGCGCACGGCGTGCCGATGCCGCGCGCGGCCTGGGTCTCCATCCTCGAGGTGGCGCGCGCGCTCGGGGTCGCGCCGCCGGCCTGAGCCGCGCCGCTCAGCCGCGCGCCGCGCCGGTGGCGATGCGCGCGCGGAGCAGGGCAGGGGCGCCGGGCTCGTCCTCGATCGCGAAGCCGAGGTCGCGGGCCAGCGCGACCATGGCGACGTTCTCGCGCAGGATCGAGCCCGTCACCTCGCCGATGCCGCGCGCGCGCATGGTCGAGGATGCGCGTCATCAGCAGCCTGCCGATGCCGCGGCGCTTGAGGTCGCTGCGCACGGCGACCGCGAATTCCGCGCGCGCGAGGCCGGGCTCGGCGGAGAGCCGCGCGATGCCCGCGAACGCGCCCGGCGCGAGTTCCAGCGCCAGCGCGACCTCGCGCTCGCCATCGAGGTCCATGAGCCGCGCGAGGGTCGCGCGCGGGATCTCGCGCAGCGGCGCGAAGAAGCGCATGCGCATGTCCTCCGGCGCGAGCCGCGCGAAGAAGGCCTCGACCGCCTGCCGGTCCGACTGGCGCACCGGGCGCAGCACGGCGCCGGCGAGGCCCTCGATGGCCTCGATCCCCTCGCGCGGCCCCTCGGGGCCACCTCGCGCTTCGTCCTGTTCCTTCATGGCGGTCGGCGCGAGTATAGGCACGCCCGCATGCGGGCGCGCCTGCGCCCGTCGCCGCGGCAGGGAGGACAGCCTGGACGTCGCCGATCTCGCCGAGATGCCCTTCGGCCATCCCATGCGCGCGCTCTTCGCGCTCGACCCGGACATCGCCTTCCTGAACAACGGCTCCTTCGGCGCCTGCCCGCTGCGCGTCCTCGAGGTCCAGGACGCGATCCGCCGCGAGATGGAGCGCCAGCCCGTGGCGTTCTTCGCCGACGCGGCGCCGGGCCGCATCCGCGAGGCCGCCGGCGTGCTCGCGCGCTTCCTCGGCGCCGCGCCCGAGGACACGGTCTTCGTCGAGAACGCCACGGCCGGCATGAACGCGGTGCTGCGCAGCCTGTCCTTCGCGCCCGGCGACGAGGTGCTGACGACCGACCATGTCTATGGCGCGGTCAGGAACGTGCTCGCGCATCTCGAGGCGCGCGCCGGGATCCGCGTCGTCGAGGCGCCGCTGCCCTGGCCGGCGCGCGGCGAGGACGAGGTGGTGGCGGCGGTCGAGGCGGGGTTCGGGCCGCGCACCAGGCTGCTGCTCGTCGACCATGTCGCCTCGCGCAGCGCGCTCGTCCTGCCGGTGGCGCGGCTCGTGGCGCTCGCCCGCGCGCGCGGCGTGCCGGTGCTGGTCGACGGCGCGCATGCGCCGGGCCTTCTCGCGCTCGACGTGCCCGCGCTCGGCGCCGACTGGTATGTCGGCAACTGCCACAAATGGCTCTTCGCGCCGAAGGGCGCCGCCTTCCTCTGGGCGCGGCGCGAGGCGCAGGCGGGGCTGGTCCCCGGCGTCGTCTCGCATGGCCATGGCGGTGGCTTCGCCGCGTCCTTCGACTGGGTCGGCACGCGCGACCTCTCCTCCTGGCTCGCGGTGCCCGCGGGCATCGCCTTCCTCGAGGGCATCGGCGCGGAGCGGCTGCGCGCGCGCAACCACGCGCTCGCGCTCGCCATGGCCGAGACGCTCGCCGCCGCCTGGGGCACGGAGGTCGGCGCGCCGCGATCGATGCTATCCGCGATGGCGCCGGTGCGCGTGCCGGGCGCGCCCGAGGCGAGCTGGGAGGCCGGGCGCGCGCTGCGCCGGCGCCTGTGGCAGGAGCATCGCGTCGAGGTGCCGGTGATGCCGGTGGGCGACGCGCTCTGGGCGCGGATCTCGGCCCAGGCCTTCAACGTGCCGCAGGACTACCGGCGCCTCGCCTCGGCGCTGCCGGCGCTCACCGCCGGCGCCTGACATGCCATGATCGCCGGCCAGGGAAGCAAGATCGACCGGGAGACCACGCCATGACCCGCCAGCTGCTGCTCGCCATCGACCAGGGGACGACCTCGACGCGCGCGATCCTGTTCGGCGCCGATGGCCGCCCGCGCGCCAGCGCCCAGCAGGAGCTGCCACAGATCTATCCCCGACCGGGCTGGGTCGAGCACGACGCCGAGGAGATCTGGCGCGCGACCCAGGCGACGCTGCGCGACTGCCTGGCGCGCGCCGGCGCGCGGGCCGCCGACATCGCGGGGATCGGCATCACCAACCAGCGCGAGACGACCGTGATCTGGGACCGCGCCACCGGCCGGCCGATCCACAACGCGATCGTCTGGCAGGACCGCCGCACCGCGGCATGGTGCCAGCGCATGAAGCGGGAAATCGGCGACGAGGCCCTGGGCGCGCGCACCGGACTGCTCTTCGACGCGTATTTCTCGGGCTCGAAGATCGCCTGGCTGCTCGACAACGTCGACGGCGCGCGCGCCGCGGCCGAGGCAGGCCGGCTCGCCTTCGGCACCATCGACAGCTTCCTGCTGTGGCGGCTGACCGGCGGCAAGGTCCACGCGACCGACGCCACCAACGCCTCGCGCACGATGGTCTTCGACATCGCGCGCCAGGACTGGGACGACGAGCTGCTGCGCGCCTTCGCCATCCCCCGGTCGCTGCTGCCGGAGGTGCGCGACAGCGCCGGCGCGTTCGGCGCGACCGCGCCGGGGCTTCTCGACGGTGCCGTCGCCATCGCGGGCATCGCGGGCGACCAGCAGGCGGCGGCGATCGGCCAGGCCTGCTTCGAGCCCGGCATGGTGAAGAGCACCTACGGCACGGGCTGCTTCGTGCTGATGAACACGGGAACCCGCCAGCTGCGCTCGCGCAACCGGCTGATCTCGACCGTGGCCTGCCGCCTCGCGGGCCGGGCGACCTATGCGCTCGAGGGCAGCATCTTCGTCTCCGGCGCGGCGGTGCAGTGGCTGCGCGACGCGCTGCGCATCATCAAGGCGGCGCCGGACACCCAGGCGCTGGCCGAGTCGCTCGCCGGCAACGACGGCGTATACATGGTACCGGCCTTCGTCGGGCTGGGCGCGCCCTGGTGGGACCCGGATGCGCGCGGCGCGATCCTCGGCCTCACCCGCGATTCCGGCATCGCGCATGTCGCGCGCGCCGCGCTCGAGGCCTGCGTCTACCAGACCCAGGACCTGATGGAGGCGATGCGCGCCGACGGGGCCGCGGATTTCCGCTCGATCCGCATCGATGGCGGCATGGCGGTCAACGACTGGTTCGCGGGGTTCCTCGCCGACCAGCTCGCCATGCCGGTCGAGCGGCCGGTGGTCACCGAGACCACGGCGCTGGGCGCGGCCTGCCTCGCGGGGCTGTCGGCGGGCGTCTACGGCTCGACCGCGGACATCGCCGCGCGCTGGCAGCGCGAGCGACGCTTCGAGCCCGCGGGCGATCCGGCGGTCTGCGCCGCGCGCTACGCAGGATGGCGCGACGCGGTCGGCCGGGTGGTGACCACACGCTGACCGCAGACCGCGCGCGACGCCCGCTGCCGCCGCCGCATCCCCGGAGCGACCGCCCGGAGCCTTGCGATGCCGGGGACCTGTGTTAGCTTCGTCGGCCTGTCACCCAAGCTTCACATCCGCGACACCGTCCCTAAACGGCGAGCGGCAAGAAGTACATCACGTTTTCGTCTCCCGGGAGGATACCGATGCTCAGACGTACAGCCATGTTCGCAACCACCGCCGCGGCGATCGCCCTCGCCGCCGGCAGCGTCAGCGCGCAGGCGCGCGTCCAGATCGATTTCTGGCACGGCCTGACCCAGCCGCTCGGCGGCATGCTCGAGCAGATCGCCGCCGACTTCAACGCCTCGCAGACCAAGTACCAGGTCAATGCCAGCTTCAAGGGCGCCTATCCCGAGACGATGGTGGCGGCGATCGCGGCGTTCCGCGCCGGCAACTCGCCCCATGTCGTGCAGATGTTCGAGGTCGGCACGGCGACGATGATGGCCGCGCGGGGCGCGGTCAAGCCGCTGCACGAGCTGCTGGCCGAGACCGGCGTGCAGATCGACTTCAACGACTACCTGCCCGGCGTGCGCGGCTATTACAGCCTCGTCGACGGCCGCATCATGTCGATGCCGTTCAATTCCTCGACGACGATCACGTTCTACAACAAGGAGGCCTTCCGCAAGGCCGGGCTCGATCCCGAGAAGCCGCCCACGACCTGGGCCGAGACCCGCAAGGCCGCGCAGCAGATCCGCGCCACCAACGCCGCCCCCTGCGGCCTGACCACCGCCTGGCCGACCTGGGCGCAGATCGAGCAGTTCTCGTCGCTGCACAACGTGCCGCTGGCGACCAAGGCCAACGGCCTCGAGGGCATGGACACCGAGCTGCGCATCAACAGCCCGCTGCATGTCCGCCATCTGCAGACCCTGATCGACATGACCAAGGAAGGGTCGTTCAAGTATGGCGGCCGCGACGGTGCCGGCGACGCGCTCTTCGCGTCCGGCGAATGCGCGATCATCCACGCCTCGTCGGGCTTCCGCGCCCGCGCGCTGCGCGAGGTTCCGGGCGGTGCGGCCAATGTCGGCTTCGCGTTCCTGCCGCATTACGAGGACGCGATCGCCACGCCGCGCAACTCGATCATCGGCGGCGCCAGCTTCTGGACGCTGCAGAAGGGCCCGAACCAGCCGCGCTCGAAGGACGAGTTCCAGGGCATCGCCGAGTTCTACCGCTTCATGAGCCAGCCCGCCGTCGCCGCCAAGTGGCACACCGACACCGGCTTCCTGCCGGTGCGCAAGACCGCCTTCGAGCAGGTGCGCACGACCGGCTACTACCAGCAGAACCCGGGCGCCGATATCCCGGTGCGCCAGATGCTGGAGCGCGGCGACACCACGCCGAACACGATGGGGCTGCGTCTTGGCAACATGCCGCAGATCCGCGTCGTGATGCAGGAGGAGATCGAGCGCGCGCTGCAGGGCCAGATCACTGCCCAGCAGGCGCTCGACGCCGCCGTCCAGCGCGGCAACCAGATCCTGCGCGACTTCGAGCGGGCCAACCGCTGACCCGCCTGGAGGGCCGCCGGCATCCCCGACGGGGTGCCGGCGGCCTTTCGCTTCCAGGACCAGCCTGACCATGCGCCGCCGGGTCATCTTCGACGACAAGCTGCTTCCCTACCTGCTGCTCGCGCCGCAGATTGCCGTCACGATCGTCTTCTTCTTCTGGCCCGCAGCGCAGGCGATCCACCAATCCACCCTGCTGCAGGACCCGTTCGGGATGCGGCAGCAATTCGTCGGCCTGGAGAATTTCCAGGCCGTGCTCGCCGACCCCAACTATCTCGGCGCGATCCGGGTCACCGCGATCTTCTCGATCAGCGTGACGGTGCTCGCCATGGCCCCGGCGCTGCTCTTCGCCGCGATGGCCGACCGGCATATCCGCGGCGCCACCACCTACAAGACGCTGCTGATCTGGCCCTATGCGGTGGCGCCCGCCGTCGCCGCTGTGCTGTGGCTGTTCATCTTCCATCCCTCGATCGGCGTGCTCGGCCGCGCGCTCAACGCCGCGGGCATCGTCTGGAACTATCATCTCGACGGCGAGCAGGCGCTGGGGCTCGTGATCTTCGCCTCGGCCTGGAAGCAGGTCAGCTACAATTTCCTGTTCTTCCTGGCGGGGCTGCAATCGATCCCGAAATCGGTGCTCGAGGCGGCTTCCATCGACGGCGCCTCCGCGACGCGTCGCTTCTGGACCGTGGTCTTTCCGCTGCTGTCGCCGACGACCTTCTTCCTGCTGGTGGTCAATGTCGTCTACGCGTTCTTCGACACGTTCGGGACGATCGACGCGCTGACCAAGGGCGGGCCGGGAACCTCGACCGTGACGCTGATCTACCGCGTCTATGTCGACGGCAACGCCAATCTCAATCTGGGTCAGTCCGCGGCCCAGTCGGTGATCCTGATGGCGATCGTGATCGCGCTGACCGCGATCCAGTTCCGCTACATCGAGCGCAAGGTGCATTACTGATGGCATCGCCGCGCCGCAGCACGGATCTCCTGCCGCATCTGGTACTGGTGCTGGGCGTCGCCATCTTCGCCTTCCCCATCTATTTCGCCGTGATCGGCTCGACCTGGGACGCCAGCACGATTGGCCGCGGCCAGATGCCGCTCTTCCCCGGCCCGCTTGCGGCCGAGAACTACTGGACGGTGTGGAGCTCGGGCGAAGGCACGCGCATCCGCAGCACGCCGGTCGCCACGCTGATGTTCAACTCGCTGGTGATGGCGCTCGTCATCTGCTTCGGCAAGATCGCGATCTCGCTGCTGTCGGCCTATGCGGTGGTGTTCTTCAGCTTCCCGCTGCGGATGGTCTTCTTCTGGATGATCTTCGTCACGCTGATGCTGCCGGTCGAGGTGCGCATCATCCCGACCTACGAAGTCATCGTGAACCTGGGCATGTTCGACAGCTTCGCCGGGCTGACCGTGCCGTTGATCGCGTCGGCCACCGCGACGTTGCTGTTCCGGCAGTTCTTCCTGACCATTCCCGACGAGCTGGTCGAGGCCTCGAAGATCGACGGCGCCGGCCCCTTGCGCTTCTTCTGGGACACGGTGCTGCCGCTGTCGCGGACCAACATCGCGGCGCTGGCGGTCATCCTGTTCATCTATGGCTGGAACCAGTATCTCTGGCCGCTGCTGATCACGAAGTCCAGATCCATGGAGACGATCGTCATCGGCATCACTAAGATGATCGGCACCGGCGAGGTCCAGAACGACTGGAACCTGATCATGGCGACCACGATCTTCGCCATGCTGCCGCCGGTCCTGGTCGTCGTCTTCATGCAGCGCTGGTTCGTCAAGGGCCTCGTGGACACCGAGAAATGAGAGGGCCGACATGGCCGAGGTGACGGTCGCGGGGATCCGCAAGTCGTTCGGCGACGTCGCCGTGCTGCACGGCATCGACGCGGCGATCGCCGACGGCGAGTTCATGGTGCTGCTCGGCCCCTCGGGCTGCGGCAAGTCGACGCTGCTGCGCATCGTCGCCGGTCTGGAGACGCAGAGCGCCGGCGACGTGTCGATCGGCGGGCGCGTCGTCAACGACGTCGAGCCGAAGGACCGGAACATCGCGATGGTGTTCCAGAACTACGCGCTCTATCCGCACCTGAGCGTCTACGACAACATGGCCTACGGGCTGCGCGTGCGCGGCACGCCGAGGCCGGAGATCGAGCGCCGCGTCCAGGAGGCCGCGCGCATCCTCGAGCTCGGCGCGCTGCTGCAGCGCAAGCCGCGCCAGCTCTCCGGCGGGCAGCGCCAGCGCGTCGCCATGGGCCGCGCGATCGTGCGCGACCCGCAGGTCTTCCTCTTCGACGAGCCGCTCTCCAACCTCGACGCCAAGCTGCGCGTGCAGATGCGCATCGAGATCCGGCGCCTGCACCAGTCGATCCGCACCACCTCGATCTACGTCACCCACGACCAGGTGGAGGCGATGACGCTCGCCGACCGGCTGATCGTCATGAATGCCGGCCATGCCGAGCAGGTCGGCGCGCCGCTGGAGGTCTACGAGCGGCCGGCGAGCGTCTTCGTGGCGGGCTTCATCGGCGCGCCGGCGATGAACCTCCTACGCGCGCGCGTCGCGGGCGGCCGCGCCATGGCCGGCGCGGCGGCGCTGCCGCTGCCGCTGGCGGCGGGGCTCGACGAGGGGCGCGAGGTCACCTGGGGCGTGCGGCCCGAGCATGTCGAGCTCGCGCCGGGCGCGGCGGAAGCCGATGCCGAGGTCGTCGTCGACCTCGTCGAGGCGCTGGGCGCCGAC
>Ga0194133_10010861_pt1 | contig 10175 bp, 11 predicted proteins | sample TA2KigOf40mmetaG_FD_155448 | JGI IMG/M metagenome (GOLD analysis project Ga0194133, IMG submission 155448) | Freshwater microbial communities from Lake Tanganyika, Tanzania - TA2015055 Kigoma Offshore 40m | ecosystem: Environmental > Aquatic > Freshwater > Lake | place: Tanzania: Lake... | reverse complement strand
TTAATAAACAGTTCAGTATTGACTCTTTTCTTGATTGGGAAGGTCTCCACTGGGATTTTAGCTCAAAGCGATCACTTCTCCTCCCGTCTCTGTTCCACACTACATCCATTCCGACGCCGAAGCACCGAACCATCTATGGCCAATTTAATTTTGAAATTATTTTCATGAATTTCAAACATTACCCCAGCAAGTTGGTGTGAAATCTGTCACCTGCATGGTCTGAAAGGAATGGTCTGCCAGAGCTGGTGAAGCCTGTCTAATCAAGAATATATTAATAGAGTCAAATAAAAATATTGAATAGAGGGAGACCCTGCAAAGAAATGAACTTTTTCACCAAACAAAATTATTGTATTGAACAACAAGGCATTATTCAAGTTCTAACTACTAACTTATGACAAAAGATGGGTAACTTTATGTTAAAACTATCTTGAATATACAGTAGATCGAATATACAAGCTCCACTTACAGGTATTGTCAATTGCATCAGATCTGATAAGTTGGCTCTTGGGGGCCAAACTTTATCCAAGTTTATAAAAATAGATGTCAACGTAAAGCAAATTGTTAGAAGACTAAGATCAACCTTATTAGAATTGCAACAATTAAAAATACCTTTTCTAACCTAAACAGCCAACTTGTTTTGACAATTTTGTACTACAATCTAAATTTGATGAGATTCTGGGGTTTGAAACCTCGACTCTTCTTGTACTCACAATCATTTTTAGATAATTCTGATATAAGATCAAGACAAATGCAAGTAAAGATGAGGCAATGAATCATCAAGGTTGAAGAGAGATTGAGCCAGTGGGAGAGATAGTCTGATTGGAATCCCCCGATGCCTGTGATTGGACTGTAACTATTAAAGCTCCTGCAGAGACAATTGAAGTGACGTCGCTTGAGGCAGACTTTTCTCTAAGACCAGATTTATCTTTTGAAACGTGAATTGTTCTTCCAATCTTGGGTGATTTGTCATCATTGGACAAATGGTCATCACTCCAGAATTCACCCTCATCTTCACCCTGATTTTCATCTTCCTCTTCCACGGTGCGATCCTCACCTCTGTTCTTTTCTAAGCTAAATGTGTGAAAGCTGTTGTTAAGAGCACCGTATCTGTGGTGTTGGTCCAGACCAGGTTTTGCTGGCAAGGTAGGTGTGGCACGACCAGATCTGTCGAGCAAAATCCCTGGCTTTTCTGGAGACAACTTTGGCGTTGACATTAAAATATTGTCATCTTCGTTCACGCGCTCAAGATATTTGTCAAACTCTATGTCACTTGGTGAGGGTTTCTTGCTCATTGATGTTGCTTTCAGTGCTCTCAAATATGTAGTTCGCTTAATTACCAAGTACATTACGTCAGAGGAGGCCTTGACAGTGTAGTCGGGTATAAACAGTGGAAAGTTAATGGACAATGCTGTTGAATTGTGGGCAGAAAGTCCCCCCACATCATGGGCGGTAGCACAGGTTAGGCTGCTTGCACGCCTGTTGGAAATGTGTGGAGGCTCGAAGCTAAAAAAAAAGACATGAAAGTATTCTTCAAAGCCTTTCTTTAAAGAAGAAAATGTATTCACCTGATCTGAGTGCTCGTCTTTTTTAAACTGCTAATCCTAACTGAGGTATTCGCACTCTCTGGCGTGTTGCCTAGTAACGAATTCGGAGTGAGAGCCCTAGGACCTGTGACTGGCGATGGGGGGTTCTCGAGAACTTGCGTGAGCACCTTTTTTTAAAAAAAAGACCCTGCAGTTAATTGGCGATAATGAAATTAACAAATACAACACTTTACTTGTAGACCATAGTACGAAAAAGGTCCACTTTCAAATAAAAGCTCTTCTTTTCCAATGTTTGCTTGAACTTTCCCCTCAACAATCATTATGAAGAAATCAATGGGCTTGCCTTTTTCAATTATAACCAACTCATCTTCGTTAGCCTAAAAATATTGAGATATATAATTTGAAGCAAATTTTTCAAAAGCTATTGATGCGATGATTTACTGACCTGGTTTTTCTTAATTTTCATATCTCTGTAAATATCCATTGTGAGCAACTTTTTCAAGACTATTTCACTCATGTGTGTAGGTTTGAATGGCTCGACAGAAGTGACCAAATACTGAGGAAGATATCTATTAAAAATCAACACTAATTAACCATCAATCTTTGAATACCTGAAACACTGCCATGGTAAGCTGAGGAGATACATTTAGCTTCCGGGTGTTCTCATGAAAAACAGGAAAATCAGAGAACTGCTTTCCATTTTTCACTCTTCTTTTCTTTGTCCTATTATCTACTACCACGTCTGTTTCATCGATAATTTCCTAGAACGTCATGAAAATCTTAGAAACTTTCATAACTTTAGCTTTCACTTTTACCATTAAGTAAAATGGAAAAAATATAATTCATCTTTCTATAGTTCAAAAGGTGCTAAATTGCTTGTACTTGTTGAATGATTTCTTCAATAATGTCCTCAATTGTAATAATTCCAATCGTCTCGTAGAATGGATCTCCATCTCCCGAATCATTGACAGTCTGAAACATTATGAAAGACATGAGGTGTGTGAAAATGTTATAACTTTTGACAGAAAAGTGTTTCACCTGAACAAAAGCCATATGACCTTTTTCTCCAGACTTAAACTCGTTAAACATGACATTTAGAGGTGTGTCGTGATACACAAAGTTGACATCATTCTTGTAGTACTCACAAACCATTGCCAACGGGGTGTTATCATCCGGATCGATAAACATGAGATCTTTGACAAATAGCACGTAAACAATTTTAGTTCTGTCATTTTCGTACACTGGGATCCTTCAAAAAAGAAAATGATTACTGGTTTTAATTAAAAAGACTATTGTTAAGACCTTGACATGGATTACCTGGAGTATCCTTGTTCCCTTATTTCAGCAATCGTTTCAAAATCAAGGATTGTTTTAATGTTCAGCATGTACACGTCGGAGAGGGCTGTCATGCAACTTCTTACAGTTTTTTCTTTGTATGCCAAGGCACCAGTAACAATGTCAACTTCTTCTTTTTCCAAATCGTTTTTGTCTCGAGTCACCCGTAACAATTCTATCAGTCTTTTCTTGTTATAAACAGTACCAATTTCTGCTCCCAAAATTCTGTCCAAAATTTTCGAAATGGGAAATGCCAGAGGAAATGTGACAAACATGAAGAATTTTGTGAGCCAAATAGTGTTTGCACCAACTGCCAGGCCATGGCGGGAGCAAATCGCCTAATTTTAAAAAATAGTTTGGAAATTTTTGAATGTTTAAATATCACGTCATATAAACTACCTGAGGAATTATTTCTCCGAAAACAACAATTGCCATAGTTGAGCCAATGACAGCAACAATTCCTAAAAAAATGTGAGGGTTGATTAAACGAAGTAAAACTTCATTAAAAGAAATCTTACCCGATGTTAAAGAGTCAAGGAGTATAGTCATTGTATTGTTGACAAGGACATTTCCAAGGAGCAAAGCACAGAGAAGGAAGTTCCCATGAGAGCGAATCGGAGCTATCTTATTGGCATAATTCTTTTCTTTCTCAGACCCTGTGTTTTGCACAATTTTGAGTTCAGTTCTGTCTAATGCCATCAATCCTAAATTCAGTCCAGAAAAGAGTCCGGAGAGTGACAGCAAGATAAAAATGAATATTGCCATCACCCAGACCGGAAGTAATAAGTCGTAGACCTCAATCTAAAGTGAAATGTAGATTCTTTATTATCTGGAAAGTTTAAACTATAAATTTTCAACAGTCACTGAAAAGGGTAGGACCTGAAGCGACTTATAAGTCCCTTGATGAAGAAATGCAGATGCCTTGCTAGATCTAAGGCAAATGTAGAGAAGCTCATTCCCTTTCATGGTGGGAAGTGTACCAGCAGGAATTAAAAGATTGCCAAAAGTTCCATCACCGTTGACCACAAGCGGAAAGCTTAAAGTAAAAGGTTAATTAGTATATTTATAAATATAAACCACGTGGTAGAGTCCCACAAATAAAAATTAACTGACGTGTGACATGATATTTACATGATCATTTGATATTCTAACAAAAAGTCAACTAATTTTTTTATGAAAGTTTTTTTCGTCCAGACCTTCTAATTTTTAAGCAAAATTAGAAAATGCAACTTTGTATATATAAATAAATTTTCGATTTTATGGTTGAGATTTAGTGCATTTTTTCTTCCTGTAACCAACTTATTTTCTATACAATTGCTTACAACCCAGTTACTTGTCTATATACTGTGTATGAGAACCCTGCCCTTAAACTTTTAAGCAAAGTTTTTTTCAAAAACTGTTTTGGCAAATGGGTCCTTTTCTATTTTTTTTGTTTTTATCTTCGCTAATACCTGCTTTTTCAAAACTTTGATCGAGCTAGTATTTTCTGATAGGATTAGCTTTCTTTTTTGAGCTTTGCTTGATTTTGAACATAGATCAATGCCTAACTAAGCATTTATGTAAAGTTTTATACCTCATTGTTTGGACATGCAATTCGTGTGACCTGCATGGTTGTCCCACCCCGCCGACAGAGGACGTTAGCTTCACTTCTGACTCATTTGATAGACGAGCTCCATAGACCTGAAGGGAAACCTCGAATCCTTGCCTCACGTTGATCACACCATCATCTTAAGGAAATAAAATAAATCATCACTTAAAGTACTTACACAAAAAAGGCTTTGTAACAGCAACAATAAAATTGCTTCTTGATTTTCATAGAAAGTCAAACATACCGAAACTTGAATAAACAATTGGGACTGCAAAAGTTTTTGAAACTTTGATTGCAGCTTTCTATTTTGTGAGTCGATGGTTGGCTTTAAAGATTTTATTAGAAAAATAAAATAGTTGCTGTAAGCAGAGGAAATTTTTTTCACCTCCAGTTGACCTTTTCAAGGCCAAATACCAAAAAAAGGAAAAAATTATAACTTTGACAAGTCGAAAAGGAAAGAAATTCGCGTATTAATCAAGAATAATTTTAGCAGAGGTGCTGTCAAAACTGTGAAACATGTACAAACCCCCGTAAGAGACATATTTTCCGATTTCTGAGAGATGTACTGAGACGATCCTAGATTCAGCCGCAATATTTTGGTCTGAAGTCATAGATTTATTTGACACGGCCGAGGCTGTAGAATCTACAATGTTGCGTTGAGTTCTGTTCACACTTTTCATAATTTCTAGAAATGAAAAATGCTTCTGTCAATTAGCACCAAAAATTAAAGATTTTTTAATTTTTTTTCTATCTGTGACTGATAAAAGTTTGCTAATTAGGAGGAAAAAATATTTTGATAAAAATACAAAAAAGTTTACTGCACAAATTTCCAGAGGAAAAAAATATCTTTCAGACACAATTTGTTATGCTAAAGGGTCCTGTGACCTACCGTGGTGGTCGGGCACGTCATCTGAGAGTAGATTCATGTCTGCATCGGAAAAGGGCGACATAAAGAAAACGGTTGAACTTCCCAAAGGAATCCATTGAACCACTTTCACTCCAAGACCGTGATTTTCCGAGGCACGGCACAAGAAAAAAGGAGTCTCGCTGAACCCTCTGTGATAATGGACGGGGTCGGGAAGGAGAACTTGAATCATAACACCGTTGCTGGCCAGCCTAAGATCTCCATCTTTTAGGGGATCCTTGTTGAGAGAAACAAACTCTTCGGCGTCGAAGTGATCTACATTGTGCCGACCCCCACAGTCCGCTTCGGTGAGGCTGACTCTCCATTTTCGCTTTTTTAGTTGCCGATTTACTGTTCCGCTAAAATCTTCGACCCGCAGGATGGCAGAGACATTGTGAATTTCTTTTTCATTTTCGCTGCTCACGATGTATCCCATAAAGGACACTCTAAAATTTGGGATACCTGTGACAGCTTTCACAGAGCCCCTAAAGTACACCAACACCAAAACTGTTAATAGCCAATAAAGATACCAACACAAAGAAGTAATTTTTGTGAAGGATCTCTCTGTCATTTTGAAGCACTTTGTAATTTAAACCTTCGTGCGTTGCGGCAAAATAAAACACTGTTTAGTCAAAAGACTTGGACTTTTGTTGATCCACTCCATGATGTCACTCCGCAGATCGGGTAGGTGGGTAATGGTTGTCAGCGTTTGATATAAAAACTTCCTGCACAGCACAAAAAATCAAATTCTGAATTGAATCTTTAATAGAAAAAAGTTTTATACTGTGTGTGTGTAATCGATATAGTCCAAGTCCAAAGGTTTGAAGTCTTCGACTGATAAAGACTTGCACTGACATTGGATTTGGAGAGCTTCAACGCTTTTCGAAAGCATGTAAGATTGAGGATAAGCAAACCAAAAGGAAGAGCAAAGAACCTTGACCAATAATTTTTTGAATAATGTCAACGTCAAGGAATATTTATAAAACCAAAACAAACTCGGTTTTTGCCACCGTTTTAATGAGCGTAGAACACTTTGCAAAATCCGCGAAAATACTTGCAACCATCGACTCCCCAAAGCTTTCTAATTTTCTCTCAATTTGCTGCTGCTTAAGAAAACATGGAGTTCTAGACAAATCTAGAAAAAACACGTGAAACACACAGAATCGAGAGTCAATTTTTTTTGATACAGAAAATGAAGAAAAATACAGAGAATGATACAAAGTAGCATTAAGTTGAGATACCAAGTCGAATAAAATTTATTTTTCATTTGTGTTCAAAAATAGGAAAAAAGTTCAAGTGGTGGAAGTTGATCAAATAATACAAAAAAAAATTGTGAAATTTCAATTTTGCCAATCATTTCAGAAATCATGTCAAATAGAAAAATGGTCAATAAATATAAGCTCTACTATTGTAATATGTACAAAACAAGAGGGATCTTTCACAGCCTTCTCAGTCGGTTCTTTGACTTTTTGCTTGATACTACAGCTTTTTGTCTGAAACAGATAATGAAAGGTGTAATAGAGATTTGATTGAATCTGCTCATGTTGAGCTTACTTTGAAGACCCCACTGACGATCGGCAGGGTGAGTCCGGATGTGGCATACAAAGGCATTTGATACAAAAAGTGAATTTACATCCAAGCCTAAACAAACGTGCAGCAAATTAGCTTATAATGGTTTTATCGAGCAAAAGAAAAGCTTTTTTTTACATCGTGCAGGTTCCTATGGATTGTGACAGATTGACGCGACACGGAAGGGTGCACCTTGGGCACTGTTTGAGCTGCTCCTCTGGACGCAGGTTCAGAGCTTCCTAAAGTTTGAAAATTTGAATTTGCTCTTTAATTGACTTAAATTTCATTCGTTGATACCTCGGTAAATAGCCTGTGTCTGAATTTTCCAGGGCTTGTATTTTTCATTTCTTTTGAATACTCTATTTGAGGTTTTGAAGTCGGGGATGCCAGACGATTAGTGACGCAACTAAAGGCCTTGCGCGGACTGGTTTTAAGTAGTTTTTGACGTCGCTGGTTATTGGGCAGGTGGAAGTTTAGATTTTCAAAGTAGGTAGATTTCGCAAACTGCCACCTGCATCAATTATCTGTATTAAATTCAAAAAGTCAAAAGTAGAAAGAGTCTTTAACCTTGAATTCGAATGCTTGTCTGAAAGAATGCACGCTCTCCACAAAGCAGATACCTGAAATAAAATGAACCGTGAAAAAATCCTTCTTGTTACTTCATCAGATAACCTTGTATTACCTGCTGTGCTCTACCTATGTCTTCGATACTTAGACATTTCCAAATGTTCTCTAAGCAGTGTGCCAACCCCATATCACTTAGCAGGTTAATTATGTCGAGCCTATCCAAGCCCTCATATTTCCCTGCAAAAAGAAAGATTTTCAATCAGAAACAATAAATACGATTACAATTGAGAAAAACTTGCCAGGGATGAAGGGCGATGGCTTGAAAAGTACAATTGGCTTTGGCTTTTTCTTCTTCGAGAGGGAAGTAATAGTATCCAATCCGGAGTTCAATGAAGGGGAGTCTCCGGAGCACTCGGCAGACAAGTCTGAGCCGAATCCTGAGTCAGAGGGATAAGTAAGATCCTCGCTCAACAGTCTCACTCTATCTTTAACGACAGGCTTCTCGTAGGTTATGCTCTCCAGAGACTTGTCCGAGCCTTGACCTCGAAATGTCAAATGCAACTCCTAAATTTCGAAATAATGTAAACGTTTATCTCTACCCCAAGAGCGAGCACTTACCTGAGACTCGTTCCAACCATTCTCCTCTTTATTGACCCTGAGCCTCGTGGCTCCGTCGCCAAAGTCGATAGCACCCAGCACCCCATCTGCAACTGGGGTACTGGCACAGCGCATTAACTTAGCATAAATGGGCTGGGGGCTTAGAAACGAGCCCCCGTCACCTACACTATCTTCAGACTCCATTCTTCTTTCTCACTTTAGTAATATGTCAAACACCCATAACACAAATCTTTAGGGGTTGAAATGTGAATTTTGAGCTCTTCTAACACACTCACAATTTTTCAAGCCGTTTCATATGGTAGTTCAATAGGAGGAAGTAACCGTTACCTTAAGCTAAATTGATGGGAAGCCAATGTTGACAAAATGTACCCAAATGGCGTTTATTTTCTGGCCGCCAAATTTTCACCAAATTTGAATTTTGTCGTGCACAAATCATAGATGTCTATGCTTATATGGAAATAAACCGTCGAACGTCTTTGCGGACGCGTCATTCATGTGAAAATTGATGCACCGGTGGCTTTGCAGAAAAGAGAACGCAACTGAAACAACCTTACTTTCAAAACCTACCTTCTAATGTATACTACTGATTACATTAACAGGGCCAAAAATTGAGGATTATAGTATATTATGTTGTTGTGCATTTTTAGCTGAAAAATGCTTAACCCTCCACAAGCAACTTTTACCCACTAAGAAGGAAAGATGGAGTTGCTCTGATCTTGCTATGATTGGCCGCGCGAGGCCCACAACTTGGTCCCGATACCTAACATCGATCCTGGCCATCAAAGTGCTGACAAAAGGACTGCCAAGTAGATTGAATGACAGCCTAAGGAGACCTAAGAGACCCAAGTTTTATTGTAAGGCCAACCTACGCATTGGACGACAGGCAGTTGGGAACACGATCCCTGCTCTTCTCAACAACCTTGATTTTGACTGGATTGACGGCCTTAGCGGTGATTCTCTACGTAGACTTCTTAAAGTGCATCTTTAAATGGCTAAGTTAGGTGGGGAGGTGGTTTTTTCCGCTGGGTTAGGGCGCCAGTGAGCAAGGATTAAAAAACCCCAGTTTTTCCACCTCATTGAAACTCACTAACTTCTAAAAGACCCTAAGCCAAGTGACTCATTTGCAATTATTACACAATTGCATTTGACTTTAACCCATGACAAAGAAGAAAAAGTTTTATTCTGATACACAAATGTAATTGTGGCAAACAACTCTTGCAAAGCTAATCTTCATGTATTTATTCTGTAGTGTGCGAATGAGTTAAATAAAGCATTAAACCATGCTATATAACTAGCCATCCGGGTAGTGCGCAGCCCAGGAAATTTGTGGTGTGTTTGTTTGTTTCTCACTTGAATTTTTCTAATTCCAAACACACACAGGCACAGATAGACTGACATTCCTTTCTTTATATGTAGACTAGCTGATGGCCAGGTCCTGTTATTGGTGTCTCTGGGCTGCAGCCAGCCAGACCCCCCTCCCCCCCTTTGAGTTGGGTATATCTGCTGAATTTGTGGGGAATCCAACGTTTAGAGCATGGCATAATAGGGTATACCCTTAAGGGTTTGGGTTTATAGAGTCACAAAAGTTTTTACTCATCAAGTTAGCCTCACTGAACAAGTTTTTTCGTGTGAAGCGAGGGGGGGAGTTTAGAAATTTCACTAGGGTTCAAGTACAATAGGGATGTCCGTCTGTAGCTCTGTCATCTAACACTAACTAGTCCCAGAGTTTTGATGATAGAAAGCATAGTCTTAGATTTTTGGAGAGGGGAATTTTATGGCAACATTTCACTGCATTCCTTTTTTTGATTTTTGTTGTAGGGGAGGAGCTCTTTTTCCCTTGAGTTTTAATGCTAGAAAGATAAATGGATTATGCACATTTTATGTTTTACTAGCCAACGGTGCTGCCCAAGAAAAATTTGATCAGCTTACGTCACCCATTTGGACATTTTACGTTACACAAAGTTTTCTCTCCCGTGACCCGTTTGGGGAACCCCGGGGTCCAGGGGTTGGGTTGGCATGGTCATGCTTGTGTTAAGAACCTTCCCTGAGT
>Ga0194133_10010860_pt1 | contig 10175 bp, 5 predicted proteins | sample TA2KigOf40mmetaG_FD_155448 | JGI IMG/M metagenome (GOLD analysis project Ga0194133, IMG submission 155448) | Freshwater microbial communities from Lake Tanganyika, Tanzania - TA2015055 Kigoma Offshore 40m | ecosystem: Environmental > Aquatic > Freshwater > Lake | place: Tanzania: Lake Tanganyika... | reverse complement strand
TTTCGTTGGATATCATAACAGTATTTTACACCGTTCACTTCTTTGGTTGGGATTGTAGCAGGCCTCACCCTCAGGGTAAACAGACCTATATCCCAACATCCAAGGTACTATAATACATAAAGTGCAAGAAGGACTTATACAATCTTGGTACACTATCAACAATTTCAAAGGAGTTGCAGCAATGTAGAATTTTGACTGGAATGTCAGGGTGAAAGATTGTTCCCGACCAAAAAAAATCACGGTGTTTCGTCACTATTTTTTATAACATAGAAAAAAGGGTGTTTTTGCGTGCTTTATTGCCGGAATCGTGACTAAAAGTCACCCTTTTTGGGTTTTACACCCGAAATCTCCCTTTTTTTGGCGCCCGAAATAGCCCTTTTTTGGAAAAAGGGTGACTTTTTTTTTGGTTGGGTTAGTATGGAAAAGATCCAGCCTTTACCCTTTTCCTCTGAAAGTTGCCTTGACCATTTATTTAGAAGTATCATATAACCATCCCTTACTGTAAGTATTTCTCACATATAGGTTGGATTTCATTGTTTTGTTAAGAAATTACTATACAAATCTGTTTTTTCTTTGCCATTTTTTTTTATTTTAAAAAGTCCTTCTTTCACCACATACATGTATGATGACTAATCATCAGCCCTTTCTTAGCTAGTTCAATATTTCATTCGCACCTGTTCAATGCTTGGATTCTCCAGTCCACAATTGTTGAAAGCTATCTTTCAAGTGTTTCTCTTTTGATCAGACAGTCAACATCTGATGACCAAAAAAAAAAATGATCTCAATTTAATTTTTCTCTCTGATGAGGATTAAAATGAATCTCAGTTTTGGAATTGTGATTCTCATTTTAGCAACTTGTCAAGTTAAGAGTGAATTCCAGAAAGATATAGAAGGTCAGATTATAAAATTTGAATTGAATTTGATTTTGTAAGTTAGTTTTATTTTTCAGACTCAAAACAACAAGTTGAAGAGATTGGAAACACAGCAGTGAATGTCATTCACAAGACTGTGGACAAATTGAATGATGCAGGAGATTCATTGAAAGATCAAGCTGATGAGACTCTAAAAAAGGTTTCAAACTTCATTTGAAATTGTCACCTAAAATGATGCCATATTGTTACCCTAAAGGTTGATGAGACTTTGACAAAATTTACTGACAATGTTTATGGACAAGCCAATGATGCTGTTGAGGACATCAGTACCTGGTTTAGAGAAAAGTAAGTTTGCATGTAAAGCTAACATTGAATTAAATTTGAAGCTTATAATGACTTTTACACATTTTCCAGCTTGCCTGTAATCATAGCAATACTTATTTCAGTTATCTTGGGTGTGATTGTTTTGGTAAGTGAAAAATTAGTTTTTAGTAAAAGTTGCAACTGCATCCCAAAACAAGTGTCTTCTTGCTTGTCCTTTCTTTAAAAAATGTTGGAAAAGATAGAGATGATAAACTTTTGTATTTTTGAACAACTGATAGAAAATTTTGAAACACAGGAAGGAAGTTTATGCCAGGATACTTTTTGAAAAAATTTTTAAGTACGCCTTGCAAATTTTGTCTTTGAAAGCACACTATGGCTGGGAATATTTGTTGTTTACGGCAACCTGGGGTGAAAGGTTGCCTTGATATGCTGTTGATTTGAACCCGACCCTCAGATTCCCAAACTGATGCCATGACTACTCGACCACGGTGACCCCAGTTACTTTAGTGCTTTGGAAGCTTTTTTTGGATGAGGTTATTCTAGATATGTCTTTCAGTAATCTTTGCATCAAGGCCCCTCAGCCCCCTATCAAATAAGTAGTTCACATAGGTCTAGGATCTTTGTCCCAATGGAAGTTTTAAAACCTCTAAACTTTAATTTTTTTTGGAATCTTTTAAAGTGCGCCTTGCAAATTTTTATTCATTAAAGGCACACTGTTTTTGGATTGGAATCAGTTGTTATTTTTTGGCAACCCAGGGTCAAAGATTGCCTGAAGCAGCCAGGGTTTGAGCCCCAGACCCTCAGATTCCCAGCCTGATGCAATGACCACTCGGCCACGGCAAACTAACTATGCAGCATATAATTGGCCACATGCCTTCATCACATGGTTGAAGGATCCATCTGATAGTCCAGGCTTTATTATGATTCCCAGAGTAAATTATATCTGATTACTTAGCTGGTCAAGATGCTAAATGCATCAGGAGTCAGGGTGGTCAAGTAGGTTACGCACCAGATTTCCATCGCGGCAGCCTGGGTTTGATTTCCACCCAAGGAAACCTACCCCGCCAAAAAAATAAAAAAAACCAGTGTACCTTAAGTATGACCATGAGTTGCAGGGGATACTATAACATGCAAAAAAATTTCAATTAGTTTACAATTGTTTAAATAATCTTTTTCAGACCTGTTGTTGTTGCTGTCTTTGCCCTTCAATTTTCTTCTGTCCATGTCAAGCCTGTTCCAGATGCTGTTGTTGTTTTGATTGTTGTATAGAAGATTCCCCTCATGGTTATCATGTCTAGCTTTAATTTATCTGTGTCCACTATTGCACTTGTGCCAAAAATGTGATTTTGATATTGATTTTACAAAAATATGTTAATGAAAAATGGTTTCTTTTCATCTTTGATAGACTTAATAGTACTAATGAGTGAGGTGCTCTGAAAAGAGTAGGAGCAGAGATTTTATGAGGTATGTGATATCCTAGTTAAAATCTACTTTTGTGAGCTGAGCTGTGAGCAGTAATGCTCCAGCATAGACTCTGAGCTGTGGGCAGTAACTCCAACAATAGACTCCTGAGCTGTGAATAACAAATTCAGCATAGACTTTTAAGCTGTTAACAACTAATTCAGCAAAGACTTAAGCTGTGAACAACAAACTGTTGATCAGCACCTACACCAGTGGCTTTTCAGCCCCAAATCCTCCATCTCGTCGGAGCAAAAACCTCTTAAGCTTATGTTAACCAACCCCACATCAAGTGGGTTGATGAGTCAAAAAAAAAGTTCTAGGTTATGGTCTGATCTAAATTCTAAACTCAAAGAACTGAAAACCACAACGCTTCCATGTTGAGAAGCCGAAGCGATCGCAGGTACCTCACTTTGACTTTTAGGCTCGGGTCAACTTGGGGTGTGGGGTCCTTACCTACACCCAGTGGACTCATGTGAGTTCCTCTAGACCCTTCTCAAAAGGGGGACAGCATGGAAGAACCCCATCACCAGGGTGGGTTGGTTTCCTGTGTGAAAAATTTACAATTTTTTTGCTGGAAAATGCATTTTTCATTTTGCCATAAGTTGCGACCAAAGAGGCGTGTATATAAATGACATTGAGTGATTTGAATGTTTTTTCGGAAAATTGATAAAAATTTAGTTTCTATATGTGTTTTTTTAATGAAATGACAAAAAATGCATCCTGACAGCTTTTTTTGGCTTGTCAATTTTCACACAGGTCCTAAGATTGCAGTCCCCTTTTGATGCCTACTGCTTACTAGGTAGAATTAAGATCTTACAAAGTTAAATTACTGTTTACAATAATTCAATAAGCCAAGATGAGCTTAACAAACTAAACCTCAACCGGCGTCCAGCTCCCTAAACAACTCTGTTAGGGGTACCGGGGGCGCGTGCCCACACCTCGTTTCCTGAACTAAGCCCTGCGGGCCCTTATCTGAGCACAAAAATTCTAGACTCATCAGGATTTTTCCTGCCTATTCCTGATGGAATTTTCACACTAACCTGTTAAAACCCATTAAAGTCTGCAACCTGGACAAACATACCCTAGGAAGCCTCCTCTCCACAATGGCTACACGCTGCCAAGGTCTGACCCTGGAAAAAATTAGCCAGTGTTGGGACCAACCTCGAGAGGAGAGCCTTCTCTGTCACAATGAAATGGGGTCGCTGTGGCCTAACAGCTAGAGCATCTGGCCGAGAACTGGGAGACTGGGGTTCAATCCAAAATCTTTGACCCCTGGATTTGCCTTAATGAATCATTTCCAGTAGATGATTCACTCAGTCAGGATGGATTGTTGTGCAGAAACTTGATTAAAAATTAATTGTCTCTTAATATTTTACTCTTGATTATAAAAAAATACTATCAAGTGACTGTGAGACACAACTTTCGGTGACGGGAAGTGTTGTAAAGTCAACACCAGTAGGTGTTAGAATAATCAGTTCCTTAACAAAAAAGCTGTCAACCAAAAAAAAATGAAGTGGTGGACGCAAATCTAAATCTCCACCAAAAATTTTCCACAGTACTAGACGCTGACATTCTCTAAATTGTGCAGTTTTTATGAAAATTTAGGCCATCAGTCACTTCGAAAATAACACAACACTGATGATCAGTGTTGTGTTATTTTCGAAAATGAATATATAAGGAAGTTTGTTTACCCACGTGTTTTTGAACACGTGGAAATTGTGTAAGGTATTTTCAAACCTCTAAAGTGCTATCCACAGGTTGACTAAATCATTATCTGTTTCACAGTCATTTTTCTCAATGAATGCGTTTATCTTATGTTTGCTCAATCACCATAGGCTCATTCATTTCCAACGGCTCAGTGCTTTACAACTCTATTTGTTTGAAACTTGTCATTCATGATTCATAACACATAGAAAAACCAAGTTGGAATGGGAATGACAAACACCCAGAGGCGGAAAAGAACCTGGTCTGTCAGAGTTTGTTAATTCATCTCACTCGAAATTTGAATTTTCCTTTTTCAGTTCGACCTCGGCAGCTTCAGTGAGCACGGAACGCGAACCCATTCTTCAGGTGAGGAAAAGACCCATCTATACGGCCGGAAGACCGCCCTGGTTCGACTGTCAGGGTCAGCTCGTTGAGCCGTTCCTCATAGGCATTTGTGGGGGAAGTGCCAGCGGAAAAACAACGGTGGCTAACAAGATTATTGAGGCACGGATCAAAAAAATCACAACATGATGATCAAAGTTCATAAAGTCATCATTTCAATTTTTAGGAGCTGAAAGTACCCTGGGTCACCTTATTGTCCATGGATTCTTTCTACAAGGTACAAATGATCATTCTAGAGATGGGCCCTGACCCGACCCGAGCTTACTTTTGACCCGCAGTAAATAAGAGGCTGACCCGGGTACTTTCCGACCCGACCCGTAGCAATTTTTTTGGACCCGAAGCGAAAAAAATTGAAAAAATTTTTAGGGGAAATTTTCCAAATTCTAACCCAAACCCTAAATGGCTGACCCGACCTGACCCGGGTCAAAAAATTTTGACCCGGACCCATCACTAGATCGTTCAGACGTTTGACAAGAAGTTATAAATTAAAATCACTAGGTCCTGAATCAGGAACAGCACGCACTGGCCGATCAAAATGAATATAACTTTGATCACCCCGATGCTTTTGACTTTGACCTTTTAAAGTCAACCCTTCAGAATCTCAAACAGGGAAAGAAAGTTGAGGTCCCGATATATAATTTTGTGACCCACGGAAGAAGTGACAAAACTGTTTCCATGTACGGAGCAAATGTTCTGGTAAATCCACCTCACCTCTTGATCCGGACAACTTTTCACACCACGTGATTCCTACTTAGATTTTCGAAGGCATTTTGTCTTTCCACGACCAAGTGATTCTAGATACCCTGGACATGAAGGTCTTTGTGGACACAGACGCTGACATAAGGTTGTCACGTAGACTACGAAGGGACATTTCTCAAAGAGGCAGAGATCTAAAGGTAATGATAATCTCTTGGAAATAAATGAATGAGAATGTAGTTAGTTTTGCGGGTAAAGAAATCTGCTTTATTCCAGGGGATTCTGGAACAGTACAATCGCCACGTAAAGCCAGCCTTTGACACATTCATAGCACCGTCCATGAGTCACGCAGACATAATAGGTGATTCTTTGTAAATGATGTTGCAATTATTTGCCTATTCTAAACATTATTTGACACATTGTGGCCTTAGGGTTAAAAACATTGCCCCTCAACAAGAGGAATGTATGAGGCTTATAAAAGACAGCAAAAAATGCACAATTTTGAGAAAGCATCTCCATTAAATATGTCTTTTTAAGGTGCGTCCTAATCCTGTTGTCGCTAAGGTCCTTTCAAAGTCCACACGATTCATCATTTCCAAATGATTGTGCAAGGCTTGCTTACCAACTTTTCCCCTCATATTATTATAATATTTGCCAATCAGTGGCTAACGCCTTTTTGTGTAGAGGGTTGAAGTTATGGTCTCTTTCAGGAATCGCGGCTCATTATATTTTAACAGTTTTATGACTAGGCTAGTTATGACTGTATAGTTTCCCCACTGCATAGTGGCTCTTTTGCATTCCTTATCCAGTAGAGATCTACTCTGTTTGTTCTTAAAATCTTTCTGTTGCAATACTTAAGGCCTTTGTAGTGTGCAGAGTTTATAATTCGTTTGAGATTCCATCTCATCTCCGAATTAAGCCAGAGGGGTACGCGGTAATAGAGCTGACTGAAATACTGACCTGGCAAAATTTTAAGGAACTGATCCATCGAGAATTTATTCCGTATTCTTCTGCGAAGGCTGATTTTATTTACCTTCCTGACAAATTTGCCTACCTACGAGTTTGCCTAACCAGGGGTATATAAGCCCCGAAGGGCTAGGATGGGGAGTTAAGAGCCTAACAGTTTTAGGTTGGGGGAATAAGAGCGAGCCTGCAAGGTTAGGTTGGTGGAGGTGGGAGGTTGGGTTAGGGGTAAGAGCCCTGCAGGGTTAGGTTAAAAAAGTTAGGTAAGCAATAAAATACTCCTGCCTGCAAGTAAGGTAGGCGATTTAGTTAGGTAAGCAATTTGGTATTCTTATGTCTGGGTGTCTGGGTAGGTTGATGATTTCTCATATTATTAATTTTTTGAGGCTAAGCTCAATGCAATCAAGTTTAATTTTACCACTTATATGCACAGTTAATGTTAAAAGATTTTCAACAGTTCCACATGGAGGAGAAAACAGTGTGGCCATTGACCTTATTGTTAACCACGTGCAAAACAAGGTGATCAGATTTATCAAACTTACTTAATGCAACATAAAAAATTTGAAACTAAATTTTATAGTTAACCGAACGTGGCTTTAAACTGCGTGAAAAGTTAGCCAGTTACAGTGCAGGACAACCTTTACCAAATACTCTTAAGGTTAAAAGAGTTCATGGGTTGATCAGAAACATTGTTGATATAACCTTTCTTTTTTCAATATGTAGGTACTTCCATCAACAATTCAAATCCATGGCCTTCACACTCTCTTAAGAAACTCAACTACCAAGAGGGATGAGTTTGTTTTCTACTCAAAAAGGCTTATTAGATTGGTACAAAAAACTCTTATCTTCATTTTGAAGGGGTTACTTTAAAAATGTCTTGTTGCTTTCAAGGTAATCGAATATGCTTTCTCACTTTTACCTTATGAAACTGTTACAATCCAAACACCTCAAGGCATCCCATATGAGGGAAAATCTTGCTCTGCAAAGAAAATTTGTGGGGTATCTATTTTGAGAGCTGGGGAAACAATGGAAGCAGCTTTAATAGAAGTCCACAAAGACATTCAGTAAGAGATGAAAATATTGTAATATTCTAGATATTTACATATTTATGTAGACGGCACACATGGATTGTAGCCTTAAAGATTTAAATTTATGTAAAGTACCAATTTTTGATCACGCAACTTTTTATCCACATCTGATCCCTGAGCGCACTTGATCACTGCGCTCCCGCCTCACATGTCCATAAAAAGGCCTGCGTGTCTTATTATAGTTACCTAGTTACTCTACGTAAGCTTAGACGTAAGTTTGTAGAAGTTTCTAGAACAATTATCTTAAGGATATTATGTGTGTAAAGTAATGTAATGTACCTACTCTAAAGTATTATGAGCAATCTTAAACACCTTGCGTTTCTTTAATTAAGAACTGGGGGGCCTTAAGGCTCATAAACAAAGGGTTAGGAGTTACGAAGGTTTTTCACCCCTTACCTGTTTCAAGCAGCATGATCAACCTTGCCGCTCGAGTACTGTAAGTCTACATTTATGTAGACTTACTATTCTGAGCGATCATGGAGATGAATGCAAAGATTAGGAAGGTGAAGGTGAAATACCCTAACCCATACTTTATGAACACTATCCTCCTTTTATGAAAATAAAAGACGGTGAAAAAAGATGATCATAATACTTTATTGAGGGTTAGTATAATAAACACGTACTACTAAAATACACTTGTAAAATAATGCTCCTAAAGATAGGAATCTAACTATCTACTCTTAGTAACTTACGTCTAAGCGCAAAGAGAATAACTAGATACAGATCTGAGGGCAAGCAGGCCTTTTATTGACTTGTGAGACAGGAGTATACTGATCAGGTGCGCTTGGGAATCAGAAGTGGGTAAAAGGTTGTGTGATCAAAAATGAAATGTACCATAACTTAAATCTAAAGACTGAGATCCATGTGTGCAGTCTACATTTATCATCTTACACTACTCTTAATGAAAATGTTCACTTTGTTCATATATTCCGTGTACTCATTAAGGATATTTTTTAACATGAATATGAATCATATTATTTTTTCCTGCAAAAAGGTGTTTTATGGGATTGAACCCATGATCCTCAGATAATATTCTGTAACAACTTGAAAATATTCTTGAAATAAGATTCATTCTCTTTTAGGGTTGGAAAAATCCACATCCAAACAAGCCCAGAATCTGGAGAAGCAGGTATTGAATACCTTTTTAAAGACCATTTGGATCCATTTTAGTTACTTATCTTTTTCAGAACTGTACTTTTTGAGATTGCCAAAAGACATTCAAGATTACAGAGTCATTTTGATGGATGCAACTGTTGCAACAGGTGCTGCTGCCATGATGGCCATCAGGTTTCAAGATTGGTTGGAATATTTCTGTCGTAAACTTTTCATCATTAAAATACATTTTCTCAGAGTTTTGCTTGACCATGATGTGTTGGAAGAAAATATCAGCCTGGTGTCATTGCTCATGGCTGAACAAGGAGTTCACACTATTGCCTACGCATTCCCCAAAGTCCAGATCATCACAACAGCTGTGGATCCTGATATAAATGACAAGTTAGTTGCAGATTTCAAACAACCTTTTCACACAACCAATCTTAGTCCTAATTTTCAGATTTCATGTCAAGCCTGGAATGGGGAATTTTGGCGACAGATATTTTGGTACAGAATTTAGGACCATCAATCAGCTTATTTATCACTAGCTGCTCAACTTTAAAAAGCCTTATCATGATTGATTTTCTGCATTGATCACATCTATTTGTATCTGTAATTAAGTGATTTGCTTCTGAGAGAGGTTGCTTAACCAAACAAAATAAGATCTAAATAAAGCTTAACAAGCTAAAGCTTATTAACTAACTCCCTTAAAAGCTTGGGGAGTGCTTTGGCTTTGTGTTTAATTTTAGAGTAAAGTATATTAAAAGTAATATTTATAGGTATTAGTTCCAGCTGTGTCAATTCAAAATATATATCTCTCTAGCTTTAATATTGTGAGAGCTATTAAAGAAAGAGGTCGAACGTTGTCCACCATAAATAAAATTTTTACAATTTATATAAGCTCCTGGACGAAAATTCAAAAATCTGGTAATTAACCTTTTTGGCATTAATATGAGGAGTCTGTATGCAAAATTTCAGCCCTCTAGCTTTAAAGCTGAGGGAGGAGATAGATGATGACAGACAGGATGTACTGTAAATTGCAGAATTTCAAACAGCCCCTTATAGGACAAAAATTTTATTACTGGTTTCTGCTAAACTTCATCTTGTGCTTCGCTCGAGAGGGACAATTTCTACAGATTTTATTTGAAGCGCTCGCAAAAATGGTGAAATATTATTTTATGACAATATTACAAACTTGATTCTCTTTGAGCTCATTTTGTACTGACATGTTTAAAGGTAGGAAGCAATGTTTTTGTTTCTCCTTTAGGTAACCAATGTCCGTTTAAAGAAATCGATTGTTTTTTGCCAAACTTTTATCTGAGCATGGACGTGCTTCCTTTTTTCTGCTCCTCCCATGTAGAGTGTTAGCCCTGGTGCCAGAGGGTGAAGGCTCGAGGTAGCAGGAGGTGAATAGGGGAGATCTATAAGATGTCCAAGACCGTGGAAGATTTCATATTCGAAGTTAGTTTTTCCATGGGCAGAACACTGAAAATTGTTGGGAAGTAAGGAATTAAAGCTTCTAGAGATAACGAATCTTTCATCTTATATTTTGGTACCATGTCTGCAGCCATTT
>Ga0194133_10010858_pt1 | contig 10176 bp, 7 predicted proteins | sample TA2KigOf40mmetaG_FD_155448 | JGI IMG/M metagenome (GOLD analysis project Ga0194133, IMG submission 155448) | Freshwater microbial communities from Lake Tanganyika, Tanzania - TA2015055 Kigoma Offshore 40m | ecosystem: Environmental > Aquatic > Freshwater > Lake | place: Tanzania: Lake Tanganyika... | reverse complement strand
GCCTATGACTGGGTTTTTGCAGACAAGCCTTTGCGCGGGATGGCGTACGATAAGGACACGGTAACGCGGGGAATCAGAAGCGCTCTTCCTGATAATCATAAAGAGTTGGAAATGCTTTTCTGGGATGATGTAAAATCGGGAGAAGAATTAGAAAAATTTTATAGTACTAGGGGGGCGTACAGCGAAAGTGTGTATGATGGTTTTCTTGTTATGCGATTAACAACATTAATTGATGCTTGGCGTCTTGCGGGAAAACATCTTTTGAGAAATAAAAATGGTGGATTTACGGATTTAAAATGTTATCTTGACGGATTTTTTACACATATAGTTGATAATCCTTTTTTACTGGACGAAGAAGAAACACTGGAAATAAAAAATGCATCTAATGTCTTAATTAATTTTAAAAAATTTTGTGAATTGTTAACGGGAAGAAGACGAGACAAAAGGTACTATCCTTCAGCAGGTCGAATTCATCTTGTTATTATTGATGATTTAGGGGCTGACTATTCAGAAAAGGGGTCGCGTAGAATTTCTTCACGTTACTGGGGCAAGGATCCAGGGGTTTTCCATAAGCCGCTCTGTTTTTTAAATTATCTTGGGATTGACCGATGTCGGCATTCGCCTTATTCAACAAAGGATGTTAAAGCACAAGCGCTCTTTGGTGAATATTCGATTTTTGGAAAAGAGATTTGTCCCCAGGTTGTAAATACCGAGGGTAATGGAGTTGATTCACGTCATTACTAATCTTGCAATCGAGTGATTTCTGATTTGTGGGGCGTGAGCGAAAAAAGCTTGCGCCCCATTTTTTTTCTGCGCAGTGGGTTTGCGCGCTTAACGCGCTTAATTTTAGCCAGGGAGCATTCGTTTTAAGATTGATTTTTCTAAAAAAAGGCAAAAAACCACTTTTTTAAAGAAAAAAATGATTTTTTGAGTTTTCGGGCTAAGATAGTTTTTTGTAGCAAGATAACTATTTAAAAACAAGGAAAAAATATATGAAATATTTACTTTTAGTTGTCCTTGCTTTGGGGTTCGGCCTTGGTGCGCATGAGCCAAAAGCGGTGCGGATCAGCAAACTTGAGGTTAAAAGCGCGGTTACTGCGCAATTATCACCAGACAGAAGCGATCTAGTTATTTTTGCGAATGACGATTTTGTGGCGCTTGAAACGCAATTTAAATCAAAAAGATCATTCAACGACGCTGTGCAGACAAAAAATCCAATCGTTGGTGAGTTGCATCGACGAATCGAAAAGTTGAAAAAAGAAGTTGCAGCAGGGTCTGCTGTTGGAGCATCGCGCACTGTAGCGTTTAAAATTGCTTCACAAAACGAAGTTGGTGAATTTACCCGCGAGGTAGATCTTACCATCGTTTCTACAAAAACATCACCGATTTTGCTTTCTGTGCAGGTGACGGTTGCAGGGCTTTTAAAACCCGCTGAATCGTTGCTTAATGCCATTAAATCTGTGGCCGATGAATCGACAGTTCTCGAGAATCATGGCGGCAAGTTGTTTCTAGCAGGAGCATTGACGTGGTTTTATTTTTGGAAAACGCAAAATTATCCAGCAGTGGCCGTCAGGGCATATGACTGGGTTTTTGCGGACAAGCCTTTGTGCGGGATGCCGTACGATAAGGAAACCGTAAAGCAGGGAATCAGAGCCAGTGTTTATGGTGATCATAAAGAGTTGGAAATGCTTTTCTGGGATGATGTAGAATCTGTTGATGATATTACATCTTTCTTGCGCTCTGCGCAGCCAAAAACAGTCGCCTTACAAGGTGGGGGTTCATGGACTTTTAAGGGTATTTTTGTTGTTCGGATGACAACGCTTGTTGAAATTTTGCGCTTAGCGGGAAAACGGTTATGCAGGCACGAAGATGGCGGCTTTTCTGAGTTCGAAAAACGCCGAAATGAGTGGTTTAATTTTTCTTGCGGTGGCGGTGATGAAAGTTATTCAAATCCATTGTTTCTTGGTAACGCACAAGATCTTTTTATAAAAAATGGTTATGGCTTTAAGATTTCATTCAAGGCTTTCTTTGATCTTTTAAGTGGCCGTCGAAATGGTCAATGGACTAAGGCTCATGATGAAAAACTAGCGCTTTGTGTTATTGATGATCTTGGCAATGCGTATACCAAAAAAGCTAGCTGGCTGAAATCGCGCAGAATTTCTTCGCGTTACTGGGGTAATGATGCGGGCTATTTGCATTGCTTGGTCTGTGATGTGCCGCGGCTTGGTATTGGGCGTTGCATTCACCAGCCATTTACAAGCGCGCAGGTTAAATCGTGGTTATTTGGTTATGGATCTATTTTTGGTGATTCTTGCTGTCCTTCGATTTTTGATACTCAGGGTAATCTAGTTGATTTAACGGATTACTAATCTTGCAATCGAGTGATTTCTGATTTGTGGGGCGTGGGCGAAAAAAGCTTGCGCCCCATTTTTTTTCTGCGGAGTAGGGTTGCTTGAATGAGTAAAAAAGCATTTTGCGAAACAGGTAAAAAGCTGTCATTCCCTGAGCATGCTTGCGCTTTTTTGTAAAACTCGATAGAAAAAGAGTGTTGGGTTTTTGAATATGCGGGGTTTGTATGTCGGTGGTGCGTGGGAGTCGTGGTGTGGAAAATGAAAAAAATATTCAACTGCGCGGAAACTTTCTCCTTTTTTATGCATTTGATATTGGTGATGAAATAAATCTTAAGGCGTTGCAAGCGTCGCAAATTTTACCTTCGTTTGTGCTTCCTACATCGCCGGGGTTTAAGAATTATCACGTGCCGGTGTCGGTACAACTCGCAGACTGCGATCCGTCGGGTGCGCAACGCTCGCGAACCGATTGTATCGCGGCAAAATTACACTCGTTTGGGGTGATTTCGTTTTGCTACAAAATTCCATTCAGTGCCAATTTTGAAGAGCTCAAAAGTCGGTTTATCGAAATTTCGGGTGTCTATGCCGAAAAAGCCGAAGCAGATGCTGCAATGTTGTTTCGGGGGATTGAGTCTTTCGTCTCAAAAAAACAATTATTTCACATGAAAGAGCGCTACAGCGCGGTGCAGATTACGCCGGTTGATGGCCTTACCCCAGAAAACTTTAAAGAAACCTATGGTTCTAAGATTGCATCGTTGTTGCGGTATGAAAAAGAATCGCTTTCTGATTATCAGCAAGAGGCGGTCTTGGCCTCATCTTCGGCATATTATGGCCAAGACATGGTGATTATCGATGGCGAAGCGGCATTTATTTATGATGATGAATATTATGAAGTCTTGGAGTTTTTGGAGTTTGTAAACATTCAGCGTTTAGAGCTCAAAAACTTTGATCGCGTGCTTGATGCGCAGCTTAATAAATTTTATTCGGGTGATAGTTCGTATGAATTGTCTTGGAGTTCGTATATCCCGCTGGTCAAGGGTAAGGAAGATCGCTTGGTCGAAGAGTTGGCGCGTTTGCGTGTTGATATTTCCGTGATTGTCGATCGTCTTGAAGTAAGTATCAAGATGTCGGGTGACCCGTATCATGAAGAAATTTATACTATGTTGGTCGACAAATTATTGATTCCTCAGTGGCTTGAGTCGGTGAACAAGAAACTTTCGATTGTGCAGGATTTGTACACCATTTATCGTGACCGACTTGCAAGCATTCGTGGTGAGCTGTTAACCGTTGTGATCATCATTTTGGTTGGCATTGAAGCCTTTTTTGCTTTTTTGCATCTGCGTGGGTAGAAAGCTTTTCTGGATTTGATACACTTTAAAGTATGATTTTTTATCGTTTTTGAGGAAGTTGAATAATTCATGGCAACGCTTGAGCAAATTGTTTCGTTATGTAAACGTCGGGGTTTTGTTTTTCAGTCGGCAGAAATTTATGGTGGCCTGAACGGGGTCTATGATTTTGGTCCGTTGGGCGTTCTGCTTAAACAAAATATCAAAAATTTTTGGATGGATCATGTTGCCAAAGCAGAATTTGATGTAGTGTTTTTTGATGGAGCCTTACTTGGTCATGAAATGACCTGGACCGCTTCTGGACACGTTTCTAATTTTAGTGATCCGTTGGTTGACTGTAAGAATTGCAAAAAACGTTACCGCGCAGACGATGATGATTACAACGCAGAAAAACCATGCAAAAGCTGTGGTGTTAAAAATTGGACCGAAGAGCGTCGTTTTAACTTGATGTTTCAGACCAACATGGGAGCTATGACTGGTGACAGCATCGCCTACTTACGCCCAGAAACCGCACAAGCTGTCTTTGTGAATTTTAAGAATGTTATGACTTCCTCGCGCACTTCGATTCCTTTTGGGATTGCGCAAATCGGGAAGGCTTTTAGAAACGAAATTACTCCAAAACAATTTTTATTCCGCATGCGAGAATTCGAGCAAATGGAGCTTGAGTTTTTCTGTCATCCGTCAACTTCAAATACTTTTTTTGAGACATGGTGCAAGATCAGAAATGATTTTTACCAAAAAATTGGTCTGAATATGAGTAAGATTCGTCAGCGTCCACACGCAAATGATGAGTTGGCACATTACTCGCAAGCGTGTGTTGATATGGAGTATGAATTTCCGTTTGGTTTTAAAGAACTTGAGGGGATTGCTCATCGTGGTGATTTTGATTTAAAACAACACTCTCAGTTTAGTAAAAAAGATTTGTCGGTACACGACCAGCAAGCAGGAACGAGTTATCTTCCGCATGTGGTTGAGTGCTCGGTTGGTGTTGATCGGTTGTTTTTGACCATGTTGTTTGATGCGTATACCGAAGATGTGGTCGATGGTGAACCGAGAGTCTTTTTGAACTTTGCTCCACACATGGCGCCAATTCGTTGCGCAGTGTTTCCTCTCACAAAACATCAGGGCGAACTTGCGGGAAAAATATTTGCTGATTTAAAAAAGAAATTTGCATTTGTGCAGTACGATGATGGTGGCTCGATTGGAAAAAGATATCGCCGTCAAGACGAAATCGGAACGCCATTTTGTATCACGATTGACTATCAATCGGCCGAAGATGGTGCGGTTACCGTGCGTGAGCGCAACTCTGGATCTCAAGAACGTATTGCGATAACTGAATTGGTGGAGTATCTTGCTGCCAAGCTTGCGCAATAACCTAGTTAGAGAGTTTTGTTGTGGAAAACGTGCCAGAAAAACGTAATTTGTATCAGTGGATAGTTCATCAGGTCAATTCGCGTTATGCGTACCAGATTTTTTTTGTCTTGTTTTCCCTCGAGATTATTTTATTGATTCCGCTCGATCCGGTGATGGCGTTTTTTGCCATGCATCGGTCCGATGATGCCTATAAATTTGTGCTTCTGGGTGTTTTGGGTTCGGTTATTGGCGCAGCCATGGGGTACGCGTTGGGCGATTTTTTATGGGATTTTGTTGGTAAGCATATTCTGACATTGTTTGTTTCTGAGTTGCGACTTGCTGCATTTGTTGCAAATTACCAGATGCAGTATGTACCAACGGTTTTTTTTGGAGCCTTAGTTCCGTTTCCCTTTAAGTTGCTTACCGCATCGGCAGGTCTTGTCGAAATTCCTTTAGTTCCTTTTTTAAGTGTGGTTGCTGCCGCTCGAGCGCTTCGATTTTCTGTCATCGCGTTTGTAAGCATTCGGTGGGGAGCAGAAGTTAAGCTGTTTTTGCATCGATATGGTCGCCATCTTTTGTTCTTACTTGCGGTTGCTCTTTCGATTGCCCTAGTGTGGTATGCAGTGTTTTTTTAGTTGATGTGCGCGAACGAGTATGTTTCATATAAAAAAATTTCAAATTTCTCCTGGCGTTCTCATTTTACTTTCATTTTTAGCGGTGATCACGGTTGGTTGTTTGTTGTTGCAATTACCATTGATGCGTCTTGTCGACTGTTCACTGATGGATCTTATTTTTACTGCAGCATCGGCAACATGTGTGACCGGCATTCAAGTCGTCCCAATCTCAACCTTTTCATTTTTTGGTAAGTGTGTGATTTTGGGGCTCATTCAGATCGGTGGGCTGGGGCTCATGACGCTGTCTTTTTCTGTGTTGTCATTGTTTTTGAATTTTGGGATAGCAGACCGCGTAACGGCAAGTAAAATTTTGGATTTTGAGTATTGGGGAAGAATCAAAAACTTTTTAAAAATAATCGTTTCCGTGACCTTGTGCTGTGAGCTTGCGGGAGTTGTGGCGCTGTATCCCATTTTGTTGCGTTACTTCAAGCCTGCACAAGCCTTATTTAATGCTCTTTTTTATTCTGTTTCTGCATTTTGTAATGCGGGAATTTCACCGGAAGATGGTGGCGTATTTGAGTACATGCAAAATTATAAATTTATGAGTGTGTTGGGCTTACTTGTTTTTGCGGGAAGTACAGGATTTATTGTGTGGCAAGATTTGGCTGTGCTGGTAAAACGATTGTTTAATTTTTCGGGATTACGTCGAGCGGTTCCGGTGTTTTCGCTTCATACACGGATTGTGTTTTTGGCATCGTTTGGGTTGATTGCATTTACCACTTGGTTGTTTTGGATGTTTGAATGGAATAATTCATTTGCTGGTCTTTCTATTGGCGATAAGGTTGCAAACTGTTTGTTCAATGCGGTGAGTCTGCGTTCTGCAGGTTTTACTACAATCGATTATGTGCACGCAGCGCTGCCTGTTCAATTTATAGTAATTTTTTTGATGTTAATTGGGGGAAATCCGGTTTCGACTGCATCAGGGATCAAAACAACAACATTTGTTTTGTTGATCGCAACAATTATTGCAACGGTCAAAACGCGCAGTGAGGTGGAGATTTTTAATCGTACCATTCCATCAGATCAAGTGTACAAAGCGCTGGTCATTTTGGGGTTGAGTGTTGCGTGGTTGATGTCAACTTTTTTTGTCCTTATTCTGACCGACGGTGGCGCGTTTGATACGTTCTATCTTTTTTTTGAGCACGTTGCTGCATTTTCTACCGGAGGTCTTTCTGTCGGGATTGTTGGATTGCTTTCGCCTCTGGGTAAGTGTGTATTGATTGTGAATATGATTGTTGGTCGAGTTGGTATTTTGACGTTGTTGTTGGCGTTGGCGCGAAACCATGCGCGAAGAAATTATAAGTATCCTGAAGAACGTGTATTGATTGGGTGAGAAAATGAAATTTGGCATTATTGGTTTGGGACGGTTTGGCTTTCAGTTGGCGATTACGCTTGCAGAGTTGGGGTGTGAAGTTTTGGCGATCGATCGCAACGAAGAAATTGTCGAATCGATCAAAGAGCAAGTTACACAATCGATTTGCATGAACGTTATCGACGAAGAATCACTCACAGAAATTGGGATTAGCGAGCTTGATGTGGTTATTGTGGCTACCGGAGAGTCGTTTGCGCAATCGGTTTTGCTGACCACCATTTTGAAGAAAAATTTAAATGTGCCTTACGTTGTGGCGCGTGCGATGAACGATATTAATGAAAAAATTCTAAAGCTTGTTGGCGCAGACAGAGTGTTTGTTATCGAGCGCGACATGGGTGTAAAAATTGCATACACCTTGAGCTTGCCACTTGCCGATGTGGTTCCTGTGACGCATGATTTTGCGGTAACAACGATTGTGGCGCCATTCCAATTTGTTGGCAAACAAGTGGGTGAAGTTAATGCTGCAAAACATCCGCGGATCGCATGTATTGGTGTTCAGAAGGGTGACGAAATTGTATTGGTTGGCGACACGTATATCATCCTAGAAACCGATAAGTTGGTATTTGCTGGAAATAAGCGCTATTTGTCGTCACTTTTGCGCGGATAATTGGACCTTGTGCAGATTTTGAAAGAGCGCAATTTCTTGAGGAAAAGAGTCTTTCATGCAACATGTTCTGTCAATAACCATTTGTAGGGTTTGTGCAAAATATTTGGCATCGACCCCCGGGCTGATTTTTGTTTTGATTATATCGTTATCACAAAATGTTTGAATTTCTTTCCAGACCCTAGTGCTAAAAAAGTTGCTCAATCTTAATTTTTCCCAGATCAAATGTGGTTTCATGCATAGAATGCGTGTTGCTTCAACCGGATCTGATTTGATCAGTTCTATAAAATTTTGAATAAATTCCCCAAAAGCACTTTCTTTTGCTGCTGTAATGGTGTCATTTTTTCCATCTTGTTGTAAGGCGATCATATATTTTTCTTGAAAGTTTGCCAGAAGGTCAATCGTGCTTTCTTTAAAGCATCCGGTGACCAATTCACTTCTTTGGGCATCGGTAAGATCGAGCAGAGGGTTGTTGGTAATTATTTCGGAGCCTATTTTTATTGAGCAATTTGAATAATGAGGGATAAATATTTGTAGTGAATGGGGAGTGATTCTAGCTCTTGTATTTGGAACTTCCGCATATTCAGATGCAAAGTGGAGAAAGGGCGTAGTGGTCAAATATTTTTTGAATGCTATGAGTATGGCTTTATTTTGTTCAAGTTCTTCTTCGGCCCGTTTTTTTGCTCCATCTTTTTCTAGTTTTTTTTGTTTGATTGCTTCGCGTCGTTTGATTTCTTTTTTAACAAAAAAACCAACTACCGCAGCTCCCATGACTGAAGCAAGGGTTAAAAGTTTTTTTTTATTCTTTTGAAAAAAAGAAAGCACTGGAACTTGTGCGTTGCAGAAATTGGTAACGACAGAAAGGATTTTTGCATCGGTAGCCGTTGGCACAAACGCAGAAAGAACAATGTGAATTTCGCTTTCTTGCTTTCGTAGGGTGTATTTTACACAAAACGTAAATGGTAATTCGGGGAGGGTGATAGTTGCAGAAAAAATCTGACTTTTTCGGGTTATTTTATCTGCACGAAGTGAGGCAATTTGTGATTGAACTTGAGTAAAAAGTATTTTTAGGAGTTCGTTTTTGCAGCATAAAACAGCTTGTGGTGATTGTTTGGTGTGATAAAAGTCCAAAAAATCATCGGCAGGAAATCGGATATGTTCTTGCCCGTCGGGGAGTTTGGAAATTTTTTTTACATTTACCGTCAGCGTGTGTGCAAAATGTACCGGTGAGCTTGAACCAGGAGTTGCGATGCATGGCACAGAAAGGGCGCACAAAATAATACGTAAAAAGTTTTTCATCGTTAATCGTGTTCTTCTTCTTCTTCTGGTAATTTGACTTTGTGCAGATCTTTAAATATTGCAAAATCGCATGGGAAATGGTCTTTAATGCAGTATGCCTCACCTTCAGATTGTGGCAAAAAAGCTCTTCTGAGTAACAAGCCAAAATGTCTACCTTCACTGTGTGCTGCATTTATATCCGTTGGAACGATGGTCTTTTGTACTATTGTTAATATTTGCTTTGGCCAAACTTTTTTATTTTTTTTATAAAAATCTTGTTCAAGAAGTTGATGGTAGATGGTCATTGGCTTAAAGAAAAAAATTCTTTTGTATTCAACGGCGTCAGACATTTTTAGAGCAGTTAATTTATTAAAAAATTTTTCAATGACACTCATTTTATTTTCGATGATATCTGGATTATAGCCATCTTTTGCAAGCGCGATCATGTAATCTTCTTGAAATTGAGAAAGTAAATTGATGGTACTTGCTTTAAAACAACCAGTGGCAAGTTCTTTGAGTTCTTCATGCGTGAGTGTTTCTTCTGTAGAAAAAAAGTCTCTATTATTATACTCCGGGATATATTGAGTAATATATTTTGCAATTATATTTGCGGCTGCCGTAAGGTCTGGAAATTCTTTGCGATCATGGCTGTGTGCAAATATCAGAAATGGAGTAGTTGTTAAATAGTTTTTGAAAGCAAGAAGGGCTTCTTTATTTTTCGAAGGGCGTTCAGCGGATTCTTGTTTTGTTTTTTTAACGCGGTTAGCGAATTCTTCTTCTTCTCGTTTTTCTCTTCTGATTGCTTTCTGTCGTTTGATTTCTTTTGTTACAAAAAAACCAACTACCGCAGCTCCCATGACTGAAGCAAGGGTTAAAAGATTTTTTTTATTCTTTTGAAAAAAAGATAAGACTGGAACTTGTGCGTTGCAGAAATTGGTAACGACGGAAAGTATTTTTGCATCGGTTGAAGTAGGCACAAATGCAGAAAGAACAATGTGGATTTCACTTCCTTGCTTTCGCAGGGTGTATTTTACACAAAACGTAAATGGTAATTCGGGGAGGGTGATAGTGGCAGAATAAATCTCAGTTTTTCGGGTTATCTTAGCTGCACGAAGTGAGGTAATTCGTGATTGAATTTGAGTAGAAAGACTTTTTAGGAATTCGTTTTTGCTACATAAAACAGCTTGTGGTGATTGTTTGG
>Ga0194133_10010856_pt1 | contig 10178 bp, 10 predicted proteins | sample TA2KigOf40mmetaG_FD_155448 | JGI IMG/M metagenome (GOLD analysis project Ga0194133, IMG submission 155448) | Freshwater microbial communities from Lake Tanganyika, Tanzania - TA2015055 Kigoma Offshore 40m | ecosystem: Environmental > Aquatic > Freshwater > Lake | place: Tanzania: Lake... | reverse complement strand
ATCGCGTCCAACAAGGAGTTCATGATCTGGTTCGTCTCGATCGTCGCGGTGAACCTGCAAACGGCGTTCCTGACACCACCCTTCGGGTTCGCGCTTTTCTACATGAAGGCGACAGTGCCACCTTCGATAACGATGCAGCACATCTATCGCGGCATCATTCCGTTCGTGGCGCTGCAGCTGGTGGCGCTGGCGATCTGCATCATCTTCCCGGAAATCGTGCTCTGGACGCCGCGGTACTTCGGCTTCCTCGACTGACGCGATGACGCCGCGAGAGACCGTCCCGGCGGACGCACTGATACGCGTCGCCGGGGCGATCGAGCGCGCGCTCGCCCGGTTCGCCGAGGCGTCGGGCTGGCTGATGGTCGTGCTGATGCTTGTCATCTGCTTCGACGTCGTCAGCCGCAAGCTCGGCTTCCAGATGCCGGGCCTGGGCTCCACCCGTCTGCAGGAACTCGAATGGCACCTGAGCACGGTGCTGTTCACGATGTGGCTTGGCCACTGCTACATCCTGAACTCCCACCCGCGGGTGGACACGCTCACGGCCCACCGGCCGCTCGCGACGCGCGCGCGCGTCGAGATCGCGGGGTGCCTGGCCTTCGCCTTGCCCTATGTCGGCGTGGTCGCCTGGTACGGGCTGGGCTTCGCGGTCTCGTCGTGGCGGACAGGCGAAGGCTCGGAGGCGGTGGTCGGGCTGCCGCAACGCTGGATCATCAAGTCGCTGTTCATCGTTGGACTGTGGCTCCTGGCGGCGGCGGTGGTCGCGGTGACCCTTCGCCTGCTCGCCTATCTGCTGGGGCGCGTTCCGGCGGAGACCGCCGATCTCAACATCGAACGCCGGGTCGATCCGACATGAGGGCGGGGAACGGGCACGCGCGCGCGCGGCGGAGGCCGGCGTGATCGCCTGGTTTGCCGACAACCTTGCTCTGATCATGTTCGTGACGATGTTCGTCGTGATCTTCTGCGGCTATCCGGTGGCCTTCGTGCTGGGCGGCACCGGTCTCGCCTTCGCCCTGTTCGCTTGGGCGTTGGGCGACTTCCCGCTGATCAAGCTCTCCAACATCCTGCTGCGCATGTGGGGCGGCGTGGCGGTCGATCCCGTGCTGGTCTCGTTGCCCATGTTCATCTTCATGGGCGCGATTCTCGAGCGATCAGGTGTGGCGAAAGACATGCTCGATGCGTCGCAGGTGATGCTGCGCCGCATGCCCGGCGGGTTGGCGATCGCCGTCATGGTGATGGGCACGATCCTGGCGGCGCCGATCGGGGTCGTTGGTGCGTCGGTCGTCATGCTCTCGCTGATCTCGCTGCCACCGCTGCTCAAGGCCGGCTATGACAAGCGGCTGTCGATCGGCACGATCGGTTCCGCCGGGACGCTCGGCATCCTCATTCCGCCTTCGATCATGCTGGTCGTGATGGCCGAGATGCTGAACACCTCGGCGGGTGCCCTGTTCGCGGCGGCGACGATCCCGGGGTTCGTGCTCTCGGGCCTCTATCTCCTCTACATCTGGGGCGTGGCGCTGGTGCGCCCGGACCTGGCGCCCAAGTTGCCGCCCGAGCACGGGCCGCAGACCTCGCGCGAGACGCTGATCGTCGTGTCCCGCGGCATGCTTCCCATGACGGTGCTGATGGTCGTGGTACTCGGGTCGATCTTCGCCGGTTGGGCGACCGCCACCGAGAGCGCCGGCGTGGGTTGCCTCGGCGCGATCCTGATCGCCTGGGTGAACGGTCGCTTCGAAATGACGATGATGCGCGAGGCGATCCGGGATTCCTGCCGCGCGAACGGACTGGTCTTCATGGTCATTCTCGGCGCGACCGGCTTCTCGATGGTTTTCCGCGAGCTGGGCGGCGACGATCTCATGCTCAGCATGCTCTACAAGCTCGGCATCGACACGCCATGGGAGATGATGGCGTTCGTGATGGTCCTGATCTTCCTTCTCGGGTTTCCGTTCGAGTGGATCGAAATCTGCCTGATCGTGCTGCCGATCTTCGGGCCGATCCTGATGAAGATGGATTTCTCCAGCCACATCGGCGACATGGTGGGCTTCATGCCGTGGTTCGCCACGCTGGTGGCGGTGAACCTCCAGACCTCGTTCATGTCGCCGCCCTTTGGCGCCACGCTCTTCTACATGAAGGGGACAGTGCCGGCGGACTGCTCGATGACCGATGTCTATCGCGGCACGTATCCGTTCCTCGTCCTGCAGGTGATCGGCCTCGCGCTCTGCCTGGCCTTTCCCGAGTTGAGCCTCTGGCTGCCGCGAATCTCCGGCATGCTTGACTAGAGCGGAATGGGAATAGATGGAACCGCATGCGGTTCCATCTATTCCCATTCGCGCGCCCGATCGGTGTGTGTTTCAGGAGGCACTATGAGTTCAGCTGGTCCCAGCTGAACTCATAGTGCTCTAGAGCGGAATGGGATCGGTGTGTTGTGCAGGAGGCACCACGGGTTCTGAGTCCGGCTGAACTCTTTGTGCTCCAATCCGTCAAAGCATCGCGCCGCCGGCGCGCAGCCTCTCGCGCAACGCGGCGGGATCGATCGCCGGCGCCGGCAGGTTGCCGGCGGCGACCAGGGCCGCGGCGATGCCCACGGCATGGCTCATAGCCATGGCGGTCGGCATGACACGGATCGCGCCATGCGCCTCGTGCGTCGCCGAGAGCCCCCGGCCGGCGACCAGCGCGTTGTCGAGACCCTGCGGCAGGGCGATCCGGTAGGGCAGGGCATAGGCGGTATCCGGTCCCAGCTCCTCGAAGGTGATGGCGGCGCCGGTCGCGTGATGCACGTCGATGGGATAGGCGCCGAGCGCCACCGTGTCCGGAAACTCCGCGCTGCGCCGCAGATCGGCGCCGGTCAGCGTGTAGAGGCCGGCGATCCGGCGGGTCTCGCGGATGCCGAGCTGCGGGGCGAAGGAGACCAGGCGCGCATCGCGGCAGCCCGGCACTTCGGCCGTGATGAAACGGGCCGCGGCTAGGGCCTGCCTGCGACCCTCACGCTCGCCCTCGCTCAGGGCGAACGGATCCGCCGCGTCGATCGCCACGCGCGTGACGTTGAACCAACCATCGTCGCTGCCCGGCACGCGGCTACAATGGAGCGCGGCGCGCGGCAGGGTGCCGGCGGCCACCCCCCGCGCGGCGATCGCCGCCTTGGTCGCGGCGTCCATGCCATCGAAGGCGCGGAAGTCGATCGGGCCCATGCGAAACATCATGGTGGCGGGCTGCAGGGTCTCGCCCTCGTCCAGACCGAGGAACGGGGCGCCGGCCCGCGCCATCAGGTCGAGATCGCCCGAGGCATCGACGGCGACCCGGGGCCGCACCTCCAGGAGGCCGCCCTTGGTGAGCAGCCGCGCCGAGGATACGACCCGCCCGCGCCGCGCGACCTCGGCGAGCTGGCAATGGAACAGCACGCGCACGCCTGCCTCGGCGCACATCGTGTCGAGCACCACCTTCAGCACCTCGGTGTCGTACTCGACGCGATCCATGCGGTGGCCGGTCGACATGATGAAGTGGCCGTGCCCCGAGCTGCCGCCCATCGCTTCCAGCCGCGCCACGATCTCGGCCGCGATGCCGCCCACCGCGCGGCGGCCGGCCCGGGTTTCCCAGCCGACGAACTGTCCGACGGCGCCCGCCGTGGCCGCGCCCCCGAGGAAGCCGTGCCGCTCGAACAGCAGCGTGGTGGCGCCCTGACGCGCGGCGGCGAGGGCGGCCACGGTGCCGGCCATGCCGCCGCCGGCCACCATCACATCGCAATCGATCGGGGTCATGGCATATCGTTCCCGCCGGCCAGCATGGCATACTCCCGCGCAATCAACAGCCGGAGGAACCCATGAACCCGCTTTCGATCACCCGTCGCGCCGCCATCGCCGGCGCGGCGCTTCTGCCGGTCGCCGCGCGCGCCCAGGCGCCGCTCAAGGTCAACCTCGCGCTTTTGCGGCTCTCCTCGTCGGGTCCGATCTTCATCGCGATGGAGAAGGGCTGGTTCAAGGAAGAGGGGCTCGAGATCGAGCCCAAGTATTTCCAGGCCGCGGCGCAGGTTCCGCTGGCCATCGTGTCGGGCGACGCCGACATCGGCGTCACCGCCTTCACGGCGGGCTTCTACAATCTGGCGGCCAAGGGCGGCTTGAAGGTCGTCGCGGCGCAGAGCGCGGAGCGGCCCGGCTACCAGCTGAACGTGATCGCCGCGACCAACGCCGCGCACGAGGCGGGACTGCGGACGGTCAAGGATCTGGCGGGCAAGCGCGTGGCCATCACGACCACCGGCTCATCGGTGCACTATTCACTGGAGGTGGTGTCGCGCAAACACGGCGTCGATACCAAGGGGATCACCATGGCGGCGCTGCAGACCATCCCCAACATGGTGGCTGCGTTCAAGGGCGGTCAGGTGGACGCAGCGGTGTTTCCCATCACGACCTTCCGGCAGGTTGAATCGGAAGGCAACGGCAAGCCGATCGCCTATGTCGGCGATGAAGTGCCGTGGCAGCTGGGCGCGGTGTTCACCTCGCCGAAGACCATCACCGAGCGGCGCCCGGCCGTCGAGAAGTTCATCGCCGCCTACCGCAAGGGCGCGTCGGCCTACCACACCGCGTTCGGAAAACGGGAGGGCGGGAAGCTCATTCCGGGACCGGGCTACGACGAGATGATCGGCATCCTCGCCAAGGTCGTGGGCCAGCCGGCCGACCGCGTGGCGGCGGGCCTGCCCTTCATCGATCCCGAAGGCCGGCTCGATGTCGGCGACATCTACAAGCAGGTCGCGTTCTGGCAGGCGGCGGGACAAGTGGGCCGCGACGCCGATCCCAAGACCTTCATCGATCTCAGCTTCGTGCGCGGCCACCTCAACGTGCCGAACTGAGCGTATCCGGGACTCCGACGTCGCCCGCCGAGCCGATCTCGACCAGCGTGAAGCGCTGACGACGGCCGCCCGACACAGTCTCGATCTCGCGCGCGCCGCGCTCGGGGTCGATCAGGGCGGTGGTGGCGAGCTCGAGCGTTGGGCCCGGCGGTGTCGCGAGCCGGTGCCGCGCGGTCTGGCGCCAGGCCTGCGCGTCGTCGTCCCACACCCGCGCATAGGAAGTCTCGAGAGCCGCACCGAACGGATGCCGGACCGCGATCCAGGCGCGCTGCAGGAGCGTGAGCGGTGCCAGATCGGCCGCCGGCGCGTCCCGCCACTCTCGGGCCGATGCCGAGAACGGCGACAGGCCGAGCGCCAGCAGCCAGCTATCGAGCAACGGCGCGCGCTTCCTCGTTGGCGGGGAAGCGCTCCAGGACCTGGGCGTAGGCCTGCTTGGCGCCGGCCACGTTGCGCTGCCAGGCGCGGGCGCGGGCGAGATAGACCAGCGCCGTCGCGTCCGACGGCCAGGCCGTCGCGACATCACGCGCGTGCTGCTCCAGGTCAGGCCATTGCTTCAGCGCTTCCTCGCAGATCATGAGCCGCACGTGCGCGGTGTAGTCCCAGGGCGAGATCGTCAGCACCTGGCGCGCCTGTGTCGCGGCGTCCTGCCAGCGCTGCTGGGCGAGCAGCGGCAGGGTGAGTCCGAGCCGGCCGTCGAGCGAGTTGGGATTGGCCTGCAGGATCCGGTTGTAGTGATTGATCGAGTCGTTGTAGCGGCCGTTGAGATAGGCCAGCCAGCCCAGACGCAACCGCGCGAACTCGTGGCCCGAGTCGGCCAGCGGCTGGAGAAGCTGCGCGGCCGCGTCGTAGCGCTTCTCACCTTCGAGCTTGTAGAAGTTGGCGAACACCACATCGTTCTGGGCTAGAGACGGTGCCGACCAGACGCATGCCACCAACGCCAACGAAGCGATCAACTTTTTCACTTGAAGTCCTCCCACCGAGAAATCCTGTCTGAACGGGATACGGCAGGGCGCGGGGCGCCATCCCCGCTCTTTTCACTCCGCCGCGCGCGCCGTGGGGCGGTCGTCTTCCGCCATCCATCGCGTGCCCACCGCCGCGAGGCGGTCCAGGACGTCGTCGAGCTCGTGGCCACGGGTCGTCAGTGAATAGGTCACCTTGGGCGGGATGGTGCGCTCGTAGCGGCGCGCGATCAGCCCGTGTCCCTCCAGCGCCCGCAGGCGCTCCGTCAGCATCTTGGCGGAGACCCCGGTGATCCGGCGCTTCAACTCGCCGAAACGCTGGGGCCCGTGCGTGCGCAGGTTGTAGAGGATGTAGGTCGTCCAGGGCCCCATCAGCATGCGCAGGATGAAATCCATGGGGCAGGACGGCCGTTCGGCCGACTGGGGCGCGATCGCATCCATAGATGCCTCGTTACGAAACGAAACCGGGTAGGAAATCCTTACCCGGTTTCGTCTCTCAAGTCATGCCTCTACTTCTTGCTGATGTTCCAGAGCACCGGCGCCGGCGCCTGCAGCCAGCCCTCCAGCCGGTCCTTCCGGTAGGCACCGAACGCCTTGTACTGGCCCAGCACGAAGTAGTGCGCCTGGTCCATGACGCGGTCCGAGACCTGCATGGCGAGCGCCTTCTGCTTCGCCGGATCCTGTTCGGAGACCATGGCGGCGCGGATCTTTTCCAGATCCGGGTCGCAGGGCCAGCCGAACCACGCCTTGTCGCAGTCGCCGCGGGTGAAGGAATTGCCCACCGGATTGTCGGCGTCGACGGTCGTCGTGGTGGTGAAGAAGATGTTCCAGCCGCCTTGCGCCGGCGGTTCCTTGCGCGAGCGCCGGGCGACCACGGTCTGCCAGTCCATCGCGTGGATATCGACCTTGAAGCCGGCGCGCTCGAGCTGCTGCTTGCCGACCGGCGGCAGCATGTTCGACGACGCCAGATCGGTCTGATGCATCATCAGAATTGGCGTGCCGTCGTAGCCGCTCTCCTTCAGGAGCGCGCGCGCCTTTTCGAGGTTGGGCTTGATCAGCAGATCGCCGTAGGTCTTCTCGTAGGGTGAGCCGCAGACGAGCGGCGCGTTGCAGACGCTATAGATTTCCGGATCGCCGACCTGCGCGCGCAGGAAGTCCTCCATGCCGAGCGCATACATCGCGGCCTGGCGGGCCTTCACGTTGTTGAACGGCGGATGCAGGTGGTTCATGCGCATGACGATCTGGCTCCCGAGCGGGTTCCAGGCGTGCATCGCGATGTTGCGGTCCTTGCGCAGCGTCGGGAAGTGGTCGGGGATCGGCACCTCGATCAGGTCGATCTCGCCGCTCAACAGGGCGTTCACGGCGGTCATCGGGTCGGAGATGGCCAGCCACTCGATGCGGTCCACCTTTGCGACCTTGCCGCCGGCCAGCATCGACGGCGGCTCGTTGCGCGGCTTGTACTTGGTGTTCTTGACGTAGACGACCTTCTCGCCGGGCTTCCACTCATCCCGCTTGAAGACGAACGGACCGGAGCCGATGAACTCCTTGATCTGTTCGTTGGGCGAGGTTTCGGCGATGCGCTTGGGCATCATGAACGGAACGTTCGAGGAGGGCTTGCCCAGCGCGTCGAGGACGAGGCCGAACGGCTCCTTCAGCGTCAGTCGGAACGTGCGGGCGTCGACCGCCACCAACTCGCCGGTGGCCTTCAGCAGCAGCTGGCCCAGCGCGTCGCGCGCGCCCCAGCGGCGGATCGAGGCGACGCAATCCTCGGCGGTGACCGGCTGACCGTCGTGCCACTCCAGTCCCTCGCGCAGCGTGAAGGTCCAGACCAGCTTGTCGGGCGACGTCTCGTACTTCTCGACCATCTGCGGCCGGACCTGCAGCTTGTCGTCCTTCGAGAACAGCACGTCGTAGACGAGGTAGCCGTGGTTTCGACTGATGAAGGCCGTCGTCCAGATCGGATCGAGGATCTTGAGGTCGGAGTGAGCGACCATGCGCAATGTCGTCTGCGCCGTCGCGGGCGACGGCAGCGCCGCCATCGTTGCGCTGGCCGCGATCGCCAGTCCCGCCAGCTTGCCCCACATGCCCATGCCGCGTCCTTTCGGTGTTGGAACCTTGGAATGATAGCAAGGAGTATGCCGCCGGGATAGCCGCGCCGCCGCACGCCTTTCGACCGTTCTAGCGTTCTACGGCGCCCGGTCCTTGCGGCGTTGGATGGGGATCGTACGCGCGCGACTCAGGCGGCCCAGCGCGGTCGCCCGGATGCGCATCTGCAAAGTTGACCTGTCGCGCTCGGCTTGGCCCGTTCCGGGACCTGCGGCCGGGCGCTCTATCGCGCCGGTGTCAGGCGGCGCGTGCCAGCGCGACGCCCTTGTCCTTCAGGAACTGCTCAAGCTCACCGGCCTCGAACATCTCGCGGACGATGTCGCAGCCGCCCACGAATTCGCCCTTCACGTAGAGCTGCGGGATCGTCGGCCACTGGCTGAATTCCTTGATGCCCTGACGCAGCTCCGGGTCGACCAGGATGTTGATCCCGTGGAACCGCACACCGAGCTCGCTCAGCACATCGACCACGGCGGCCGAGAACCCACACTGCGGGAACACCGGCGTTCCCTTCATGAACAGAAGCACGTCGTTGCGCGCGATCTCGTCGCGGATGCGCTCGAACACCTGGGGCTCGCTCATGCTCTCTCTCCTCACGGCGCCCGGAGCGCCCAACCGCGTCAATATAGGGGGCTCAGGGCCGCCGCGCCATGGTCGTCAGCTGAAGGGCATGCAGTTCGCCCCCCATCCGGCCGCGCAGGGCGGCATAGACCATCTGGTGCTGCTGGATTCGGCTCTTGCCTGTGAAGATGTCGCTCACGACGGTCGCGGCATAGTGGTCGCCATCGCCCGCCAGGTCGCGAATCTCCACTTCGGCACCGGGAATGCCCTCGCGGATCATCTGGGCAATCTGGTCGGCGGGCATGGGCATGGCGCGGGCTCCGGTCGGTAAGCGGCGGATATGGGTGCTCGCCACTCGGACTGTCAATCTCGTGGGACCTGTCAGGCCGCCGCGTTCATGTAGGCGGGCAGCCACTCCTCGTGGGCCGACCGCAACTCGGCAAGACCGATCTCCAGAAGCCCGCGCACCGCCAGCGTGTCGCCACCGGAAACGCCGATCCGCCGCGCCTCGACGCCGGCGGCGTGCGCGGCCTCCAGCAACGGCGCTGCGTCGCGGGTGGCGATCAGATAACGCGCCTGATCCTCGCCATAGAGCCAGCCCTGCCGCATCGCGGCGTCAGGGGGAACTTCGATGGTCGCGCCGGTGCCGCCGGCAACGCACATCTCGGCCAGCGCCACCAGCAGGCCGCCGTCGGAGAGGTCGTGGCAGGCCACCACATCCCGCGCCGCAATGCGGGAGCGGACGAAGTCGCCGTTGCGACGCTCCAGCGCGAGATCGACCGGAGGTGGTGCGCCGTCCTCGCGTCCGTGCAACTCGCGCAGCGCCAGCGACTGGCCGAGCCAGCCCGTGGTGCGGCCGATCAACACCAGCGCGAGGCCTCCCTGCGTCAGCCGCGCGCCGACGCCGCGCGCGACGTCCTGCAACAGGCCGACCGCGCCGATCGTCGGCGTGGGCAGGATCGGCCGGCCTTCGGTCTCGTTGTAGAGCGACACGTTGCCCGACACGACCGGGAAGTCGAGCGCCCGGCAGGCCTCCGCCATGCCTGTGATGGCGCCGGCGAACTGACCCATGATCTCGGGCTTCTGCGGATTGCCGAAATTCATGTTGTCGGTGATCGCGAGCGGGAGCGCGCCGGTCGCGGTGATGTTGCGCCACGCCTCCGCCACGGCCTGCCGGCCGCCGGTCTCGGGGTGCGCCTGGACGTAGCGCGGCGTGCAGTCGGAGGTGAGCGCGAGAGCCTTCTGCGAGCCCGGCACCCGCACCAGGGCCGCGTCGCCATCCTGCGGACGGATTGCCGTGTTGCCCATGATGAGGTGATCGTACTGCTTCCAGATCCACGCCTTGCTCGCGAGATCGGGGCAGGACATCAACCGCAGCAGCGAGGCTTTCCAGTCTTTCGGGTCGGACACGCTTGCGGACTGCACCTGCGCAGGCAGCCGCGTCGGCGTCCAGGGCCGCTCGTACATCGGCGCCTCGGTGACCAGCGGCGGGATCGGGATGTTGCCGACCTCATCGCCATGCCATCGCAGCACCATCCGACCGCTGTCGGTGAGGCGGCCGATCACGGCGAAGTCGAGCTCCCACTTCTCGAAGATCTTGCGCGCAAGCTCCTCGCGGCCGGGCTTGAGCACGATCAGCATGCGCTCCTGGCTCTCCGACAGCATGAGTTCGTAGGGGTTCATGCCGGTCTCGCGCATCGGCACGCGGTCGAGTTCGA
>Ga0194133_10010853_pt1 | contig 10180 bp, 7 predicted proteins | sample TA2KigOf40mmetaG_FD_155448 | JGI IMG/M metagenome (GOLD analysis project Ga0194133, IMG submission 155448) | Freshwater microbial communities from Lake Tanganyika, Tanzania - TA2015055 Kigoma Offshore 40m | ecosystem: Environmental > Aquatic > Freshwater > Lake | place: Tanzania: Lake Tanganyika... | reverse complement strand
TCTTCTTCTTGACATTATCCACCGGTAAGCTCGTAGACAAACCAGTAGTTTGATTGCCTCGTTTCCGTTTGTCAGGATCTCTCTGCTAACATTTTAAAGAAAATAAAATCAAGACCTACACTATTTCCCCGAGCTTTCAACTCTCATTAAAAAAAACCACTTACGAAACTTGTGGATGTGTTGTCAATGAGATCTATACACACATCTCGATTGCGGACACCAAGTTCTTGAACTGCAAGAAGCTGGCAAGTGCGGGTGGCGTAGTTTTCGAAAGTTTCTGGGGGAAAAAACATTGAAATCGAATCTAAGGGGTTAACTAAGTTTGTCAATACCTTTAAGCAGTTTTGATTGGCTCAAAGGCACTTCATTTCCTGTCCAAAGGAAACACGACAGAGTGTCGCAGAGCACTGTCACCAAACGAATAGCAGTGAATTTCTACAGAAGGATTTTTTTTTGTTTCAATTCAATTAATTATTGAATGATTTTGTATACTTGATAATTGAAGTTGATAAAAGTCTGAATGACGAGGTCTTCACACGAATTACCAGAAACAATTGCGTAATCCAGGATTTCATCTTGGCTCAAATCATTTACCTGAAAATAAGTTTTTTGATCCAAGTTTTCCTTGTGAAACTAGGCTAGCCTTTTTTTGAGTAAATAATGAATCTTAAGATCTACAAACTGTGATTTTACTCACAAGGGTAAATTCCATTTTTGTAGATTTTTGAGGAAGGTGGTGGAACTCCATCAAAGATGCTTCAGTGTCAAACTCTTTCAAGTATTTCTGATTTTCAACAGCTATGGAATTACGCTCGTTCTCGCTGAGCTTTTTGTATTCTTCTTTAAATCTGGAAGTTTAAAATCGTTTAAATGAACTATTGTACGGAAAAAAACAGCAAAATTTAATTTTTAAACCTGTCAATCATTTCCCTGCTGATCTTTTCCTTATTTACTTCAGCACATCTTGGATGCCTTAGAATGGCACCGAACGAGGTACCACACATACTCTTTGTCATATCGATCATATTTGCAAACGTGTTCTCTGGTGGCCAATTGGGGGCGTTGCAAGAAAGAGTGCTTACAACGTTGGATCCACGCCTATAAAATATATTTTCAAGCGAATAACAGGCTTATACTGAATCGATTTGGAGTCTCCTACCGAACTCCAACGGCAACTAGTGCAACAAACGAGGTAGAGGGTAACCTCATTCTAAATGGCCGACGAGTTTCTCCAACTTTAATCATGCTTTCCTTGTCCATCGTGATCCTGTAAAAAGGCAAAGTAATGATAGATTGATAAGTTCTTAAACTAATTTATTGTGATTGTTACTTTGAGTTTGCATAATATGCATCTGTCTTGGCTCGGAACATCCCTTCTTGTTTCAGGAAGCCTTCCTGAAGCTCGCCGATTGAGCCCAAGTTACTTTTGTACATGCTGAGTTTCGTGTTGTATCTTAACGGACCCTTCAAAGTTAAAGAAGTGTCCTTAGTTTACACTGCTTTTGTTTGGAAAAATGAAAAAGCGTTGAATACCTGGATAACCCGAGCGGCCAGGTTTATTTTCTTATTTGATAAACTGTATCCAGCGCTGTTATCAAGTTTTCTTTTCACGCCACGGTTCGCGACAGGAGTGCTAAAAATGAAAAGAATCGATAGTCCATTTGCAACTTTTTAGCCCCATTTGTGTCAATATTCCAAGCACACCTTGTGGCGAAACTTATGGTATTCCCGTCTTGAATGACCAGCTGACCCCCTTTGATCAATAAATCCTTCAGTTGTTTGTTATCCAGTGATAATGGTAAACTCGAGTCACTGATGACAGTCAAGTTTCCGAGTGCATCAGACTCGTCCTAAAATAAATATTACATTTAACAAAGAAATCTTTTCAATGGGACTTTTCCAGATTTGGGTACCCCATCATTTCCAGGCAGGATAATCGTGGTGGTTTCTTCGTCTTCAAATGTTTCAAATTCTTCTTCAGTGTCGCCGGCAGAATCGTCTCCCATCATCCCAAACACATTTGCCAGATCATATGTAATGTCCTAAAACGTATCAATTTTGATGAAGATTATGGCTAGCTAGAAATTTTTTTTTATTTTAAATTACCAATAAAAATTCGCCCGAGCAAAGTCCATTGTAAACATCGTCCATAAATTTTTGCACCACATCGTGCGTCTGAAAAAAGTTGACAAATCCAATTACAAAGCACTGAATGAATAGCAGAGTGTGCCGGGCACACCAAATCCGTACCAAGTCCGGTAGAAAGACGCACTTCTCAGAATCGTCCCTGTCGACACAGGGATCGAGGAGCCACTCTTTAAATGCAGGTGCCACAGAGCACAGCACCAGAGAGTGGCAGTAGACCGGGTCAAGGATCATGGATTCTTCATTTCTCCTGCAAGGGGGGAACAGACAATTTTCCTCACGAAAGTGACAAACAATAGCTTCCGCCAAACTTACCTTGCCATCAACTTTACGTCGCAATAGTGTTTGTTGTGGTAGATATCCCTGATGGATCTAAACAGCAGCCTGTAGAAGCTGTTTAGCGCCATGGTTGAAGGCCACAACAGATTCTCTCTGAAACATGAATTCAAAAAACATCTCAATCAAAGTCAAACGACACAAACAGCTAAGACCGTCAGCCAGGAAAACACCTTAGATTCCAAAAAATTGAAACTGGGTTAAAGTTTCAGCTCTACTTGAGCACCAAACGTCAAACTCTTAATCCATCGCCCAACACTGGAACAAGTTTTGGCGGTTTCAGGCATTTGGGTTGAAACGCCGTTGGCCCGTTTCCCAGCTACACAAATCTCGATTCCTTCCGACTTACCCGATCAATTCGAATCAAAAACCACTTTTCGTGGAAATGTCAGTTGGGGTATCGTTCAGCCGGGTACTATTTGTAAATCTTACCTTTTTTTTGATAAATCTTTGGCACAGCCAATATTGGATTCAACGATTTTCAGACCCTTCGTTAGACGTCGGTGAAGTTTTTCATGGAGTAGAAAAAGCCAAACAGACCAAAAGAAAGTCACTGCGACCAAATGATGGGCAATGCGGCGGACCAAAACACGTTTAAAACGTCTGATTATAACCACACTTTCCTAACAACAATTTTGTATTTTTATTAATGAAACTGAAATTAGTTCGTGCAATAGAGTTTAATTTTCTCTCTTTCAGATCTTAATTGTAATTTTCCTGTCACGAATAATAGTTTTCTGTCACACTGCTCTCCCCCAAACGACGCGCGATAAAAATATGTTTGACTCTCGGAGGAGTTTCAGGCGGGCAAATTCATCGCAGAATAAAGAGTGACGTCACACTAAGTTTTTCTTACTTTTCAGGGTCTATTTAAACAATTTAAATTGTTAAAAGCTTTTTTTATTGTAAATTTTTTAAACAAAATTAAATTTTAAGCTTTTATTTGGACATTTATTGCCTTTTTTTGATTTATATGTCCTAGGTATTGATGACGTCACATTGTTAAATTCGTCCGCTTGGCACATTCTCAGAGCCTACTGTCCTTGATATCTGTGAGGGCATCCGTCCTTTATTCTATGACTAAAGAGTTCAACAGCGCGGGCACGCCAAAAAAGTATATGACGCCCTGAAAAATAGATGGGCCGAACCGGCTGATCAGGCTGGCTGTGTTGTTCTCTTGTTTACTCGACTTGTTTACAATATCACGCAACCTACACCGAAAAAAGGTGTATTAAATAAACGTGGATCCAAAATTGGCGCGTAAAAATTCGTATAAAAACAACCCAAGCTGAAGCGGGTTGCAACCCAAGCCCCAAGGGTAGTCTGAAGTCTCTAGAGGAAGGGTAACAGAGACTAATGGAAGTTGTTTTAGAATGCAGCGGTACCCTGTTGTCTGACCAGCAATAATGAACATTTCGATGCTTGATTTTCGCTCCTAGATCATGATGATTCAGCTGGACCCTGGAGACTTGAAGGTTTAAACAATTAGTCCTTACAAACAAGTCACATTTTATTGATCCAAAATCTTATCCAGACAAACGATACTTTCTAAGATATTTTTTGAAGTCACTTTGACCTTAGATATAGTCTTAAATCAGATCTGCCAGCTGATAAAAAATTACATTTTGTTAATTTCTTTTTTGATTGAGAGATGGTGAGACGTGAAGGGCTTCATTTTTTAAACATGGAAAAATGGAAGCACTGAACAATCGCAGCACAAGACTCCCTCAGGTGTGTTCCAAGTTCCAACATGTTCGTACAATCTCAGAGTAATATAGATGAAACCCTCGAAAACAAAAAAAGAAAATGAAGTGGTAATGGCCGTAGGACGTATGCCCCAAAAAGAAAATCATGCAGTAATTCAAGACAGACAAGATAGAAGGTTAAAGCACCTTTTCTGTGATTCCTTTCGATATCTATCTTCTCAAATAGGTTTTGTTCCAAATCTCAACATTTTTATAGTACGTCTTGTGGCACATTTTGAAGGCACAAAAGGTGGTTTTATTTAATTTTTTTGTTGTTTACCCAGGCGGGAGTCGAACCCAGGTCGCCAGGATGGATATCCGGCGAGTAACCAGCTTGACCACCAATTTTGCACTGTGCCTTGCTGCCTTCATGCCTTTGACAACTAAAAGGTAACAAAGTGTTCAAATCCTCACATTAGGGGGGGAGACATTCGCCTAATCTCGCCACCAACAACGAAACAGAATGGCTTGTCAAAGACTATTCTCAACATGCACCAAGAGTGAGATAGTCTAGATATGAGATAATTTTCTCCTTGCCTTCACCTCATACTCAGAGGAACCAAATTTATGGCAATTGAGTAAGTAGGTAGGAAACTCATTGCCAAACATGGAGCAACATTGATTTCAGCCACTTCAAAGTTTAAGAGATATTGAAAACTTAAAGAACCTCAATACCCATTTCATCAATATTTCTTACAAATTGAATTTTTTTCTTAAAATCTACCCTATAAGAAGAAAAGATCAACAGATTTTTTGTCACAGTTTACATTTGGGTTTGTAACAATACAGACTCTTTAAAAAAAGAAAAAGATCGGTCCACTCTTAAGTCTTTCCTGTTGCCATTTTCACTTTCTTGTTTTCAATTTCGTAGATAAGGAGTCTCCAGAGTTTGACGACAAACACTTCACCCTCATCATCCAGGACAACTTGGACATCTGTTAATATTTCGTTGGGAGGGGAGCCTTTCAAGACTTTGGTGCAGATGAACTCGGACAAAGATGGCTCTGGTTCACCTATGTATTCGGCAATTTTCTTGTTCACCCAAGGACGAATGCGCTTGTCCATGAGCTGCTCGTCCACCTATAAAACAAGGTTAAAAACCCTCGACTTTGTTCACTCGTGATAAATGTCTAAAGGTATTTATACTGCATTGAAAGTCATGTTATTTACCATATTCCATTCAACTTTGAACTCAAAAAGGGCTTTTTTGTCAGTAGGAATCTTTTCTATAAGTGATTTAATGTGTTGCCGCTTCTCCTCGTCGGGATCTTTGCGGCTTTTCTTCGAGCTTGATGATGAATCGTGGTGCTTCGAGTATTCAGATGGAGGAGGCAAAGGTAACCGAGCCCTTTTTGGTGCAGTTGTCTCCTCATCATCTTGACTAAATACACCTTTAGCGTCAATCTTGCGACGACCACTTACCTAGAAAGTTCGATCATAATGAAAGATGAACTATAACTTTAATAAGGAAAAAACGTACTTGGAAAGAGGGCTTTGCGCCCAAGATAATGGCAACAGAAGATTTTTCTGGAGGTGCAACTGGAAGGGGAATAGGTTCTGGCGGCCCTGTTCCATCAAGAGAGTCATCATTGAAATCTAAAAAAATCAATATAAAAACCAATCGTATCCTTTTTTTCAAAATTAGATAATTTTGTACTAACCCTTATCGTTCCCATACGAGGGACTATCCCTCTGCATGTCGTCATCATCATCAGATGGAGGATTAGGCTGAATAAAAACAGTAGGCATAACTGAAACCTTTTCAAGAAAGTAATAATATTAAAATTTGCTGATTGATTAGGACAGTTGTGGATTAGAACCTGTTCGTCTCCATTCACTCCCATTCCTGAACTTTCCATTTGGAAATGAAAGTGCTGCTGACGTTCAATCGACTCCTGAAATGCTATACGTCGCTGAAGCTCGCCATCTGGATCAGCATAACCCTCCCTTTGGGCCAAAAATTAAGTTTAAAAAAGAGTTCAGTTTCAACAATCCACCACAAGTAAACCTGGTAATTTGGGCTTTTAGCTCGTCTAGCTCGGCAATTTCTTTCCTCCTATCTTCGAGGTCACGCTCCATCTCTCTAGTACGTTCCATACGTTTCTGATCCAACTTGCTCCCTTTATAATACTTGGGATCATCTCGCTCATCTAAGTAATCCTCCAAAAATTGCCTGTAAAGTGAAATTAAGGGACTTTGTATAACAAAAGGAAAAATTTTTTAAGAAAAGATTGCACTCAGGTACCTCATCTTTCTTGCATCTTTTTCCCTATCCTCTAACAATCTGCGTTCTCTTTCTGCATCTCGTTCCAGCGTTTTGATTTTGTTGGCTTCTCTGTCTTCCCATCTCTGAAGACGTTCCTAAAAATTCAAAGAGAAGCATTACTTTCCATTTCAAACTAGTGATTTTTAAAAATTTCTTACTTGGTACGAAGCCTCCTTGTCTCGTGCTTTAATTTCTTCTTTTTTTCGCTCCCTGGCCTCTTCTTCCATTTCCTCTTCTTTTCGAAATTCTTTAGTATTCTTACGAGAAGGATCACGCCTGTCTCGAGATCTGCTCCTTGACCTACATACAAACACATTTATTTTGAAAGTTTTATCCACAGTCCTATTTAGTTACTCATTAAAAGATGTATTATTCCCTTAAAATCGTGAATATTTATCAATAAGATACCTAGACTTGGATCTCGTGTCCCTAAAGATTTTAGCCCGGCTAGAACGGCTCTCGGGAGTACCAGATCTTGGAGGAGGTCTTGACGGAGACTTTTCTTTCAATCTAGAGCTTGACCGTCCTCTTGTGCGGGACATTGACCGATGCTCTGACCCTGATTTAGACCTTCCTCTACTTTTAGGAGCTTCTTCATCGGGTTCCTGAAAACAAAAAGAGTTCTTAAGGTACTTTAAGCAACTAGTTTAAAAGTGCAACAGACTAAATGATGTTTTATTTTAATTTTCTGATTTTTATTTAGCTAAAGACTCACAATTATCTCGATGACGGATGGCTCCCGGCTTTCCCTATTTGGGGTCTCGTGCCTCGACTTTCCTCTGAAAACAAAGGGCACTCATGACTTTGTGAATCGTTTAAATCTGTACGACTGTATAATGTAATCTGAAAATTATGATGATACTTTGAGGATCCACGGTCTCGTTCTCGCTCACGCTCTCGATCCCGATCCCTTCCTCTGTGTCTGTCCCTTTCGCGATCTCGATCCCTGTAATCGCGGCTCCTGTCCCTGTGCCTATCGCCATCTCGATCCCTATCTCGATTTTTCTTCTCTTCCTCTTTCTCTGCTTCTCTCTTTTTCATGATTTCACGAAATTTGTCAATTTCTCTGTGAATTATTTCTCGCTTATCACTCTCGAGCTCTACTTCAGCAAGACTTTGCTTGGGACCAGACTGACGTGGTTCTGAGTTGTCAGACCTGAAATTGCACACAAGGGAAAAGTTATCTTTTAATCATTTCAGTCTTAGAAGGCTCATGACATTTTTATGTAGCACAATTTGACTTTATAAGGCCATTTTTGATGTACTTGGCAGGCCAAAGGTTGAGTGCAAGGGTCAGAACACTTTTCAGATACCATCATAACTCAACCAGCAATTAAACAATTAAGGCGATTGTGGTGTGTTACAGGTTCTCAAGTGTTAAACGGATGGTGTATTAAGTTTTATCATTAACACTTTGCCCTAGAGTGGCAGGGTGATGTTCCAGACAACTTGTTATCTACAATTACAATCCGAATCAAGGTTGTTGTTCAAAAGTAAAAGCTAAACTTGCCTTCTCCTTGTATTGTCTAGGGCTTCAGTTGATTTGAGTTCTTTCTCATGCTCTTTTAAGATTGCATTTATCTTCTCTTGTACATATTCATCTTCCTTTTGTATGACATCAGTCATGTACCCTTTTTTGATGTCCTCAGGGTCAGGGGATGCACCGTGTTCTTCTTTAAACATTTTTTTAACATACTCATCAAGTGTTCCCTGAGTTTTAGAGTCTACCTTGACAACAAGCCTTTTATCTCCAATCTCAAAATCATGTAATAAACGGATGGCACGAAGTCCAATTTCAGGGTCACCGTATTCACAAAACCCAAATCCTTGGAGCTTTCCAGTAGCACCCTAAACGAAACGTTTATTATCAAGAGAATGACAATCGAAGTGAGAATAGCCAAGTTTTACTTGAACTCTCTTCCACGAAATAATTGGGCCGCAAGTTTGAAGAATTTGTCTCATCATATTATCCTACGACATAAAAAAAATTGAAAAAACGACTTGAAAACTTTGAAAAACTATCTCAGAATTACCTGAGACCTCTCAGAAATGTTTCCAACAAAAACAGTGACGGACGGTGCACTGGGATCTCTACCCGGCAAAGGAGGACGCAGTCGCGGATTGAAGGGTTGCCTAGGTCTAAAAGCACTAAAAGAAAAGTTCCCCATATTAATTTAAATATACTAGAAAAGTGTACACCTTGATTTTACAAACCTTGATATGGTAGGACCCTGTTGTATAACGTGAGGTGGCATATGTCCCATTGGTGGCATGTACATCATTGGGTGATGAGGAGGAGGGAGACCTGGGATCATTCCCATCGGAGGTCTTGGAGGAAAAGCCATCGCAAAAAACTAAGAAACTTTCTCAAAAGTCCAAGCTGAAAACAAGACAATTGGGTAAACTGACAAAAAAACAATTATCAAATGAATACAGACAAAAAATACCTTTATAGTTCCATTTGAAACAAACAAAATACACGGATATCTGAAATTTCAAAGAATAATTATAAATGTGATAAAAAATGGAATTTAAAAAACACCACATAAATTTTGTTAACAATCCAAAGTTTAAAAAAAAAAATACCGCAATAAAATGCCCTGAATAAAATTTGAAAAATGCTCTTTATTCTAGAAAAATGAATTGAAAAAAACAAAGCTGTTGTTAAAAATAATGCTTTTACCTTTTGATTCGTAATTCAAATTAGTCTTAAACAGTCGACTACAAACGAGTAAAATAAGAAACAAACTTTGATTAATTGCAGCGTTTGTGTGAAAATATTAAGACCAAGTGAAAACAAACAACAAATTTTCGATTGAATTAAATATCGTTGCTTCGGACTGCAGTGCAGTAGCCTAACGCAGTTGGTAAAGCTTAGAGACTAAAACTGATAGTAGATAGAAGTTACAGGCTAGCGCTAGAAGTAAATAAAAACGTGACGTGAGCTTTTCGTGGAAATCTGTGGTTTTACTTACACTGCACCGATGTCTCTAACCACCTTTTTGTAAACAAACCTTTATAAATTTCTAAAATTTTGATTTGAGAGTTCAGAATCAGAGAAACGTCCAATTAAATATTATCTTAAAAAACCTAAAAAAACTATCAAAGTTCACTGAAGAAAAAACTTTTTACAATCAATATCAAAGTGGTAGAGCAGCTACAGAGTCTGTGATAATCGATCCATCAAGGTCCAAAAATTATTTTGCATTTGAGAAAATCTACAATAAAATGGCTGATAATGATGTCCCAGAGGAACTCAAACGGCAAGATATTGAAGCTCATATTTTTGAGAAGCTTGAAAAACGTCGAACAGAGAAATCAACACACTATGCTCAAAAGCTTGTTGAAAGGGAAGAGCAGAACAAAGAGAGCCAGGTATGATTTACACTAAATCTGGATGGTTTTTTTGTATACTAAGTAATTTTTGAACATTAAAAGGGAGCCATCAACCAGCTGGATAGTTGGTTATCCAAATTAAACCTATCTCTAGACCAAAGAGTTGCGAATCTCAACACGACGAATGAGGATACTGTTGACGTTACAACATTCTTAGACAATACTGCTATTGAGATTCAGAAAATTGAAGCATTTTTTGCAGAAAAAAGCAATTTCATTCTGGCTTATGAAGTTCGAAGAATACAAAATAGTGTTTTGGTTAGTAGAAAGCACTACTATGCATTCAATAGAA
>Ga0194133_10010852_pt1 | contig 10181 bp, 7 predicted proteins | sample TA2KigOf40mmetaG_FD_155448 | JGI IMG/M metagenome (GOLD analysis project Ga0194133, IMG submission 155448) | Freshwater microbial communities from Lake Tanganyika, Tanzania - TA2015055 Kigoma Offshore 40m | ecosystem: Environmental > Aquatic > Freshwater > Lake | place: Tanzania: Lake Tanganyika... | reverse complement strand
AAAATGGTAATTAAAGTGGACGAGAGAGAAAGCCCTCAATGGTTCAACTCTAACCTCGGGAGCACACTGCACATAAATGACAGAAGAAGACAGCTGCCCATCTACCTAGATAGATTAAGACTAAGATTGGAAAACAGTGCCTAAAACATTTGTGTCGTTCCTTGGGACAGTTTGATTCTCAAAAAAGGTTTATCCCCCCAAAGCGAAGCAAAGGGGGAGTTTAGAAATTTTGTAAAGGGAGCTGTGTAGGAATGCTTATGACATCAATGTGTATCTGTCACCTCATTCTCCTCACAACAGTGAAGCTAGAGGCCTTAAAATTGTCATGCATAGTCCTTACATAGATTACCGATCAATTTTAATTATGATATTTTGTTTAGAAGCTGAGATATTTAAGTAAAAGGTTTTATGTTTACGTCTTCAATAGCTCTCATAAATTTAAAGCTTATGAAATAACATTTTTTGTCCAAACATTTAACTAAAAATGTTGTTTTGTAAACTTTTCTCTAGCTTTAAAGCTGATGGAGTCATGACTTTTTTAAGTAGGCAGGTTGCTCTGGAGGGTTATGTATTCCACCCCCCCTCAACATCATAGTTTAGGAGTGATTGAGGTCTAATGGTTACAAAAGTAGGTTGCTTGGTTAGGAGGCCCCAGACCCTGAGTTGACAAGACTTATCTCCTGGTCTCAATCATTTATAGTTTTCAGGACAAAAAATGGAAAGCTGAATTTCAACTAAATAGATAATCATATACTATCTTTTTCATTCCTAATAAAATTAAGTCATCTTTGAATAAAAAACTTTGAGTTCTTATCAAACTCAGAGATTCAAATCAACTTCTTGAACTCGTTTCTTTATTCATTCAAAAGCTCCATGCTTAACTCTCCAAGATCAGAGAGGGTTATTTATCATTATTGAGGAAAACAGACCAAGTGTCAACTAAATAGACGACCATCAAGAAATCTTACTTTTTTTGAAAAGTGTTGACTCATCTGGACATATAAAAAGTCATTTATTGGTCTTGGTTAGTTGTTATCAGGAAAGTCATAGTCAGTTAAGATAAGTTAATTGGTTGAAGAGAGAAGAGAAATTTCAGATAAATGCTGCATTTGACTGAGAAAAATACTTAGCCAAGAGTGTACTTTGAATTCCCATCGAAGCAGCAAAAGGAATTAAGTTTCTTGCTATTCAAATTCCATTTTTGAAATTTTTCTGATTTGTTTGAAATTTTGTTACGGGTCTTTGACACAATCTCTGATGCTTCTTTACAATTGTCAAGGAAAATGATGTCTTAATTTTTCCTCGGATACAATAACATACAAGATTGGACTTTTCTTACAAGTTGAGTTTGTTTGAACGGAAAACTTGTTAAAGTATTCTTCAAAAACCTCTGCCTCACACGTTAAAATTTGCTGAATCATAGGCTCAGAAATTTGACTTTATTATGATTTTTCATATTTTTTATTATATATTTTTATTTATTATTTTATATTACATTAGAATTCCTTTATTTCTCTAAAGGCCTAATTATAAATTACAACAGACAGATAGAATATTCAGATGTTGGTTAGTCAAGCACAAAATTTCAAATAAACTTGTTTGTAAAAATCTTGAAGAAAAACTCTAAAACCTTGATAATTCAAATTCTCTTTACTCTTGTTTTGAATGGAATCGAAGATAAAATGCTTATCATGAACTTGGTTAAATTGACAAAACAGTCATAGAGTGAAAATTTTATCTTTTGTCCATTTATAATATCGATGTAAGTTACTTTTCTTAGTGTTTGTTGTTGTTATTTTCAAATTTGTCATGTAAGATGCTTATGTAAGCTTCATATATATTGAAGATCAAATTTAAAAAAGAAAGTATCTTATCGAGCGGAAGCCTTTCAACACCTTGCTGTCCTTACGTTTTCAGACTTTTTTTTGACAAACTGAAGTGAAATGAAAATATTAGTTTCTGTTGTTTTCTATTTGAAAAATTTCTCACAGGCTTACCTATTTGAGGCATCAGAAACTTTTTAGGAGGTATTTTGAACTAAATTTTTATTTTAGATCTGAATTGAAGCATTTAGCTTTAAAGGACCTGTTATAAAACATAGCAAATGATATTTGTTCGAAAGTTTTACATTTTTTACTGAAGCCCTACTATGAACTTGTTTATATAGCCCTAATTACTTATCAAAGAAAGTCAAAGAAAAAGCAGCTTCGAAATGAAAATTCTGTATCTGACCTTTTCGAAAATTTTCATATGAAGCCTTTCAGTCGAGTAAAGTGTTTCCAAGACAAAAACACTTTTTTTTTGTTTTGAGAATTGTTGCTATGATAAGATAAAAAAGGCTTCCTTAGAGTATGATAAAAAATTTGTTTTGGAATAATTTTGAGGGAATTTAGGTTTTACATTAAAAATTAACTAAAAGGAATCAATTCATTTTAATATGTAAAAGAAATTTGATGAATGTGTCCTCCATCACCAGACATTAAAAATAATGTCAAAAAAGTTTTCAAATAGACTTAATCCATTTAGCTAGTAGACCCTGCTTAAAGCAAGGTTCTTTTCTTATTCTACGGTTTGGTGATAAATAAAAAACCAATATCTGTCTGCAAAGAGGCTAAAATCATCCTATTTAGAAAGGGATTTTTATAAAGTCAGTAGAGTAAAACTGGAAAAGCTACCCTGAGTTGACTTTTTGCTTGAAATCTTTTTTGAAAGCATAATTTCCAGTATGCTATACAAAGCAGATAAATATGGATTGTTATTCAATTATTTTTACTAGAAAACCAAAGCAACAGGTTATAAGTTTTAGAAAAGATAATTGAGAAATGAAACCATTCAAATATGAAAAGAATGCATTTAGGTTGGTTTGGACAAAAGAAAACTGAGTAGACATTTAACAAAAATTTAAAAGGTAGGAGTATCAAAAGAAGTTTTTATTTGTGAGAATGTCATAGAAAATTTCTCTGTAACTTGTACCTTCAATTTAAAAAGCAGAAATTTGAGGTTGAAGAAACGACGATTGATAATGCCTACATAGACGCATTGCTTAAATGGGATACTTTCATTGAAAACCAAGTTGCAAAATGCAGATCTCACATATTCACATTAAGATATCTCAGACGACACCTTTCGGTTAAAGAGATCCTGGCAATTGTTAGAAGCCATATAATATCTAGTCTTACAAATGCATGTCCAGCATGGTCACATAGCCTGAGTTTCAACTTAAGAACAAAGATGAGAACAGTTTTTTAAAGAGTTATCAGAAGAGATTTTGATTTTAGATTAAATAGGTCAAAGTCTGTTGAGAATGTCAGGTCTTGAAAGCATTGACCAAATCCTGTTTATGAGATCCTCAGTTTTCCTGTTCAACCTTATACAATCATTGCAACCTATACTGAATTGGCATAAAGAATCCTAAATAAGAGTTACACTAATTAGAGAACTCCGGGTCAGCTGACATTGTTTGACAAAAGTAGATGTCAAGGGTTGGAACCTTATGCATTACCAATTCAGCAAAGAACTTAGTTGACCAATGGAATTTTGACTGGTTAAATTTAACTACACAATTATTCAAAAGCAGTCTCAGAGCATAACACCATCATTTTTTTATAAGCTAAAATGGCCGTTCACAGTAAAGCTGGAGGTTTTTTCCCCCGGTGGAGCAAGTCCCCCAATTGCATAAAAAAATTTTTAACATCACCATCAAGTCTAAGTATGGGTTTTTACTCCGAAAACAGTCAGGTTTTCTGTGAAAAGTCTCCAGGCATATTTTTCTTTCAAAGTCCATAGTCTAAGTGTCTCTATTAGTTTGTAATTTTCAAATAATGCAAATAACATAATTTCTTAATTGAAACTGGAAATAAATTCTATTCTATTCTAATAATCTTTGGTAATTATATTTTGTGACTTTGGTAATTAATTAATATGAGTTTTGATGGATTTTAAGATCGTAAAGTGGCCAGACAACTCTTGGAGTATGAAAGGGAAGGCTCTAACTTAGCAACACTATGGTCATCATCTTACATAAAGATTGCTTCTTGGAATCATTCTTTTTCCAATCAAATCAATAAACATTATCCTTATTGTAAAAATGCAAAACAAAAAAGATGATGGTGTATGATTTTGACATTAATGCAAGTAACAGCCAATTATGATTTCGATTGCGTACTTTACTACTCTGGTTCATTTCTATGGAACAGGTGAGAAAGTTGTTTCTTAACAATTAAAAAACTTATTGTTCTGACACTTTCTGTAATAAAGGCAGAATTTCAAGCTATCATATTTTCATGATAATTTTATGCAGTTGACAGAATCTGGCCCCTCATAATATCTCTTGAAGTACTCAAGCTGAATGGCTCTCCCTTCCCTTTGGACAGCTTCAGCAGTTGACTATGATGTTTGGCAGGCCTGAACTTATACCCCTGTCCTGCTCTTTGTTAAGTTTCACTCTTGACCTAAGAGTCTGCAGTTAAATTTGGACTTTCTCATTATTCTGTGAGAACCAGCTTGTGCAACCTATCCACCTTTACACTTGCAGTCATTACTAAATTTTTAGGTTGACCAATATCAAAGCAGTTAGATTCCTTGAATGCCTGCAATCTTTTGAGAGGTGAAAAAGCCTCATAACAAATAACAGGGTTCTCATCTGTATTAAGTGCATTGCACAACCATCCACCTTAAAAAAGGTTTAATTTAGTACAACTTCTGCTAGTTTCAAACATTTGCTTTTCAAAAATTATGCTTTAGATTTTGCACTTTTAAGGTTACTCTCTAAATCCAATTATGATTATAGTTGTCTGGAAAAGTTTTAGTCTTCACAGCTACATGAACAGAAGTCAATAAGCAAAAATGACTTGAGAATTTTCAAATCATCAGTGCTGTGGTCTGACCCGTCTGAGTAGATGAGCATAACTTCGTGTGAACAAGATCCGAAACCCAATGATGATCTTCCCAATCAAGAAAAGAATCAATTCTTAACTGTTTCTTGAAAGGCAGTCTTCTGTTTGTATTTGAATTTTTGAATTTATGGGTCAAAGTTGAATCAAAGATAAGATTAAATAAAGGGTTGGGTTTATCTTGGGAAACCTTGTTTGCTAAAAAGTGCTGGAATGCATGAGATATAAGTGTTAACCTAATCTTAAAGGAATTGTAAGGAATCCTGGTCATTAACATTAAAATAAATGTTATGCTTTTTATTCTTTTTTTTTCTTTCAACTGAAAATATCATTATTTTCAAACCATTTCCTTCAAATCTGACACACACTCAAAGCATCATCTTTATTTTCCATAATCTTGAAACTTGTTGTAACAAAAATAACCCTTGATCTTACTGGTACATTTTTGTTATCCAATAAATGTTTTTCTTGATAAGTGGAAGGATTCTTTGGCAACCCTATTATTTCAAACCTAATTTTAGGTATATAGAGAATGTGTTTTTGTAAAAAAGGTTGAAAATGACCATCATGACTGATATACCTTGATTGCTCCACCTCAACTTTTTTAATTATTCTCCCTTTTTCTGAAAGAAAATCAACTGTAATAAATTTATTCTGTTATTTTTGTCGATTCGTAAAAAAGCGTTATGAACTAGCTTTATAATATGGGCACTTCTCAAAAAAGTTGAGGTTTGGTGAAAAAGTTTTTATTGTTTCGAAATATATTTCTAGGCTAAGTTTTGTCTAATTCAAAAATTTTGAGTTCCACCCAAACAAGTAAAAGAAACTCATCTTTTTCATTAAACCATTATCATAGCTATATACCTTGAGAAATTTATCAGTGGCCTGCTGGCATTCCACCAACTTCTATAATTGTCATGAGACTTCTCTGTAAAAACTTACTTCTGATGAGAAACGGAATTTAAGACGAGTCAAAGGCTTAAATTAGAAATCATCAGCGACAGATAATCAAACAGTTTCAAACATGTTTAAACAACGGACATTGATTATTCAAATTTCTAAATATTTACAAAATTCTTTTAAGATAAACATTTGAAATCCCTGGATTTCAGAAAACAAATGTTGGATACAATTGATTTTTGCAAAAATGAAAAATGGGTAGCTGAACATTTTGAGTTATCCAAAATTGATTTTAAATCCCCTAATTGTAACATGCAGTTCTTGAGCCTATAACACTCCCAACTTTAGACCCGAATTCCCAATTTTATGAAAAAAATTAATGTTGTAGATTTGTTGACCAAGGTTCATTGAAATTGGTTTTAACTGTCAATTCTTAAAATATTATCTACTTGTTGTGATGTTTTCGTGGTTTATCAATAAATTTTAAAGTTAAAGTGCTCTAGTTAGTTTTAGAGGTTTACTTTTCTTGTATAATAATTACAATGAGCTTTAAATTTTTTTTATAATCTTCAAGCATAGTTTTAGGTAATTTCAGACAGATTGAGTCTGATACAAGCAGTCTGGTTCAATTTGTAAAAGGCATTTCCTTTCATGATCATTTTAAATGCTTGCTCTTGGTTTAATACTTTCTGAGATTAACTCAAACAAAAAAAAGTCTGAAGTGGAAGAAGATTGTGATGCAGTTTCCAAAGGCAAACTTTTATTTGTTTTTTGATAAGGGCAAATTGTTTGATTATCAGTTGGATTTTTTTATTGCTGAGCTCAAAATAAACCTTTATGAAACGATTTTAAAATTATTAAAATATTTTCAAATGCAGAATCTTTTCAAAGACTGATATTATTAATTTTTGACCTTCCATTAGATCATAATTTGGAAATCTCGATTGTCAATTTTTCATTCTCTGACTAGAGATATTGAATTTCAACAATCATAAAAAATCAGCTACAGAACAATTAAGAAAAGGAAAAGAGACTCTTTGCTTGTGACGTTCTGTCACTGCTGAAAGACTCTTAGCAATGAATATCAACTTATGGTGGGTTTTGTTGGGTTTAACCATCGTCTGTTGTTCTGGGGCAGAACTTGAACCTGAACCATACAAAACAACTGAGCCAGCAAAACCAAATCTTTATCCAGGAGATGCCTATCAAAAAGGTCAATTTGCTTATTATTTTTCTGAACCACAAATCATAAGTTTAGAAACAGTTGAAATACATTTATTTTTTCAGCCATAATCTCTAGAGATGAATGAAAATATTCTCAAAAATTTAAGATAAATTTTAGATTGCAAATATGATGATCCTGCGTATAGTGATTGTGATCCCTTTCTTTTAACTCGTTGGAGAGTTTTGAAACTGCAAACTGGTCCTTCCAGCTGTGAGGTGCTTTTCAGTTCCTTTTTAACTTAGCCAATTCGTTCTTTATTTTTTAAATCTTATACAAATAGGCCCTTTTTCTTTATCTGTTGACAACAATATTTCTTGAAATTTTTTAGCAACACAAAAATGAAACAAAGCAATGTTCTCCTGATAACTTCCCACCAGGTGAGAAATATTAAGATATATGATTATTTGAAATAACAATGGGTATAATTAAAGGAACCAAGTGGCTTGTCAAGGAGCACAAAAAGTGTCTGGTCGAGTTGGAACACCTCAAAGGGTTGTTAGCAGACTTACACAGATGGATTGATGTGATCCTAGAACGTGGCCAATCCTTGTTCAAAGCTTTTAATGACTTAAGAAATCATCTGGAAGATTTGCAAAGACAAATCAAGGAGCTTCATCTTCAAAAGCACAACAACCAGGTGACAAAAAACAGTATGAGGGATTGCTCAAAGAAGTCATTGTAACTCATGGCCATGAGAACTGGGAGGTTCAGGGTTCGACCCCTGGCCTGGCCAAACCTTTGACTAGCCTTTATTAGCCACCTTATGGTGTCTATCTAAGTCATGTAAAAGTAATCAAAAAGTTTAAAAATAAAAATTATGTTTGGATGACTGAAAAAGACCTCCAAAGATTGCTATGGAACTTTTGTAAAGTCAACACTACTCTCAATCACTTGATTTAGTATTAGAATAATCAGTCCTCTATACAAGGTATCTTCACTTTTTTACTTTTACTTTGCTAGCCCTGACCATCTTGACCGTTAGAGCAAATTTTCATCTTTCATATCACAAAAATATTGCTAGAATATTAGGCTCATTGAATACTGATAAAGGTAGCATTGATTTGAACATAATTCATAGTCAGAGTTTATTGTAGTGATGGGTCCGGGTCAAAAATTTTTGACCCGGGTCGGGTTGGGTCAATTTTTTGTGGCTCGGGTCGGGTCGGGTCAGCCATTCTTGTTTGGGTTAGAATTCAGAAAATTTCCCTTAAAAACGGCAAATTTTTCAATTTTTTTCCCTTCGGGTCAAAAAAAATTGCTTCGGGTCGGGTCGGAAAGTACCCGGGTCAAAGCCGGGTCGGCCTCTTATTTACTGTGGGTCAAAAGTAAGCTCGGGTCGGGTCGGGTCGGGTCAGGGCCCATCTCTAGTTTATTGGCATTAGATACCATAATTGTCAACAAAATTACCCTACAAAAGAATTTTATCTTAATCAATTCCAATACTTTTTTGAGGTGTTGGAAGAGAGGCTTAAGAAAGAACTGGATGACTGGAAATCCAAGTCAAGAAAGATCCGTGCTGAACTGGATGGGATAAGGGCGAAGTATTCTCAACTCGAAAAAGAACATAATGTTATGGTTATCGACATTGAGAAATGTCAGAAACACAAGGAGGCATGCAAGAAAGAAAACATTGAGTTGAATTCAAAAATAGTTGCTGCTGAAACTGAGAACCGTGAGTTGAAGACAAAACTAATCCACGCTGAGAGATACAAAAGCCTTGCAGAAAAAGCTCAGGCTAAAATCAGAGAGCTAGAAGCAAAGATTGAGCAACTTAAGGTGGAAATAAAAAAGACCAAAGATGAATTGGCAATCACAAGGTATGTTGTCAGATACTAGAAAAACTTTCAGAGATTCTTAAGTATTTTTCTCTCCCAGGATTGATCTGTTGAATGCCAAGCAGAAACGTGCACCCAAGTATAACAGAGACACCCATGTGAATCTTGACATGAAAATGTGGATAACTCACAACCAAACAAAGGAGGAATATTACAAAGATGCAACAACTTATCCCACTTACTATTCCCCAACATATCCCTCAACAACTACTTATTATACCTTGTACACAAGGCCACCAACAACTACAACGACTTACACGACAACTACTTATACTACAACTACAACCTATACGACTACCACAACTTACACAACCACGACGACCTACACAACTACAACCTACCCGACAACCACCTATTACAGTAGCAATTATTACAAGCCACCTTCTTATACAATTCCGGAGAGGAAATATTAGATAGCTTAATTGAAAAAGTGCAAAAGTTTCGAAATGTTTATATTTTTGTCTAAGGAAGATTTTTTTGCCTTTCAAAGTCACTTCTCAAGTGTTTTTACATCAGAAATATGTTTTCTTGTGGGTATTAAAGAGCAGCATTGTCAATCTAATTGAAGCAGATTAATTTTCAGTGGGAAGTTTAAATGTAAATTGTGATACAATATTAGAATATAAATATTAAGGATATGTCAAGCATGTTTTCAATTGCATTTTTGAAAGAATCAGAACTAACTTTTGGAGGCCAAAATAGAACAACAAACATGCTTAAAAAAACTCTCCAAGGTTTCTGGATTCCAACTAAGAGGCTTGATAAGGGAAACTGTAGTCAATGAACTACTTTAGAAAACTTGATTCCTAAGAAATCAGATTTAAAACTTGTGTTCTTAATATGTAACTCTTTAGGCAAGTCTGTAATGCTTCCATAAATCCAAAGGATTGAAAAAATGAAATAATTTTTAATAATTTTAAAGCCATTATTTCTCTACTTCATTGGGAACAACTGCTCAAAACGGAATAGTTAGTAACATTAAAATTTTCTCACCAAGTTGTTGCTAGAAACAGCTGCTCTTGAAAGTGAGAGTTCATCAATCAATTAACTGAATTTTCTGCTTCAGTGCAACAACCACTTCCAGAAAAAGGATTTAAAATGTCTCATCAAATAAAGTTTTTGTGATGAACATTTCTGTTCCTGCAACAGTTTTTGCATTGGGGAATTTTTATAGTGTCACAAAAGCCATATTAATACTGTGATTGCGCTCTATTTGAATCTAAAAAATAGTATAACCAACGGATTGGTTAATCAAAAACACTCATAGGATTTTGCTTGCTCAAGTGAGTCTGTGCTGGAAACTTTTTTGGTAAATAAAATAGATTGTAA
>Ga0194133_10010851_pt1 | contig 10181 bp, 14 predicted proteins | sample TA2KigOf40mmetaG_FD_155448 | JGI IMG/M metagenome (GOLD analysis project Ga0194133, IMG submission 155448) | Freshwater microbial communities from Lake Tanganyika, Tanzania - TA2015055 Kigoma Offshore 40m | ecosystem: Environmental > Aquatic > Freshwater > Lake | place: Tanzania: Lake... | reverse complement strand
GAGGAGGGCGATCGTCACGGCAAACAGGATCGAATAGATGAGGTAAGCGACGTAGCCGAAGCGCACCGCGCCCTCGTTTTCGAGGAGTCGCGGCAGTGCGATGTCGGCGGGGTCACTGAGGCTCTCCGGCCAGTTGATGGCGGCGCCGAGGACGACCATGGGCACGAAGATGAGCAGTCCCTGGAGGATGCTGACCCACCCGGCTCCGACGGCCGCGGCCTTGGCCGATGCGCGGGAATCACTCTCTGCGGTAGTATAAACACTGTTCATATGTGCACTCTGTCAGGACATATGAACAGTGTCAAGATTGGAGGAGGCATGGCGCGCAGTTACCACCACGGCGCCCTCGCTGAGGCGATGGTTGAGCAGGCGCTCACCGAGGTACGTCTCCGCGGCGCGGACCAGGTGTCGCTGCGCGGTGTCGCCCACTCCGTCGATGTGTCTCCCTCTGCCGCCTACAACCACTTCGCGCAGAAGGACGACCTACTGCGGGCCGTTGGGGCCTTCGGCCTTGCTGCCCTGGATGAGCGCATGGCGCGGGTCCTCGCTGCACACCCTGCCCAGACCGCGGAGGCGGCGCGTGCCCGATTTGTCGGCCTGGGGCGTGCGTATCTGGCTTTTGCGCTCGATGAGACTCACCTCTTCCAACTGACGTTCGGGCCGATCTGCGCGTCCAAGCACGTTCCGCCCGAAGCGGCAGGTCCCTACCGCAAACTCGTGGCCGCCCTGGACGATCTGGACGAGTGGGAGTTGCTCAAGCCTGGCATCCGGCCTGGACTAGACGTGATGGTGTGGGCGGCGACCCACGGCATGGCAACACTTCTGGTCGAGGGTGCTGTTCCCCCGGAGGGTGTTGACGGATTCATCGACTCATTGGCTCGGCTGGTTCTCATTGATGGTGTTCTGTCAACGGAAGCGTCTACCGTTCATCAACCGTAAGGGGGCGACCACATGAGTGACGCGACGAGATGGCTGGTGGCATTCGCGTTCATCTCCTTGCCGACTATTGCCTTCGGCGGGTACTTCCTCCTGTCGATCCTCAAGCGCCAAGCGGGGACGGAGAACATCACCGCGGTTCAGCGGGACTACTTCCGAGCCGGTCACGCCCACGCTGGTGTTCTCGTGCTGTTGGCCATCGTCGGGCTTCTCGTTCTCGACTATTCGCAGTTTCCCGCGTGGGCGGTATGGGTGCTACGCGTCGGTCTGCTTGCGTCACCCCTGTTGATCTCCGGGGGATTCTTCGGGGGAGCACCACGCACCCCGGACGGGCCGCCCGGACCACTCGTGAAGTTGATCCCAGTTGGCGCAGTCCTCTTTGGTTTGTCCACGTTGGGAGTCGGCATCAGCCTGCTTGTTTCGTTCTGATGCCCTGAACGTTGATCCCCGGGGGTGGGAAGTGGAGGAGAGGGCGAAACGGGATCGCTTCCGTATCGAGGACACACTCCCACCGCGCGCTCAACCGAATTGGTTGACGGGTGCCGGAGCCACCCGCGCCGAACTCGCCCTCGTGTATTCGGCGGCCCTTGTCGGCGCGGTGCTGGTGTGGTGGTTCCTCCAGCGTGCTGAGCCGTGGGCGGTCTGGCAGATCGTCATTGCTCTCGCCATCACCGCGGATCTCTTCGGCGGCGCGGTCGCGAATGCGTTGAGTTCGACTAAGCGGCAATACCAGGCACCGCTGGCAGCTGACGCGAAGCCGTGGGTGCACCTCATTCGCAATCCGGTGCTGTTCACGGCCCTGCACGTCTATCCCTTGATCGTCGTGTGGGTGTATCCGGGTGGCTCGTGGTGGTGGGGGATCGGCTGGTACGCCGCGACACTCGCATCAGTGATCCTCGTCGCACGTGTCGTCCCCGGCTACCTGCAACGCCCGACCGCCATGGCGACTTTCGTGATCGCGATCCCCTTCGCGATCGAATTTCCAGGGCCACCCGGCTGGAGCTGGCTACCTCCTGTCCTGCTGGCCAAACTCCTGCTCGCCCATGCGGTGCACGAGGAGGCCTACCGGCCTTGAGTGGGCCATGCGCCCAACTCGTCCAGCACCGCGCTCCAGAGGCGTTCGCTGCCTCGGCGGAAGTAACCCATATGGCCGATGCTCGGCCGTCCGATCTCCTCGGGTCGCAGGTCTCGCATCGTCAAGCGGCTGTTGACGTAGTGCGGAAAGAAGGCATCCCGCGCCGCGGGTGAGCTCCACCTGTCGTCGACGGCGTTGACAGCAGTGATCGGTACGGTCACGCGGGCAAACAGGGCATCCATTTCCGAGGCAACCTCTGGGTCGTCGAACCAGTAGCCCGGATACCGACACCATCGCTTCCACTGTCGATATACGCCGAGGGGTAGGTCCTCCCCGAAGCCGAAGCGATTCCACGCCAGGTATCCGGTGGAGCCGACGACCACCGGTCCGAGGACATTCCACAGGAATGCGACGCGGATGCGTTCGGCCCGAGGCATCCAGCCGTGCCATCCACTCCCGCTACCGAGGGCATACATGCTCGCAACGCGAGTGGGATCGGGAAGAAGTCCGAGCGCCTGACCTCCGAAGGAGTGGGCGACCAGGTGCACGGGTCGCTCACTCGCGAAGTGCTCCAGCACACCGGCGAGATCCAGGCGCGCCCAATCGCGATAGTCCATCTCGAATCCGCGCAGGGACGGCGGTGCCGAGCCGCCGACACCGCGGTAGTCGAAGGTGACGACTTCGTATCCGCGGCTGTTCGCGTACTCGGCGAAGTTCGCGTAGAAGCCCTGGGGCACTCCGGTGGCGCCGGCCACCACGAGGCGCGCGGTGGGTTCGGCAACGGGAAAGTGGCGTGCCGCGAGGGGGAAGCCATCGAGGGCGTGGACGGTGAGGTCGTGCGACCCCGCACGTTCAGCCATATCCGCCCCCTCCGGAGCAAAGACTAGTACGATCGTCCTAATTGGGGAGGCCGATATGGCGGGAACGCGCGATCGAATGGTCGTGGCGGCTGCGGGCCTCTTCCGGGACCAGGGTTACGACGGAACCGGGTTCCGCGAAGTGGTCGAGGCCGCCGGAACCACCCCGGGGGTCATCTACCACCACTTTCCAGGCGGCAAGACCGAACTCGGCGTGGCGGTCACGCATGCTGTGGGGGATCGGATCGCGGCGGGAGTCGAGGCCGTGTGTGCTGCCATGAAGCCCCGGGACGCTGTCGCCGGACTTCTCGACATCGTCGAGGGCAACTTGCTCAGGGGCGAACTTCGCCCCGGCTGTCCGATCGTTGCGATCGCCATGTCCTCCGACGATCCAGATGGCACGCTGCGCGCCGCCAGCGATGCCTTCTTCACCCGCGTGCGAGCCGCAGTGAGCGAATGCCTGGTACGCGACGGTGTCGATTCAGCCGACTCTGACGCCTTTGCCGCGCTCGCCGTCTCTGCATGTGAGGGCGCCATCATCCTCAGCCGCGCCCGCAGTGACTCCGAACCCTTCAACGCGACGCGCATCGCACTCATGCAGCACGTAGATCACCTCACCCGAAAGGCAGCACGATGACCGATCAGCCGAGCACCCCGGTTCGGGCCGAAATCCTGGAAACCGGAGACGAACGCATCCTCAGCGCACAAATCGAGATCGACGCACCACCCGCGGTGATCTTCGACATCCTCATCCAGCCCCGACGTCACAGCGAGATCGACGGGTCCAGGAGTGTCCAGGGAATCATCGAAGGGCCCGAGCGGCTCTCCCAGGGCGCCACGTTCAAAGTGCGTATGAAGATTCGCATCAACTACTGGGTCACGAACACGGTTCTCGAGTTCGAACCCGATCGACGCATCACCTGGTCCCACCTTCTGGGGAACCGATGGACATATGAACTGACTCCGCTGCCGTCCGGGGGCACGCTCGTACGGGAGACGAACAACATTCGCGCCGCAGGGTGGAAGGCGTCTCTTTCGCCAGCAGCCCGAAAACTGGAAGCTGTGCAGCGGGGGATCGCCAAGTCCCTCGTGCGGCTGAAGGAACTCGCCGAAGCGAAAGCTCGCGCCTGATTGGAGTGCTCGATTTCGAGGACTGGGTAGCTAGATTGCGCAAATGAGTTCGTTGTCACCGGGGCAGATCATGCTGGCAGCGGCGCTCATCTTTGGCCTTGCGACCGCTAGCCAGATCATCGCTCCCCGCCTGCGAATCCCCGCGCTGATCCTTCTGTTGCCCGCAGGATTCCTTCTGGGGCTTGCCGCTCCGCAGTTCCGCATGGACTCCGTTCTCGGGCCAGCGTTCCCAGTGGTCGTGGACCTCGTGGTGGCCGTGATCCTCTTCAACGGTGGTCTCGAACTCACATCCATCAAGCTTGCCGATGCTGACCGCAGGATCGTGCGCCGGCTCGTCTGGATCGGGGGAACGCTCACCTTCCTGGGGGCGGCACTTGCCGCGCATCTGATCCTCGATCTGTCCTGGTCGATCGCCTTCATGCTCGGAGCGGTCGTGATCGTGTCCGGGCCGACCGTCGTGACCCCCATCCTGGACTTCGCGGGTCTGCGTGGCCGTGTCCGCGGCATTCTGCAGTGGGAGGGGACCCTTCTCGATCCCATCGGAGCGTTGGTCGCCGTCGTCGTGTTTCAGGTGATCCGAGCCAGTGGGCAGGAATCCGTCGGAGAAGCCGTCCTGAATTTCGTGGGAGGAATCCTCGTCGGTGTGATCGCTGCCGCAGTCGGAGTCGTGCTGTTCATCGCGGGTGGAAGGTTGGTGAAGGGCAATGACCTGCTCGGCACACAGGTCCTCCTGGGATCGGTGATCGTCGTCGCAGGCGTCGCGAACTTCCTGGCCGATGAGACCGGGCTGCTGGCCGCCCTCCTCATGGGAATGGCGGCGCCCCGTCTTGCGCGGAAGTTCGGTGCCTCACTGGATAACTCGCAACCGTTCTTCGGGACGCTCGTCTCCATCGGCATCGGAGTCCTGTTCATCGCCATCGCTGCGCTCGTTCCTGCGGCGACGGTGGCCAGCGTGCTTCTTCCCACGCTGCTCTTCTCGGCCTTTCTTATCCTTGTGCTTCGACCACTCGTGGTGGCTATCGGCACTGCGCGTTCCGACCTTTCGCGTAAGCAACGTGTCTTCATCGCCTCCATGGATCCCCGAGGCATCGTCGCCCCGGCAACCGCCTCAAGCATCGGTGCAGCATTGATCGCGTTGAAAGTCGATGGTGCCTCTAACCTGCTGCCAATCGCGTTCATTGTTGTTGCGGTGACAGTGGCGGTGTATGGGCTGTGCGCAGTGCCGCTCGCACGGGCGTTGCGTCTGAATTCCGACTAGATCTCGTTGTGTCCCCCTGACCTTGCCACCACTCGCTAGCCAGAAGATTGCTGCGCCGCCAGGGAAGCAGTCATCGGGAGGCATCGGTTATCCCGCTCGACGTGTAAGGCGCAGCGCTAGGTCCCGTGCCCCGCGGACCCTCCTGCAATCTGGATCGAGTTTGCAGCTGGTGAACAGGCCGTCGTAGATCAGCATGAGGTCCTCTGCGAGCACGACGTCGCCGTCCACGGCTGACGTGAAGAATTCGAACACTCGGTCTCGGTAGCTGCGCACCTCGCTGATGATGAGTGCGCTGGTGGGCATCTCGGTCAATGCGTTGGTGAAGGGGCACCCGAAGAACTCCCCAGTCACGAGGGCCTGGTCCAGGAAGTCGAATGGAATGGAAATGTCGTTCCCTCGCGTGTTCACCTCGCGCTCGAGTGCCACCTCGAACTGGGTCCGCAATTCCGCAAGATAAGCGGCCACTAACTGTTCCTTGCTCGGGAAGTGGTGATAGAGGGAAGCCTTCGCGATGTGGGCTTCCTCCACGATGAGGTCGATGCCGGTGGCGTTGATACCGCGTGAGTAGAAGAGCGTTCGCGCCGTCGTCAATATTCGTTCCCGGGCGGATGCTTTCGGCGATTTCAGCACGGCTTGACATTAACAGACAGGTCTGTCTACTGTGGAAAGTGCCTCGAGACTAAAGGAGTGCCATGTACGCGAAAACTGCCCTGCTCGCCGCGACGCTGACTCTTGCGGTGGCCGGTTGCGGGTCAACGTCGGCTGATGCCCCGGTGACCTCCCCGACGGCAGTTGCCTCGGAGGACGTTGCCTCTTCGCCAACCTCGGCTTCATCGGTGGAATCGGGGACTTCGGGTGAGGCGGCAACTTCCTTGAGCGGTCAGACAACGTCAGGGCCCGGCTCCTACATCACGCTGGCCGACTACGACGGCGACAGAGAGGCCTTTGCTGCTACAGACGTGGTGCTCTTCTTCAACGCCGACTGGTGCTCCACCTGCAAGGTTGCTCGAGACAACATCCAGGCGGACCTTGCGAGCATCCCCGCCGGCTTGACGATCGTCGTTGTCGATTTCGATACGGCCACTGAACTCCGGGAAAAGTATGGAGTCACCGTGCAGCACACCTTCGTTCAGGTCGATGCCGATGGAAATCAACTTGCCAAATGGTCGGGAAGCGTCACAGCTGACGAAATCGCACAAAACACGGTGTGATGCTCCTTCTGCTTGGGTCTCTCGTCGCAGGGATCCTGACGACTCTCGCTCCCTGTGTTCTCCCGCTCCTACCCGTGATCGTTGGGGGATCACTCGACCAGTCGAGTAAGCGGTCACGTCGCCGTGCCTACCTGATTACTGCCTCGCTCGGGGCCTCCGTTGTGCTCTTCACTCTGGCTCTCAAAGCCAGTACCGCTCTCATCGGTATCCCGACGTCGGTGTGGCAATGGATCAGCGGCTTTATCCTCATCGTGTTGGGGCTCTTCTCGGCCTTTCCGTCCCTCTGGGATTACATGTCCATGCGGCTGTCACTTCAGCAACGAAGTGCTGAACGTCTTGCCGCAGCACGGCAGCGCGAGGGGACAGCCGGTGCCGTGCTGACGGGTGCCGCTCTCGGGCCTGTCTTCACTTCGTGCAGTCCGCTGTACGGCTACGTGATCGTGACCGTCCTCCCGGCTTCGTTCGGCCAGGGCATCGCATTACTCATCGCTTACGTCATCGGGCTGTGCGGAACCCTGCTCGCTATCGCTCTGATCGGACAGCGCTTCATTGGCGCGGCACGTTGGGCAGCAGATCCGCATGGCTGGTTCCGACGGGGACTTGGCTGGATCTTCATCGTCGTTGGTGTCGCCGTAATCGCAGGCTGGGACAAGGACCTCCAGACCTGGGTGATTGAGAATTCACCTATTCGCCCGTGGGAACTCGATTCAGAGTTCATCCCGCAGTAGCCAGCACTTCCGCTGGCTGCGCGTATCGACGCCCCAATTTCCGTAGTTTCGCCTGCGGTGATGCCCAGGAACTCGACGTAGCTCGACGCGAACACGTCGTGCGGGTGACCGCCAGCTGCCGACACCACTTAGTTCTGGGCAAGAGCAACGTCAACGATGGTGCGCAGCGACTGAGGGTGACCCACGGACGCAACTCCACTCATGACTTGCGCAAGCCTCAGCAAACTATGGGTAGTCGTGTCACACGAGACAGCGGTAGGATCTTCTACATGAAGCGGGCGTCCTCGCCGAAGCACTGGGAAAGTGCGCGGGAACTTGTGAGCAGTGAGCCCCCGACACCAGATGACATTCCCACCACACTCTTGGGCGAACCTTTGGACTCTGCTGAGAAGGTCCTCGAGTTCCTCGCATCTCTCAATAGCGCTCGCACGGCCTAGAACCGCGCATGGGAGCAGTTGCCTCGAGCTCCGAATTCGATCCCGACCGCATCTTGATGGTCTTGGATAGGCACCGAGTCGAGTATGTCCTTGTTGGGGGTGTCGCAGCTCGCGTGCATGGGGCGCAGCGTGCAACCGCAGATATCGATTGTGTGCCGGCCACTAGCAATGAGAACTTCGAGCGCTTAGCGGCGGCGCTGGTGGAATTGGGTGCCCGCTTGCGGGTGGGTGGAATGACAGACGAAGAGGCACGACAACTGCCGCTTCGACTGGATGCTGCCACGCTTTCAGCATTCGGCAGCTCCACCTGGACTACTGACGCCGGCCCCCTAGACCTCTTGGTGGAACTCAGAGACCCTGCTGGCGGTCGGCATTCGTACATCGACCTTGCTTCAAGAGCCACGGCGGTTTCGGTGGGCGAACTGACAATCAGGGTGGCGTCATTAGAGGACATCATTGCGTCGAAGCGATTCGCGGCGCGCCCGAAAGATCTTGAAGCCTTGCCTGAGCTGCAGAAGTTGTTGGATTCCGACGCTACGTAACGTGCGCCCTAGTTGCCGACCTCAGCTGCTTCGCCCGCGGTGATGCGCAGCAGCTCGTCGTAGGACGTCGGGAACACGTAGTGCGGATGCCCGCCAGCCGCCCACGCTACGTCGTATTGCGCGAGAGCAGCATCCACGATGGTGCGAAGCGCCTGAGGGTGACCCACGGGCGCAACACCGCCCATGGCTTCTGCATCTCGTGCGTGTTTGCCCGCCATGCGGGCGTGGCCGCGATGCTTGCACGAACACGTCGAACTGAGGTTTCGGCACGAGACCGAGGGGCGCGTGCCCGACGCTCATCGTCGATGACGAGGGACCGTGCTGTGTCAAGGGTCGGTGTTCGTGGCTTGGCTCGTCGAGAGGCCCGGATCGGATGCGAGCGCCACTGGTCCAGTGACCACGGCTCAGAGCGATCCGAGCAGCGGCCTCTGTTCGAACGTCAGTCGTACCCGCGGGCAGGTGCGGACATGATTCGCGATGTGACTATTCGGTACGGTCCCTGCCATGGAGGGCCGCCGCGTCCGGCTTCGGGCTGATCTGCTCAGTGCGATTCGGGCATCAGCCCTCGAAGAGCTTCGTCGGGTCGGAGCGGCACAGCTATCCCTACGGGAGGTCGCCCGGTCTGCCGGCATCAGTCCCTCCGGTCTCTACCGCTACGTCGATGGTCGTGATGCCCTCCTCGAACTCCTCATCACCGATGGGTTCGAAAGCTTCGGCATGGCCATTGAGTCGGCGATCGAGGCAGCCGGAGACGATCTGGTCGCACAGCTCGATGCAGTGGCGCTCACCTACCGGCGTTGGGCGCAGGCGAACCCCGACCAATTTGGACTCATCCTTGGTTCGCCGGTCCCGGGATTTCGCGCCCGCGATGGGGGATCCACCGTCGCGGGTGTGCGAAAGTTTGCCGAACCCATGATGCGCGTGGTGGCTAGCGCGCATGCTGCCAAAGCCATAGACGTCTCTATGTACGATCCCGCCCTCGGAGGGATACCGGAACCACTCGCCAGCGTGATCGTTCGTGCTTGGGGGCGGATTCACGGGCTCGTGGCGCTCGAGATTTTCGGGCATCTGAGGTGGGCCGACACTGATGTTGAGTCCCTGCTTCGAACGGAGACAGGCTTACTCGCTATTGAACTCGGTATTAGCGCGGCGGGCGATTCGTAGGTCGCTACCCCTCAAGCGCAAAGGCCTTTGGTGCCTCGGTTTCGGCGAGCCCTGGTTCACGTGGATCGGGCCACCTAGTTCATCGACGCCTGTGGTCGGGTGTCCGCTGACGCGTGGTGACGCCCGACCACAGGGCACGATGTGATGTCGCTACGAGGTGACGCGCTGGAATGACTCCGGCTCAAGCTCCGTGGAACGACGCTCACACCGATTCTGAGTTTGGTCACCCCAGGAGAAGTTGGCACCATCCTCGGAAAGCGCAAAGACATCCATGTCGACGCAGTTTGAGACGAGGAATGTGGGCGCTGCGCAGCCATTGGATACGTCCGCCGGCTCGCCTGCCGTGAGATCGCAATCGTCGATGCCGAGTCCTTCAAGTAGGGCTGGTTCGGTCACGAAGGCTGTGAGCGTCGACGAGTCATTGGTGCAGTCGACCTCGAACCCCCCTGGAATCGACGACGGTTGAACGACGACGCAGGGACCTACCGAGTCGTACTTCAGCACCGCCTGCGTGAGCTCTTCGTCAAAGAAGGCTTCCGTCGTCAGAGTTTGGGTGACGGTGTTCGGGGAGTCCGAAGCGCTGACCGCCACGGTCTGACGCAGATACGCCGTACTCCCGTCGGGTGCCGGGACGGGTTCTACGCGCTCGTAGGTGCCGATGAGTTCTTTGGCGAAGGTGGCCTCGGGGCTGCTCTCTGCCCCACTCGAACACCCGGCGAGCACCAGGGCCGCTCCGAGGATCGCCGATACGTACGTTTTGCGCTTTCCGAGGAATCCAGTCACAGGGCCCATCTCCTTGTCGTCGAAGTGAACGATATTCGCAAAATGAACAATGTTCACAG
>Ga0194133_10010850_pt1 | contig 10182 bp, 5 predicted proteins | sample TA2KigOf40mmetaG_FD_155448 | JGI IMG/M metagenome (GOLD analysis project Ga0194133, IMG submission 155448) | Freshwater microbial communities from Lake Tanganyika, Tanzania - TA2015055 Kigoma Offshore 40m | ecosystem: Environmental > Aquatic > Freshwater > Lake | place: Tanzania: Lake Tanganyika... | reverse complement strand
CAGCTAGAAAACAAATAAAACCAACTATTGGAAGTAAATTATTATCTGACAAATCATTATTTGTATTTTTATTCTTGTTTAAAAGATTTTTATTTATAAGATTTTTATTTATAAAATACTTATTTAGTTCTGAATTGTATTTATAATATTTATTAAATTTATTACATTTATTAAAATTTGTTAGTTGATTTTTCTTTTTTAAGTCAGAATCTATTTTTCTTATATATTTGTCTAATTGACTGTCATAAGTATACATAGTCTGATTAGAAATATAAGGTATTAATTTACTTAAATCAGATAAATAATTTTTATTTTGAAATCTAGAAAAAAATGATAGCATTATAAATAGACATATAATAATATTTATTTATAAATACGAAAATAGTTTATTTTAATTTATAAATACATTATAAATAGTTTACAACAGGTAATATAATCTTTAAAATTCCCAAATAATAGCTCAAAATTATAGTAACAACTAACAAAGCTAAAGCAGCTTTTGATGAAACTAACAATGCTAAAATAAATAATATACCTACAAATAATTCGGCATTTTTAAAATAAACCAAATTATATTCCACTTTGCTGTCACTTATTAATAAGTCAGCACCTTTTTCAGTGCCTTTTAGACTATTAAGTAATTTTTCTAATTTCTCATTCATTGCTTTTTCTTTTGTTAGTTTGATTGAAATTTCAGATATATTATTATTTAAATTTTCAATATTTTTTTCAATAGTATTTGTTGTAGTAAACATATTACTACTTAATTTTTGTAATTGGCCTTTACTATTTAAAAAATTATCTGAATATTCGTCTACATCTGGATTCTGTTGGTAATAAATAAAATACTTTTTAAAATTATCTAAAACAGAAAAAAAACTAGAATTTATACTATTGATTTTTTCTTCAAAACGTTGTGCTTCATTGTTCATATTTATATATTTTGAATATTAAATTATAATCAAAATATATTTATTATTTATTTACATACATATTCTGTAATAAGGGGCCGATATTGCCGTCTTACTAGGTCTAATAATTTCACATACTTGTCCTGGTCTGATTCCAATTGCTTGAGCAACAGGGTCAAAACGTGAAATATCTGGAAATTGGGCGTCACTCATAACATTATATCGCTTCTTTACAGCCAGAACTTCGCCATTACTTAAAATACGATGAGGAGGGACTAATACATGCTTTAAAATATTAAATTGTAGTCGCTTCAAATTTTGAATTACTATAAAAATCTTCTCTTGTTCCCAAATATGTTTTAGTGCGTTTAAAAGTGTCTCGTTTACTTCATCTTTTACCACAATAAAGAGCGTGTCATATTTTGTTAGTATTTCTTCAGTATTAAATAAGTCATCAATCATTTCTTGTAAATTCTGCGGTCTTAATGATTTTGCTAAATAGTAACGAATATATATCTTAGTCTTTCTCTTTAAATCTACATCTTCATCCTTTTTCTCTAAAATCATATCTAACTGATTATTTACTTTCATTGTATTTACTTCATTAACAGTGAATCCTTCATAATCATATATATTATATCCTTGCATTCCCATCAACTCCAAAAGGATTGTTCTGGATTTGTAAATGGATGAAATTAAACTACTAGTATTTTGAACTGCTGAGGTTGCCATTATCTATTATATTATAATAATATATATCAAGGTTTACTTTTATTTCAATTTTATTATTAAATTATTTATTATTTATTATTTATTATTTATTATTTATTATTTTAAACCTTAATAATTTTAATTCCTCCGGAATCAGAACTGGGCGAACTGCTGTTAGATGAACTACTACTAGATGAACTTGAACCACCACTTAATGATGATGCTGCTGCTGCTGCTGTATTTTCATCACTTTTTTTCTCTGTCTCGGGCGCAAGCAATTTTAATGACCCACCATAAAGTGCCTCTGCTGCTGATTGTGGTTTTACAATAGTTATTTGTGGAGCATTAACAACGCCTGATAGTTGTTTAAATTCATTAGCCATATTTTTATATGTATTTTGTAAAGCAGTGATTTGATTTTTAACAGGTAGACCATTGAAATAGGTAGATAATCCTCCACCAGATTGTTGTATTTGTTGTGCTTTTGCTGCTGCCATAATTTGTGTCATTACTGATTTACGTTTGTCTTCATCCATTTTAATAATAGCAGCTTTCTTATCTGCTGATAATCTATTAAATACATTATTCATTTGCGGGTCATCAAATAATTCTAATTCACCTTCACCCATTAAAGCACTCGTTGCTGAACTTAATTTGCCTGTTATATCATCAATTGTTCCTGATACAGTATTTGATACAGCAGCAGCTGCTTCACCTAAACTGCTATCTAATGAAGCTATACCTTCTGTTATTCCTGATACAATACCAGAACCTAGACCTTCACCTTCACTTTCAGGTGTTAATGAGTAACCACGAACTTTCTCTACTGGTACTGAGTAAATATCGGTTGATTCAGAGCTGCCTTCTGGACTGTATAATGGACTTTGTGGTCCTAAGTTTGCGGGTCCTAAGTTTGCGACTTCTTCTAAACTTTGTGGTGCTTCTTGAACATATTGCTGCTCTCTAACAGGCACATTATCAGCCTTTACCTTACTCAATGTGTCTTTCTTATAATTCTCTATAATTTCTCTAATTTCTCTATTAATTGTGCCATCTTCACCGTGATCAATTCCAAGTAATTTATCAATATTCTGTGACTGATATGATAAGTTAAGTAATTGGTCTACATTTTCCTCAGTTATAATACGCATCTGAACATTCATCACTTGTAATTCCTGTATTAAAAGTTTCAATGCGTAGGGAATACGTAAAATACTAAATGACCGTCCATAAATACTTAACGCATCTAATACTGGCTGACCATCTTTTGAGTTATTAAATACAAGTGGACCATCTGAAAATGGACTCAAAAATAGATTACGCTCTGGATTATAAACCGCAATAGCACCAGTTTTATTACACACTGCCATATAATATTCATCACCTCTAATCATATAAGATTCATTTAAGAAATATGAAAGACCGTGTGCCATAATACCATCACGTTCCATTTCACCGATTCTTAGACCACCGTCATTAGCTCTACCTTGATTGGTCTGTCTTGTTAGTGCGCTGCGCTTACCTGTAGCACGATAGTTAATCTTATCTTTAACCATGTGTTTTAAACGCATATAATACGTAGGACCAATAAATATCTCGGAATACAATTGTGCTCCAGTAAAACCATTATATAAAATCTGGTTGCCTGAATTATGGTAGCCCATTTTAGTCAACATATGACCATATGTTTCATAATTGGCGCCTTTTGTAGCATACGCAGTACAGTCTCCATAACCGCCATATAAAGTACACGCCTTACCTAAAAGACACTCAACAAGTTGCCCAATAGTCATACGAGATGGAATAGCGTGTGGGTTAATAATTAGGTCTGGTCTAATTCCATCAGCAGTAAAAGGCATATCTTCTTCGGGAATAATGAGACCTAAAGTTCCTTTTTGCCCGGCTCTAGAGTTTCCTATGAGCATAGATGGTGCGAAATTATTCTCTCGCATATAATATAAATGAGACGATGGCATTTCAACACAATATACTTTTCCTTCATAATCTATTAATTCTTCCTTATTGGAATCGTTTACCTTTTTATTAATATATGGTTGATTTTGCTTACGAATAATACTAATTTTGTAATATGTATTTTTTGTCTCAATCAAGTGGAATTTATCCTTATTATATCCTGACCCCCTTATCATATGTGGAGTATCACCAGGTTCAGTAGCTATTTTTGTTATACCAGACCAACCACAATGAACAGCAAGCCTACAAATATCATTTGCTAAACGTAAACTAATAGTTCCATATCTAGAAAATCCATCATTATAAGTATGACCATCACCCTGTAAAAGAGCATCCAACAATATTATACATTGTCTTTTAGATAAACCCCATACGTAATCAGGTAGATATTTATTTAATGCGCCAACACTTAAACCATCTAGTTCTTCATAAATTTCTGGATGTTGTCCCCTTAAGATAGTAAATCTATCTTGTATATTATCATATTTATACTTTATTCCTAATTTCATTAAAAAATTTGTATTAAATGCTATTTTTCTATCTTTTAGAGCAGATATAACAATAGCACCAGCCTTATTACTTGAACCGTCTGCAATAAACATACCTAGCAATTGTAACCAGTCATCCATTTTATATTTGATATTACCAAGTTCCATCCATTCAATATCAGGATAAACATTATTCATTGCTTTTTGAAATCTTACCATTTTACCTAGAACATTTTGGGCTTCAATTAATTCATAATCTTTCTTTGTTCCATTGTGTTCTCTACGTTTAACATATAACTTATGATTTAATGTACATACTACTTCAACTTGTTTATTTGAAACAGAATACATTTTACCATTATGTTTATATTCAAATTTTGCTGTAGGATATTCATAATACATATTTCCATTTGTATCTAATGTAGCTACTTTATGTCTAGCAATATCAATATGTTGTATTTCAACCCAACCTTCATTAGTTAAAACTTGTTGTGTAGGTAAAGCACAAGCCATTTTGTCACCAATTGCGGGCAGACGTTCTTCGCGAACACGAATTTTCGCAATTCTGAAGCCTTCTTCACCTTCTGAAATAAATGACTTATCAACAAATCCTAATTGACCCTTCTTTGTTGTCTTTGAACCATCAATATATTCACCCTTATTATCAGTTGTTGAAGTAACCTGGCCAATTAATACGACACGGTCATCTATTTCAGTATTTTCTTTAACAAGACCGTGTGCGTCTAATTTACTGTAATCAAACCCCTCTTTTAAACGAGATACATTTTGTTTAGACTCAATATTTGTAAAGAAAGAATTTACATTAGTGCCAGATACTTTTGAGCTTTCTTCTCGTGCTTCATAAGTAGTAAAATAAGTAGTTCTAAAAAGTCCTCGTTTAATAGAACCTTCATTAATAAGAATAGCATCTTCCACATTGTAGCCAGTGTAACTCATAATAGCAACAATTGCGTTTACACCATAAGACTGCTCTTCATTGTTAATGTATTGTAAATAGCGCGATTTAATAAGAGGTATTTGTCCATAGTTCAAAATAACGCCCATTTTATCTAATCTCATTTGGTAATTGGAGTGATAAACAGAAACAGCTTGTCTGCTTTGACCACAAGAAAACACATCACGAGGCAACTGATTTGTCTCAGGATAAATAATAGAATTACCCATAACTCCAAACATAAGCGATGGGTCTATTTCAGAATGAGTATAAAACTTATTATCTTTTATCTGCTCAGGTTTAGTAGCAATTAACGCAACTTCCTCTTCAGATGTATCAATATAGTCAATAATACCCTTATTTTGTTGTAACATATCTAACAAACGGTCTAATGTTTTGTAACCAGGATATAATTCATTAACATTATACAGTATATTGTTTCTTAAAGAAAATCCTGGGTCCTTCTTTTCTTCAAACCCAGCAACAACTTGTGTCCAGTTATATTGATGTGATAATATTGTTTCTCTTAGTGTACCGTGATTATAACTAAGTTTATTATCAGAGTCCTTATAATATACTGGTCTTGTAAGTCGTCCGCCATCTGTATAAATATATACAATATTGGATTCATAACTAAAAGAAATACTTGTATAAACGGGTATTACACCATTACGTCTAAATAATTTTAGTGTATTAACATTTTCAATTGGGTTCTCAATAATACCTATCCAGTTGCCATTTACAAATACCTTGGACGATGTAGCAAGCATTTTTGGACTACATTCTTGAATTAATTTTAATGGAGTATTGGCTCTTAACCACTTAATAAGAGGAGCAGATGAGAAGCCACTGGTTATTTTAGTGCTAATTGCCATATGTTTATGTAGACCGACATTACCACCGTCAGGTGTATCAACTGGATCAATAATACCCCATTGTGACCCATGTAAATAATGAGGACCAGCTACTTTAGATGTAGGGTCAAGTGGTAAACTAATCTTTCGCAAATGACTAATAAATGTAAACCATGAAAGTCTATTTAAATCTTGAACAAGACCAATACGCTTTGTGTTTGCGTCGGCACCCCAATTACCCTTGAAACCCTTCTTGAACCCATCTTCAATAATACGCTCCTTAAAAAAATCCTTATAATTGTCTTGGATCAGCGACATAAAATTGGTTCTGTATTTACCTGGATGATAATAAAACTCCTTATCTATTTTTAAAAAGATGCCACGATTTTGTATTAAGAAATATTCACGGAACAAGTCATAAATAAGACTACCAGAAGTTTCAACACGCTTAAATTTGAAGTTATCACGATCAGTTGGTTTCTCGCGACCCATAAATACGCGCAACAATTTGTTAACCATAAATCCAACATAATATGCTTTATCTAAGAAGTTATCTTCACCTACATGAGGTAAAAAATAATTCATAAGGATTTCCAAAACAGACGAAATTGTGCGTCTTTTTGTGAATGTCTTGATATATTCTAGAGCTGTTTGCTGACAGAATATTTTATTCGCATCATGGACTGATGGTATAAATAAGTCAATCATATTTGAGTTGGCGTCTAAATCCAAAAGACAGCATTCAATAATTGCTTTGTCAGATACAATGCCTAATGCTCTCATTAAAATAAATAGCGGAACTGGTTTTCTTACATTTGGCACGTCAATTACAATTTGATTATTAGAATAGCTGGCATCAGGAGCTACAATTTTTGCTGATGTATAACGGATTGGCTTTGAACTGTCTTCTGAAACTGAACGCACTTCGCAAGAATAGCTATACATATTGTCTTCCTTATTTTTTCGCACATAGAGCATATTGTCTGCGAATTTTTCCTGACTAAGAATACATTTCTCTTTACCATCAATAATAAAATAACCGCCAAAATCGTTGCGACATTCACCTAAATTGAAACGGGCTTGGGTTGTCATACCTTTTAATATACACAAGTTTGAATGTGTCATTATTGGGAAACGTCCTAGATATATTTTGTCTAGTGTAATGCTTTGCTCTATTTTTTGGTCTCCTTCATAATAAATAAAATCTACATCAACATCATAATGAATAGTTGTTCCATATGTCATATTTCTTAGTCGCGCATCATTTGGATACATATAATGCGGGTAGGGTTCGCCATTATCAGAATCACTATCGTATATAACAGGTTTTCCAAAATATAATTTGTCTCCATTTTTACCACCTAGATATAAGAAGCATTCACTTCTGCCTTTATCAATAACTTCACCAGTCTTGGTAATTTCCTTTGTTTGTTCTTCTCTTTCAATAAAGCGAATAGGATTATTTTCACGGAAAATCTGAAAAATGCCCTTATCAAAAAAGTCGTTATATGAGTCTAAATGGTGGGCTACTAAATTATACGGATTGTCTTTAAAATATTTGTCAATTAGATTCCAAGCAATTGTATCCATTATAATAATATAATGTTATATATTTTTATAATGTTTTTTTATATAATCTATAATCTATAATATATAATCTATATTATATACTTACCATTTCAAGTAATAACTAACAAACACACAGTTATTTTAATATATGTTTATCTATTACTACTGCTTTTGTTACATTTTTAACTATCTTATTTATATTATTTATTTGTTCTTCTTCTGTAACACCTGACATAGAGTTCATAACAATTTTATTGTATTTATCAAAGGTTTTTGTTTGGGTATCTTTATATTCTGGATTAATTTTTACCCATTCATTAATCTGTCTTATATTTTTAAATGCCACTTTTTTAATAGCATCTTTAACTATTGGTTTATCATCTGTCTCTTTTACCCATATATTATTATTCTTAATATATAGAACTTCTCTTTTTGCATCGCTACAGTGTATGGGTCGTAAATAAGCATCTAATGCGTTCAATCCTTTTACAATAATATTTGAAACACCATCAGCATATCCATCATATTCAAATGTTTCAAGGTCTGATAATTGGACTTTAATAGAATCTATAAATTCACTCATATTCATAGCATCTTTACAAGTATCATTCAAGAAAAACTGAAGATTAAATGAATTGTTACAATTTGTATTTATACTGTTGTTAGTTATATTGCCTGAATTATGTTTCAAAGACATTTCTATAATTTGCTTTTGTAATTCATTGTTTTGTTTTAATAGTTCAAGTATTAAATTTTTATCAAACATCTCGGGTTTATTTATCTCGCTATTAGTGTCATTAATAATATTGTTTGTATTAATATTCTTGTTAGTATTTGTTAATAGATTACATATTTTTTTATGTCTCCATAAACCCGAGTTATCCTTATATGACTTTCCACATATACAGTCATATTGTGTCTTTGAGGATTTGGGGATTGAATTTGTTGATTTTAGATTGATTATGTGTTTTTGTGTGTTATTATGTTTATTAAAATCTTTTTTATTAGATGTTGTATAGTGACATTTTTCACAATGAAAAATAGTGGGACATTTGGGGACAATGGGATTGCTAAACATTGCTATATACTAGAAATGTATAAAAAATTTTTGGTATTTTACAAAAAAATATCATCACAAAAAAATTCACACAAAAAAATAATTGTGACGCTTATGGTCAAAACTGAAAAAAAACACCCTTTTTCAAAACTTTTTTTGGGTTTTCATTTTTGGACATTTTTAAAAATGTCCAATTTTCATTTTCCCTTTTACTTTTTGGAAAATTTTTATGACTGAAAAATATGGGTAAAATATATACATATTTATCTTACCATATATGGTAACAAAAATATTATAAATAAAACTACTAAATTTTACCTAGCAATTATAATATATATAATATATATAATCTAACTAATTAAAACATTATCCAAACACATTGTTTCATTCCCTTGCGTCCAGTCGCCGAGTATATCAATTTGCGTCACATTTTTAAGCACATCTAAGAAATATTTGCGACTGCTTTGCGTGTAATTTACACCATTAAGCCACAATTCGGCAACCATTGGAATAATAAATGTCTGCATAGTTCCATTATATTTATTTATCAAGTGACTTACAGGAAATATAATATGCTTATCAGAAACATTATTTATTATTTTAATTAAAGCGGAAATAGTGCTATTTTCATTATTTAATTTGCGAAAATCACCGGCAAGACTAGTCATCATAAAAGACAAAATACTTGGATTTGTTAATGAATAATTACTAGGGAAATTTTTACTGAAATACCATAGTTCAGAGTCGTCCTTACGTTTACTATCTATATTAATAATCTTATCGTGACCTACAATATAATTACTCATAATACCATTCAAGCTAAATGGTCTAAATAAAACATCAGTACCATTCTTATTATTATCGCCATGCTTATTACCTATAATCTTCCAACCATTATTATTTAAATGAAATAGTTCTCTAAATAAAGCATCTACAACAGTGCCAATAAATATAAAATAAAAATATAGTATAGCAAAGCAAAACATTGTTAGTATAGTTACTATAATAACAATCAAAATGTTTAAATATATTTATAATATCTTATTTATAATATCTTATTTATAACTTGAGTTTAAGTGTCTTTGAATTACCCTTATCTTTTCTCTTTTTGGTTCCAATAGTGCGCGCATTAGATATATTAGTAATTGTAAATATTGTCCAAGGCTGCTGCGGTCTATCATCTAAGTAATCTCTGAGATAAGCCCACTCTCTATGCTCATCGCAAAACTTATTCTTATCAAAAGGAATACCACAAGAATTACCCCATCGCAAACAAAATGACATATTTTTTGCCATAGTTGTGTCGCAAACATTTCCGTCTAATGCGCCACGGGGCTGATATGGTTTAGGTCTTGATGGGTCTGACATATATTCACGCGCATCAAGTTCATAATGCGAGCATACTGTTCTAGAGCACGGGTTCTCCTTACATAAATACACATCATAGTGGTCCGATAATATCTTTTTAGCGACTTCAATATCTATCTTGCCCTTCCAATGGTCCATCAAGTCATCTAAACGCACACGTCGCGCTCCTTGATGACGGCGAATATCATCAAATCCAGTATTTGCGCACTCCAAATTGCGAATACGAGGATCATAAGGCGCATTAAACCCAATAAAATAGCCATTCTTGGTTCGTTCTACATTATGAAAACGTAGA
>Ga0194133_10010849_pt1 | contig 10182 bp, 10 predicted proteins | sample TA2KigOf40mmetaG_FD_155448 | JGI IMG/M metagenome (GOLD analysis project Ga0194133, IMG submission 155448) | Freshwater microbial communities from Lake Tanganyika, Tanzania - TA2015055 Kigoma Offshore 40m | ecosystem: Environmental > Aquatic > Freshwater > Lake | place: Tanzania: Lake... | reverse complement strand
ATTCCGGTTCATCGAGGGTACGTGCCTGTGCCATCAAGCCTCCAGTGATCTGCTGTAAACAGCCATTATTTTGTTGTCAGATATTTAGCTGGACAACCGGAATGTGGTAAAAATTACTGAATCAACAACCAGCATCAACGCAGGCGCTTGTTGACTGTGGATAGAGCAGTGGATAACTTTTTGGCACGAATTTCACTGCGAAGAATCAATGAGTTAACCCAGAAAACTATAAAAAGTAGTGTTTTCATAGATTTTAGGTTGCTAAATTCACAATTGCTGTGGATAACTCTGAGCAAGCAACAATCCAGCCCTAAAAGCGTATTTTAATGGGCCCAGCATCAAATACCAACGCGGGCGGGTAAAAACACGCTGTAGGGCTTTTTAGCACGCGGACTTTTTGGAATAAGCCCAGATCTTTGCGTATCGCTGCGTTATGGGCTGCTTTCAGTGGGTATTTACGGGTTGCGAGTCCAACAATAAGAATGGAGCGCGATTAATAACCCATCGACCCGACGGGTTGCCGGGTTATCGGTTGTCCAATATTCAGTCTGAACAAATACTAATTTCCAGAACGGTAACTTGGGAGTCGGTATGGAAAAGAGTCGAAGTAGTGCGTTGCTGGCAGAGCTGTCGCAGTTCACTGGCACACAGACCTACACACGCATCACGCGCAGACATTTATTGACCGATGGTGCGCGTTATCTCGCTGATCAAGCTGAGTGCTATTGGTTGATGGATGCTGTGGCCAGTCATTTGGATGATATCGGCACACAGGGCTGGTTTGTGTTGATCTGGCTCGAATTACAGGGCACCACAGCCACCGTAATCTACGAGGACGGTAATGGTCATGAGCATGCGCGACAGGCCATACCCTATACGGATTTTCCGCTGGACGAGATCCGTCTGTATGCCTGCTGGGACACGGAACACTGGGTGATCATGCTGCCCGGCGAGTATTGACGAAGTAAGGAATGTTAAAGCTTTCACTGCAAAGTACTGGCGCAGTTATCTACGCAGGGTGTGGTCTTTCAAGCATGAGGATCATTTGATTAGGGGCCAATCTCCACACCAAGCCTTGCCTTATTGCTCTAATACCGAGTGATCAGCATGATCCTAAAACTGATGGGCTCGATCGGGTGGAAGACTCGATATGGGCCTGGAGCTCCAAGACCGCCTGCGCCTCCCTGAAAGCTGTATGCATCAACCGCATAATCAATCGCCGAGTGCTCGCTATTCAGCAGATTAAACCCGATCAACTCAATCCGAGTATCGCTGTTGATACGGTAGCCGAGCCGGCCATTCAAAGTGGTGGTGCTATTTGACCGTAGCGCGTTATCTCCCGTGAGCGGGCGCGGGCCGAAATGCCGAAGTTGCAGCGAGCCGCTGTAGGCGCCCCCATCATCCACGATCGCAGCAACCGACGCTACGCCCTCGACCGCGCCTGGGATGTAATCACCTTCCGGATCAGGATCTCGGAATCTCGCGCGTGCAAGTGCGTAGTCAGCGTCAATCGTGAGCCATCGATTGGCCTTGAAATAATTATTGAACTCAAAGCCGGTTCGGCGGCTGCGTCGCCCGGAGTCCTCGGTACGCCCAGCGTCACCGATATAGACGATCTCCGATGCATTATCGAGTTGAAATACCGCTAAGGTGGTTTGCAGACCGTCGATGATCTCGGTACGAACCCCGACTTCCTGACCAAAGGTCCGCACCAGGCCATTCGCCCGCGTGCCGCTACCAATTGTCACGCCGCGCGCATCGTTGGAGTGGTAGCCATTACCCACACTGTAGTAGTACTCGGTTTTCCTCCAAGGGCCGAACACCAGGTTCAGCTTGGGGCTGGTGATGAAGTCGTTGACTGTGGCGGTGTTGTTATCGCTCAGAGAGCTAAACAGGCCCTTGTTTGCGAACCGAAAGTAATCGCCGCGCAGCCCAGCGACCGTGCGAAACCAGTCATTCCAGTGCACATGGTTCTCGGCATAGATACCGACGCTGCTCTGGGCGATGCGGTCGCGACGACATTGCTCCAGATAGCAGTCGCTATCGGGATTTCTCTGTCCTTGCCGTGAACTCAGCAGCCCATTGTTGATCTGATCATGCTGAATCTGCACACCCAGGGTATTCGCCGCCTCTTTACCCAAGCCTGACATATTGAATGTTCTGGAAGCGTTAATGCCCGAGGTCACTCGACTATCGCGCTGATTAAATTGACTATCGGCACCGTATTCGAAGTTCGAATAAAGGTCGAGGTAGTTATTAATGACATAGGCTTGCACCAAGGTGCTACCTGCCTCATCGGCCTCACGCCACTCGCCGGACAAACTATAGCGGTGAGCCCATGCGCCGGAGGAGGGATCCATCGCACCCCAGCGAGAGATTAAGCCTTGCTTATACTCATTCCACGGAATCTGGTCAGTTGAATTCCAACGACCGGAATACGCCATCGCGGTGAGGTTGAATCCATTTGATTGGCTGCCCTGTGAATATCGCAGCAAACCATTCACTTTGTTGTAATTGTCGGGGTTATCCCAAGGGCCATCGTAGTGCGATAACTCGAGCGCGTATAACAGATTGCCATCGTTGAATTTAGGGGCATTTGCGAGCAAGGTCCGATAGAAGCCGTTTTGCCCCAAGCCAAAACTGGCGAGGCCACGATCGATTTTGTCCGTGTAATAGATATTCGCCGATCCCGCATTCGCAAAATCGCCATCGGCTGCGTAGTAGGGGCCTTTTCGGTAATGAATGGATGAGATCAGCTCCGGTATCAGCGGGTTCAGATCAGCCCAGCCTTGGCCATGGGCGTGGCTGCGCTGATTGATCGGCATGCCATCGAGCGACATTTTGAAATCGATGCCATGATCGAGATTGAAGCCGCGCAAGAAATACTGATTAGCCTTACCGTCACCACTGTGCTGACTGACAATCAGCCCGGGAACCACCTCGAGGACCTCACCCGTCCGAGCGACGACCCGATTACGTACCTGAAATTGCCCCGCCACCCCCTCACTCGCCGTGTCTGCGACACCCACTAGGCTATAGCGTGAGGCTGACACTTCTACCTCGGGCAGGGTGCGTACATCGTCAGCACTGGCCTTGACTGCGTTCATCATCAACAATACGGCTCCCACGAGAGGCATCATGGCTATTTGATTACGGTCAGGGTATCTATTCATTTTGGTAAGAAGATTTAGAGATATTTCATATCTATATGATACCGACCGTTCTCGTCATATACAAGCGAATCATGTCGCGCGCCGAGAAACATATCCATTTTTCAAGATAAAATAACCATAATCGCAACTAATATGTTTGAATTGGAATGATTTATATAGATCCTTGCGATCCTCAAATTTAAGAAGTAAACTGAAATTGTCTTATCGAACTTTTTCTCCGAGTCTGATCGATATGACTTGTACTTTGGGAGTGAGCACGGCCGGACGGGTGGTTCGGCCGTGTGTTTTTTGACTTGAATGGTGAGGGTTACTATGGATCTAGCAAAGATTATTGTTGGGGTTTGGGCCGGCCTATCAGCGGGCATAGCTTCGGCACACGGATTAACGCCTATCCACCATCTTGATGAGGTAGCTATGCCTGCAATGGTAGTCATTGCTGCTGTTGCTTTGGTCAAGTCATTGAGCAAAGTGACACAGCTAGTGAGAGTTCGGATACCGCGTGTCCCGACGGCTTGATTGAATAGCGGGCTCGCGTCGGGCGGCTAGATTTTTTGAGTTGGCTTCTCGCGTAGCGTACCTCGGGATAACCCACTCCCTTGATTGGGGTTGCTAGCTCACAGGGTCAATTCTTGGGCTTGAGATGGTGGTGTGTGTGCGCCAGACGGTAGCCGTGGGTGTGCTTTGTAGTTTGTATCTCCGCCGAGATGAGATTGACCGAACCGTGCCTGACCCCGGACATGGCCGTTAGATGGCTCGCAAAGTGTGAGACCTGCTCTGTTTTTCCCTTCAAAAACACGGCTTCCAGACAATTGTCGTGGTCTAGGTGGACGTGCGTGTTGGAAATAACCAAGTCGTGATGGTCATGATGCGCATGCGTTATGCGGTCTGCCATCAATTTTTCATGATGGTCGTACACGTAGCTGACCACCGCCACTGAGTGTTTGGCAGCGTTTGACGATTGACGGGAGCGCTCAAGGGCTTGACGGATTAAGTCTCTGACCGCTTCTGATCGGTTGACATAACCTGTACGAGTGATCAGCGTATCAAATTCTGATGCCAGTTCATCGTCTAGCGATATGGTGAATCTTTCCAATTTAAACCTCCGTACGAACCCGCCGTCTATGGCTGCGAGTGGGTGTCGACAATATCGTATTCTCAAATGAGCTTATCTTGCTTATTTTACTCGCCGAGTGTTGCCCACGTCAGGACCTGAATAGATCCGCTAAACCGATCAAAGGTATGTGATGGATCGCCACATTCGATAATTCTGGAATTTAGATTAGTGCTTATGTTCGCCTGCACTGGTCAATGCTTTTACTGGAAGATTCAGCTCTTGGGTAAACTTCTTCCCTTTTGCATCTTGAAACGTCAGCGTGACAGACACGTTGCTATTTACCGCCAATGACGCTTTCAAATCCGTCAACATAATATGATAGCCGCCAGGCTTGAGCTCGACAGTCTTCCCGATTGGGAGGTCAAGCCCATTAGTCAACGGGGTCATTTTCACGACGTCGTTGTCCATCTTCATTTCATGTATTTCGACAATACCAGCGGCAGAACTGCTTCCCGCTACTAGCTTTGCAGACTCCTTGGCGGTGAGCCTCATAAAGGCGCCGGTTGCATGTTGACCTTGAACAGTTGTACGTACCCAGCCATCGGAAACCGTGACAGTTTGGGCTAATGTCGAGTGACTGAAAAACACCGCCGTTAGAAAAAAATAGTTTAGTTTCATCACATGCTCCTTGGCTAATAATCAACGAGTTTATCTCAGCAGAATCTGAATGTCGTGCGCCAGACTGGCTGCATCCATTCCATATTTAGCATAAAGCCGCAAGTGGCCGCGTGCATCATAGATGTACGTTCCAGCTGAGTGATCCATCGTGAAAGACGTACGCGACTTACCATCAACTTTCTTAAAGTAAATTTTAAAGTCATCCGTAATTTCTTTGAGTTGGGCCTGTGTGGGTATCAATCCAATAAATGAAATATCAAAAACTCCCATATATGCCCTGAGAACATCCGGCGTATCTCGGTCCGGATCCACAGTGACGAACAAGCCTTGTATCCGCTCTCCTTGCACACCAAGCAGTTGCTTTACCTTCACCAGCTCGCTCAACGAGGTTGGGCATACGTCGGGACAATGGGTATAGCCAAAAAAAGAACAACTACCTTGCCCTCGAAGTCCCTCAAGCGACGGGGCACACCGTTCTGATCACGGATATTGAAGTCCTTACCGTAGATCGCCCCGGTAATGTCAATTGAGTTAAATTCAGTAGCGTTATCGCTGCAACTGGAGACGGCAATTGAAGATATAAGGAGTAGTGCAGTTAGCGGAGTACGCAGGACTTTCTCAGCAACATTAGCTGCGAAGCGGAGCAATAAAGTTTTACTCACGATGGTGGCACCCCAGGAGCCGGCGATAAAATTGTGACTTTTGCTCACGAATTTCTTGGATCTAGATTTCTGCGTAGTTGATCAAAGAGCACTTCACGGTCTCATGCGCTTAGCCATTCGGCAAATTCGATCGTTTGCGTTCGCGTATGAACTGTCAGCGTTGCATTAGGTAGTGCTTTCTTATCTAGTGCGAAGTAACCTTTATTTAACCTATATTCGCTCAAGACGCCGCTACGCTCTTGGCGAACAATCCAATGCTGATCATACAATTCTAGTTCGTCAAAATCACATATGCTTCTTGCATGAATTACAAACGCAGTAACAACTATACCAATTTCGAGAAGCGCAAACGGCAAGACGAGATAAGCACCCAGCAGTAAAAAAATAGTACCGATAATTAACGATGTGCTGACGATTATACTAATCGCGATCATCATCTCATGGGGTGCGAGCGAGCAGTTTTTCTTTAGCTTTATTCTCATGATTAGGGACCTAGCTGCCTGGAATCTTCCCACTCAAAATTTAGAGATAGAATTTCACCGCACCTGAGATGTTTAAGGCTATGAACAAAAAAATTTCGTTTGGTAGGTTACGATATTGTTCGTTCTAATCATTAACCGAACTTATTTCCAGTAGACGTAATAAGATGTGAAAACATCCACATCAAAAGTGCCAAAGTTGCACCAATGTTAAAGTGCATCAGCATTCTCAATATCTTCATCACGAATTTCATAACCTGTATTGCGCCCAATTTTTCCTCCCAAAGCGCCTCAAAAAGAATGCCTCAACTTTATTTTGCAGTATGAAGCGCGAGGGACATAAACAGTTACCCGAAAATTTACATACAATACACCACCTCGCCGCATCTGTAAAAAATGCTGGGCGTGGAGTCACCGGTGCTTGACTGAAGCTGCAGCAGGTGAAAACACTGCAGCTTCACTGCGGTTGCTTAATGTGATCCGTGATGATTTTGTTCGCCCAGCTGGAAAGAATCAAATTGCTGGCGCTTGCTCACCGGTAGTTGATTCTCTATTTTCTTGAGATCCGCAACTAATTTGTGGGCCTGCTGATGACTTAAGCCCACTTTTTCAAGTGCGGTCTTCTGCAACAAGTCTTTACCACCACAGACCACAATTTCCCATGTCGTCCCGGCTTTTTTCAAGAGCGCTCTTCCACCTTTGGATTGCTGGGTCCACGACGCCAAACTATATTCAGATGAAGCTGTCAGCGCATCCACGGAAAGTGGTGCATCCGCTTTGTCGAACATTGATTTCATCGTTTTAGTGATGGCAACACTATCGTTCCCATTGGCAGAAGCGTAATTACAAACTAACCAGAGCGCTGTGGCTACCTTGAGAGATAAAACAAAAGACTTCATGATCGTCCTTAGCGTGTATGTTCACCCGGCATAATCTCGAGCACCGGCGCTGGGTATTCGAGTCGTTTGCCTGATCCATCAGGCAATTGACTCCAATCCATCCGGCCTTTCTCACACATCTGCGTGATGGGAATTGGGACCGGACCTGGCTTATTCCAAACCTTGGTCATCACGACGAACTCATCGTAGTGAGCATCCAGCAGCTTGCCTCGCCACCGTATCGACCTAACGTCACGACGAATTTCTTTGCCGTGTGACACATAAGGCTGCGCAAGATCCTGCACCTCGGTCTCGACTATCCAGCCAGCCTTAGGCATCGGCTTTGCACCCATCACAGACTCCGGTAACTGAACGATCACTTCGATCGTGGCAGACCCTTCGCATCCATGTGTAACACCAAAGGCAAGGCGCTGATAACTACCTTGCGTCGCAAATTTTGGTGATACCGTGGCATGCGCCAGTACTTGCTGTGGCAATAGCGCGCCTGCTACTAAGCAGGCAGCGCCGATCAATCGACATCTTTTCATTACCATTTCCCCTCAAGTCCAACATAGGCTGAGCGACCAACCCCAGGGTAGTAGGCTGCGCCAGGGCCACTACTCGCGTATCCAGCACCAATATTGGTCGTAGCGGCATATTTCTTGTCCAACAGATTCCTGGCATCCAAAAACCATGACCATTGTTGATCGAGTTGTCCGCCTGCTTTGAAACCAAAGATGGCATACGGGTCATTAGAGACACTGTTAGTGTTATCCATTGGCGCCGACATGGGTACCCATTCAAATGTCGGTCCGACATAGGACAAGAGCACTGGCGCGGCACCCGAGTCAAGACCATCTCTATAGAGCATCTCTCCGCGCATAATCAGCGGCGGGAAACCCGGCATACGGTTATTTCCATACAAAGAGTGATCGTCGAAACGGAAGTCACTGTAGAGCAAAGCACCACGTGCTTGCCACTGGCGATCGAGTAATGCGGTCAGACCCATCTCGAACCCTTGATGGATCGTCTTTGGCACGTTCACCGTTGAAGATTGGCCAAAAGATGCGCAGGGTGGAGCGCTATTACAAACAGTTTGAAACTCGTTGCGCAGATTAGCTCGGTAGAGCGTCAAGTCGTAATCGATCTGGCCACGCCCATCGAATAGATCAGCTCGCCCGCGGGTTCCCACCTCATAACTTGTCCCCGTTTGTGCTTTTGATGCAAGCATGACCGATGCCACATCGAAGATCGGCGGTTCGAAATTCTGACTGATATTTGCAAAAATTTGATTGGCAGGTGATAGATTATGGACAACGCCCAGGCGGGGAATCCATCGCGAGTAATTGATGTCGTAATTCGATGCCGGTATGACAGAGTCCGTCTTCTTTCTATTGGATTGATGATATTGAATCGATCCAATTAGAAGTGTATCGCTGGACAAACTTAATTTGTCTTCCAAAAGAAATCGATGATTCGAAGAGTCTTGCTTATACTGAGTCGAGACGCTTCCCGGCACAAATCCGGCAGCAACACCGCGGGTTCGCCCATCTGTTTGACCCACATCGGGTAAGTACGCCAATGTCAGTACATTATTAGCGCCAAACAGCATGGATGTATCTGAAAGCTTTATGTGGCCACCATACGTATAAGTATTTTGCTCAATAAAGCCGAAGGTAATCGGATGCCATAAATCATGATGCATGACATAGGCTGCAAGCTCCAGCTGATAGTCACCATACCGATAAACTGTTTTATTGGCTATGCGTTGTGAGTCAACGTCCCGGCGCTGAAAACTCGCCGGCCAAGCGGAATTGTTTGCAACAGTTGGATCAGCCTGTAATTGTACTTTCGTGAGATAACCAGGCAACTGCGATCGACTGCGTATTGCGCTCAGAAAGAAGCGTGACTCGAGGTCAGCATTAATTTTCACGCCGAGGTTGCCGACTAATTTTTGGCTATCTTGTGCGGAATGATCTCTGAAACCATCTTGGCGTGTCGCGTTGGCAGAGAAGTTGTAATCCCAGACATTCTGACCCTCTTGCGCAGGCTTCGCGACACCGCCGGTGATGGCATGTAAACGCAAATAACCAAAACTTCCTGCCTCTGCGCGCCCGATATTGCCCGGGCTGTCATAGCCCGTAGGCGAGACAAAATTGATCGCGCCGCCAAGCGTTCCTGATCCGTAAGTCGTAGCATTGGGTCCGCGTAATACCTCGACGTAGCGCGCTGCCGCCGGATCCACCGTCTGCATATCAAAAAATCCGTCGGCATAATTGACTGGGATTCCATCTTGCATCACGCGTAGACCGAAGCCGTGATAGGTACGGCTCAAAGCAGATCCACGAATTGAGATTCTTGCCTCCTCGGCGCCAAAGCGCTCTTGGACAAAAACACCGGGCGCAAGACCGAGTGAATCAACCCAAGTGGCGACACGGCCTTGCTTAACGGTCTGCATGTCGACAATTGAGGCGCCGCCGGGAATCTCGCGTACCTCTTTGCCAGCTTCAATGATAGATTTTTGTGTGGTGGCGCTCTCTGTGGCGCCAACCACCGTAATGCTCGGTAAAACTTCGTTAGACATCGCATGCCCGGACAGCATGCTGGCGGCAGCAAGCGATGCTGCGCTAAAAAAATAATATTTTGTTTTCATGATCTTTCCTAAAAATCAGTATCAGCGACGCACAAGCGATGAGCGCGGCAACGGCTGATTGACCTATCCCGATTCGATTGTTTGGCAACCGCGTTACGGCTGCGATGACGAAACCGCTCAAGCTCTTGAGCGACTTGGTATCAACGTGCGAAAACATCGCTGACGCATAACCAAACGTCAGTAGCAACGCAGATAGCCAGCGGCTTTTAGGAGAAAACTGGGGGTGCGCGTGCAATTGCGGCTTAAAAAATACTACTTAAAATCAATTATTTAAATACATTTTAAAGATTCATTCTTAAATTACCTGCGACTGTCCTGCCACAAAACCTTCAGACTCTCGGTCATAAGTTAATCAAATGGCTACAGTTATGACGGTGAACACCGCTAAATATTTTCCCCGCAGGCTCGTTAGTTGAGCCAGTAGACCGTTATAGTCCAAGAATCATACCTGTGCTGATAATCAGTACTGTATGACAAATCGGCGGTTGCATTAAGCGTCATCAGCTACCGGCGGGGAAGGGAGGGGGATGCCAAGTCTGACACTGACGCCCACGGTGGTGCGCGATGCGCGTTGTCCAAATGACAAACGCAGCCTTGACCTATTC
>Ga0194133_10010844_pt1 | contig 10185 bp, 10 predicted proteins | sample TA2KigOf40mmetaG_FD_155448 | JGI IMG/M metagenome (GOLD analysis project Ga0194133, IMG submission 155448) | Freshwater microbial communities from Lake Tanganyika, Tanzania - TA2015055 Kigoma Offshore 40m | ecosystem: Environmental > Aquatic > Freshwater > Lake | place: Tanzania: Lake... | reverse complement strand
TTTTTCTACTTGTTCTTTATATGGATAATTCATTGGGTATTGTATTTTCTTCAAATTTTTAGGCAATCTTTTTATTTCCTGTGAAAATATGGACCTACAATATGTTGGCTCTAGCAATAATTCTTCCAGCGAATCTGGTAAATTGTCCAGCTTGTTGTTAAATGAAGACGATATTCCAAGTATTTTCAAATTATTTGGCAATTTATCCAATGATTTATCAAATTTACAATTCATTTTGCGATTAAAATAAAGTTCTCTAAGATTTTCTGGCAATGAATCCACTGATTGGTTAAAATTATTGCCAAATTCAAGCACTAGAAGTGATTTTGGTAACTTATCAACTGGTTGGTTAAAATCATCGCCAAATTTAAGCACTAAAAGTGATTTTGGTAACTTATCAACTGGTTGGTTAAAATCATCGCCAAATTTTATTTCTTCAATATTTTTTGGTAAATTATCAACACATGAATTAAAATTATTTCCAAATTTAATTTTCTTAATGAAATTTGGTATTTCTGGAACTTCATTATAGCCATAACTAAAAACGATTTTCTCAATTTTATGTTTTTTCATCAATCTTTTGTATTTGTTGGAAATTTGACAGGTATAACCATCCATAAATTCCCAAGTTTTAGTTTCTAAACAAAGTAAATAATCATAACTTTCTCCTTCTTCCATTTTGATATTTATAATAATAAACAAACTTTTATATTATTATAAATCAATTTTTTGTATTTATCGGAAATTTGATATGTATAACCATCCATAAATTCCCAAGTTTTAGTGTATAAATAAAGTATATAATCATAACCTTCTCCTTCTTCCATTTTTTGTCTATTATATATTATGTATTGCAAGAATAATCCCAAAAAAACTTACACTGGTATGGAACCAATCCTTTTTTATGTCAGATCTTATCTAGCATCAATCTGACTATTTTTTTCTCTTATAAATAAACCAAAATCAATTGATTCTTTTTCAATCGTAATCATGTATCCAGAAATGGTTTGAAATACAATGTTCTTTATTCAAGAGTTTGAAAATCTCTTCATATGTCATTGAACCAAACATTTCCATTGCTTTCTTTCCAAGTGAAGTATTAGATTCTGAATTACACATAAAATTGTATGATTGTCGATCACTGGTGAATTTGTAACACTTTTCAATCCAATCACAGATATCTTTTTCAGTTTTATTTTTGATATATTCTTCAAGTGAAAGTGGACTTGCATCTGGTGTTAAAGAAGGCTCTGTCTGGTATCCATATTCTGGTTCTTTTCCACATTGTATTCCATCTGTAACATAATAATACAACATTTCAGAATTTAACAAACCGGCTGGTAAGCAGATTTGTTCAATAGAAGGAGGAATTGAAGATTTCCATTGCGAAACCAACATCTGATGAATTTGCGTCAGTCTTATACGAATATCTTCTTCTCGCTTATCTTTAGAATAATCTTTATGGAAAATTGAGTTTCCAATAATTTCACAAAACTATAAGTGCTCCAATAGTATTCTTTGATAAAGATCTTCATAGAAGATTTTCCACAATGAAAGATAAATATCGATGATTGAATCGGTCATTTCTACCTCATCAAATTCTGATTTTTGAGGAGAATATTTCAGGAAAGGTTCAAGTTGTTCTGCTAAGGAATCAATTGCCTGAAGCAAATTATCTGGAATTGATATTCCAGCATTTTCACTTTTTTCTACTTGACTAAGAGATTTTTTAAGAGAAATTATGCTCATTTTCTTCGAAACTTTTTGAATGATCTATATTTTTAATCAATTTTTATCTAAAATTATGAAAAAAGAAAAGTATTTTTTTTTCAGAATCGATAGTTTGAATCATTTTATAAAATTATAAATATATTAAGTATCAGAAATTCCATCTCAAATAGATCCGGTTATTCTGGGGTCATATCCCAACCCATATATGAACGCTTGAAACCTGAGTTCGGATTCGTTCAGTTGCCTCTCCACAGCATCGTGGTGCCTAAATTCAGCAATCTCAATTTGCCTGTCTGCAGCGTCTTGTTGCTCACGAAGCCTCTTTTCTTCTGGTGTCTCTTGGACTTTCATTTCAGTAAGAAGCTGTATAAGCAAATCCCGATGAGGGCTTTCTGGATTATTGACCACTTGTGCCAAAGCACATGTTGGTCCAAGAGTCATAACCAAAAAATGACGCATCGCAAGTTCAGCAAAAATGCTTCCATGCCAAACGCACCTAGCAACATGCTTTCCAATGTCTGGATTTGACGGATATCGCAATATCGTCATCATCGCGCAAAGTGCTCGACAACTTGGACAACCATGGTGATTGCGACAATGTTGGGCATTCCAGTGGGTATCCTGATTTGGTGGAATTTTACCACTCGTCATTTGCTCAACCCTTTCGCGGAGGTCTTCAAAACAGCCCTTATAGCGTTGGTTATCACACTTTGTATGAACCGGTGTAATACCAGTTTTCGTCAAGACAGCAAGAAGAGCGCTCAAAATGAACCTGGGCAGAAAAGCCAATTCAGATTGAAGAGTTTCATCATTCACGGGTTCTAATACAGGCTCTAAAACCACTGGTTTTTCTGGCAACTCAGACTCAAATGGGAACGGAGTGTCCAAATCAGTGAGCTGTTCCATTATTTCCGGTGAGATCATTTCATAGATCCTGTCCAGCTTTTGCTCAGCATTCCAAGTGTTATGTTGGTCAAAATAAGGAATGCCACTTAGAAAAGGAAACTTCAACTTCCTGATGATGAATGAAAGCCTCTCGTAATTTCTCTGCGTAATGCAAAGACCAACAACCGATTTTTCGACACGTTCCCCAGTAAAATTCCTGAGACTCTTGAGAAATGCTATGTAGTTCTTCACTAGAAAGACAATATGCTCGGGTTGATCTTTCAAGAGATCTTTCTTTCTCTTGTAGGACGTCCTTTGATCAAGGAGAGATTTGAGGTACTCTTGATACAAAACGCGAGATTTTTTCAACTCATCCGGAAATTTTCCATCCAGCTCTGTCTTGATTTTCTCAGGAATTTCATCCCAAAAAGGTCTTTTTTTGACCTCGGTAAATCCTGTCGCAACCATCATTCCAAGAATATATGGACTTGCTTCTTCCCAGTTTTCAGACTCGATTAGTTTCAGACTTTCCTGCTCAATCTGAGTGTATTTCTCTTCGACCTTAGAATCACCTGGGATTTGTCCTTGAAGAATCCGCCAAAACATGGCACAAACACGAAGAAAAAAATTGTATTTTGAGGAATCTATTTTCATCGTAACTTTTTAATTAAAATTTTATAATTTTTACCCATCAATTTTTTTTAAACCTTTTCTCATCTAAAACGCCCATTTTATATGAGAATAACCTATAAATAATTCTTCTTTGGAGGATTTCTTATTATTCGTAAATATTGGATGAAATTTGACCTTTATTTTTATTCATTATGCATTTATAAAATATTTATTTTTGCAATTATAGGTTTATGGTCAGATATATTTTTAAATTCACGCCTCCGCCATTCTACTAACAGTCTATTTGAATTTTTATTTTCTAAATTTAATAATTTATGCGTTCGCAACATTGTTTCAATCCCGGTCAAATTATAAAATATTTCGCGCTCTTGTATTTTTGATATTATTTTAGGATTCTCTGGAATTGAAAATCGATTTCCGACAATAATATGATCAATTACTTGCAATGAAAAGAAACCATCAACCACTGATGGCGGATTTTTTCTATTATTGCGATCTCTTGTATTGAACGATGTAAAACTATTTTGGCGGTTATTGCTGATGGCGGGCATATACAATCGCTTATCTTTATTATTAACCGTTATTTCACTTAGAATCCTAAAAATTCTTTCATATGGTTTATTGAAATCACCGCAAAGAAAAAATCGCTGTGATTGGGATAAATTTGAAAAAATAGTCTGGAATATTCCCTGTAATATTTCTTCGGACCATGTATAAAAAAAGTGTAAATTCACGCAATCAAATTCTACTCTAATTTCTGCGATTCTAATTTTGCAATATAAAGCGTTTTTTCTTATATTTACTCTTTCAGAGTCAGGTTCGTATGTTTGCAAAACAATATCACGAGATTCAATAAATTCTAGATCCACTGAAATTATTGTACATCGATAATCATATATATTTTCTAAAACAATTTCTCCATCTATAATTTTTGGTTTTATATCAAATGTACTAGTTATTCTTACTCGATTTTTACCATAAATTCCCAATAATGCCGCATACATATCTCCACAGACTTCTTGCAAACAAAGAACAAAACGACTTGGATATTGGGCGAACCAATCCTCAATAATTTTAAGAATATTGGGCTTCCTTTGAGAATGATACCTCCTCTCATTTATAACTGCTAATTTTCTACTTTTTTCATAAATTGGTGCGCTGAAATTTCTTTTTCCTGTACTTTGATTTACAACAGGGCGCAAGGACATTTTTACGAAATCTGGGTCTGGATTAAGAATATTCCAACTAATGACTTGGATAGAATGTGTTATATTATAAAATCATATAAAAAATTCTGAAATAACTAAGAACTTGTCGGTTCATAATCTTTCCAATTTACTCCATCATTATCTAAATTATGTTGAATACAACTGAATATTTCCTGTGATATATTCATCTTATTTCTTTCAAATGAACTCGGAAAAAATTCAATTTCCTTGCCGTCAAATGCGGTTTTATCTCCTTTGCATAATCTTGTCACTAATTCATGAAATCGCCCACCTTGTTCAGAACATTCTGTATCAATATCATTTCGTGTTTCAAATATATAAATTTGTTCATAATCCCATTTTATGTCCGGAAAATATTGGTTCAGCAATTTCAATAGGAAGAATTCTTCACCAAAACTCGTATAATGACCGGATATTTGAGCGATCAATTTTGTAAATAAATACGCCAATGTAGTGCTTTTAATCTCGGATTCGTTATTTTTCATAAAGTAATCAATTCTCACTTCAATTTCTTCCATATAAAAATCAATATATGATTTATACCGTTCACCCAATTCAGAAGCAGACATATTTTCCTGAATCCAGCTTATTTTTTCCAGAAATTCAGCCCATGATTCAATTTTGACACCATCATCCATAATAATTTTCAATAATTTGGGCGTTAAAGTTGTGGGCTCATATATATTGATTTTGCCAATATTTTTTTCACAAGCGCAGTAAAATGAGGTGTCTGTTAAAACCAAATTATATTCTGTTTCAATGGCTTTCTTTAATTCGAGCAAAATATTTCCATTTTGCAGATGAATAATATTATACAGATCTAGGTTTATTTCCATTTTATTGTTTATAATAATTCCGATTTTTTTAATCATTTTTTAAATTTTTCAATTCCAATGCGACAACGCCGGACTTCATTTCTTCTTCCGGTTTATAGAAAAACCGATATAGTTTGAGTCCATCTTCTATCTTTTCAATTGAAGGCAAGGTTTTATGTAATCCCTCGGATCGCAAATAGGTTTCAAAAGAAGGATATATTTTTTTTGAAACAATAACAACTCGATACTCCCTTTTCAGCCCAAAATCTTCATTGTAAAAATCTATTTTATCACCTTCTCGCATTTCCGCCCAATCACCTTGATTAAGGCGACCTTCTATGGTCTTGCTATCAACCATAATCAGACTGAACCAGGGTTCACTAAGGTGTTTTCTGAATCGTTTTGCTTGCGACATTATTAGGCTTATAAATTTTGATGTTTTTAAAAAATCAATTTTTATAATTTATTTTTTAAAAACATCTATTAATAGTCATTAAAAATTAAACAATTAAGAATGTTTATTCAGGGTAGAAAAACTATAATTTTTCTTTATAATCATAAAATATAATAAAGCAAAAAAATCAGCAATAATTCTTGATTTCTTATATGAATTGACAAGTGTAAATCTCTTTGCTTTTTCAAATTGTTCAAATATATGTTGATTATCTATATTTTTTGGTGAAAAATGTTCAAGTATTTTATAAAACTCTCTATACCTGATGCAATCACATTTATTATATTACGATATTTTGCATCCTGAAAATAATTATCAATTATGTAAAGATATTTCATAAAATTTATTTTATTTATATTTTATGTTATTTTTTATAAATTTTTTTTGTTTTAAATTATTTAAAAAAAATTGATAAAAATTACAATTAATTGTGAATATTTTATAAATATGAATATAATACGGAAAAAATTATTTTTTAAAAAATCAATTCATTTTAATATAAATTACTCAACATTTATATTTATGTGTAAAAATGATCATTTAGAAATGGCAAAAATCTTATTTCAAATGAAACCTGATATTTATTTTGATGATGATTATACAGATTTTTATTATTCAGCATGTGAAAATGGAAATCTAAAAATTGCAGAATGGTTACTTCAAATTAAACCTGATATTAACTATTCTCTTATCCAAGAATCTGCTTTTCGTTTAGCATGTAAAAATGGACATCTAAAAATTGCACAATGGTTACTTCAAAACAAACCGGATATTAATATTTCTGCAATAAAAGATGATGTTTTTAGTTGTGCATGTGAAAATGGACATCTAAAAATTGCACAATGGTTACTTCAAATCAAACCGGATATTAATATTTCTGCAATAAAAGATGATGTTTTTAGTTGTGCATGTAAAAATGGACATCTAAAAGTTGCAGAATGGTTACTTCAAATCAAACCAGATATTAATATTTCTGCAATAAAAGATTATGCTTTTCGTTTTGCATGTATAAATGGACATTTAGAAGTTGCACAATGGTTACTTCAAATCAAACCAGATATTAATATTTCTGCTAAAAAAGATGATGTATTTTGTAATACATGTGCAAATGGACATTTAAAAGTTGCAGAATGGTTACTTCAAATCAAACCAGATATTAATATTTCTGCAATAAAAGATTATGCTTTTCGTTTTGCATGTATAAAGGGACATTTAGAAGTTGCACAATGGTTACTTCAAATCAAACCAGATATTAATATTTCTGCTAAAAAAGATGATGCATTTCGTTTTGCATGTATAAATGGACATTTAGAAGTTGCACAATGGTTACTTCAAATCAAACCTGATATTGATAATTCTTTTAACCAAGAATATGCATTTCGATATGTATGTGAATATGGACATATAAAAGTTGCACAATGGTTACTTCAAATTAAACCTGATATTGATATTTCTATTAATCAAGAATATGCATTTTGCTCTGCATGCAAATTTGGACATTTAGAAGTTGCACAATGGTTACTTCAAATCAAACCAACAATTAATATTTCTGTTAACCAAGAATATGCATTTCGAAATGCATGTGAAAATGAATTTTTAGATATGGCAGAATGGTTGCTTCAATCTAAGCCTGAAATTAATATATCAGCTAATAATGATATATTATTTCGTAATGTGTGTGAAAATGGATCTTTAGAGATTGCACAATGGTTAATTGAATTAAAACCAGATATATATTCGATTGAAGTAAATTATGGAATAATAACACCAACTATTATGAAACCACTATATATTATTGGAACAGTTGAAAAAAGTGAGATTATTATATGTTCAATATGTTTAGAAATAAATTCTGAAATAGAAACACAATGTAAGCATCTATTTTGCAAGAAATGTATTGCAAAATGGAGAAATGCCAATAAAATAACATGTCCAATGTGTCGCCAATCCATTGAAAATGGTTTTAATCAAATTGAATATTTATTAGTACTTAAACATATCGGTAAAATAAATCCATAATCCGATTCCAACAAAACATTTTGAAATTAAATCCAAATAATTATAAGTAATATTCTTAGTTTTTAGATTCATTTTGTATGCAATGCCATATAAAGCCCAAACAATCAAGAAAAAGAAAAATAGCGCATAATTGAAGAAATTATATTTCGGCTTTACATATAAGAAAAATATTAGCCCGAACATAATAAAAAATGCAAAAAATGAGCCAATATAATACAGGTTATTTTTAACAAATTCGCCCCTATAGCCCAAATATAACATCGTGTAATTTAGTAAAATTATTAAAAAATAAACGCGGATACTAGGACTTTTTCTATTATGATGCGCAATTACATTTATCAAAACCATTAACATTAGAGGCGTCGTGATCGCCCAATCTAAATATCGCGTTTTTATTATTTCTTGCCAATCAATTGGTTTTCCTTCTTTGTATGCCTCTTTAATTTTATCCACAAATTTTGAATAAAAATATCCGGCAATTATAGAAATAACAGTCTCCAAATTGAAAATATGACGAACAAGTGGAATTTTTGTTCTTAAAGCTTCAATTAAAGTAATTGTTCCTGTAGTAATAAGTAAAATATAGGTTAAAGTGAATGAAAAAATTAGTTTATCTTTAGATATTTGTTCATTAAACATAATAAATTGAATAAAAAAATTTAATTTATCTAAGTATATTTATGAGTAAATTACAAGAACCATATTATTCTTATGTTACCTTGTGAATAATCGAAAAAAGGAAAATAAAGGTTGAAATAATAGTGTTTGAAATATAAAATTCTGCAAATTTTATATTTTATATAGTATCCAATGAATTTATTTGAAACTTGCCTCCAATTCCATAAAAAAAATATTATGTGGCCTATTATAAATATTCTCTTTGTTTTTATCTATTACCCACTTGAAATGATAATTTTTGGCTATTTATTTGGAAAAATATTCTCAAAAATTGGCGATATTAAAAAAAATATGAATTCCATTTTATTCTTCTTAGGAATTTTTATAGCTGCTTATTTTATTTTGGAAACAGTTGGATATGTCAAAGAAAGATATGACGCCTATTATTTCCCCAAAATGAACCATGATATTCGTCTTCAAATGATTGACGTTATATACAAGAAAATATCTACAAATTACGAAAGCATAAATAATGGTGAATTTATTGGAAGACTCCTGAAAATCCCCAATTTTTTGTCTTTCTTTTTCGAACAATTTAATCGAACTGCTATGCCAATGGCAATATCAATTATTGGAGTCAGTATATTCTTTTTAGTGATGAACTGGAAATTAGGAATTCTCGCAATTATTTTATTTTCCATAAATATCTTCATTTTATTCAAAATTAGTGAAAAAAATATTCAGAAAGCGCAAGTGAAAGAAACAGATGAAAATAATTTAATCGACGAAATTGATGATTCACTCCATAATTCTTTCAGCACTATTACTGCTGGAAGAATAAAACAAGAAACAAATAGAATTAATCAAAAACATGCCAGATTTGATAATATACATAAAGACCAGATGAAATATACTGCAAATATTCGCTATATATCCGGAATAATTAATTTAATAATTTTTTTTATATTGGTAACTTTTATTATTTATCTTCACAATAAAAATTCACTTTCAAATTCATTAACAATTACATTCATTATTATCCTAATTTTTCTTATTAAACAAATCCGTTTCAATATTCCAAGAGCCTGTGAAATATTTGTTTTCTGGGGGACTATAAAGGAGAATAATGAATATTTAGCATCTCTAATAAAAGATACTATTTTTGATGGGCATATTGACAATCACAAAATAATTGGCAAAATAGAATTCATAAATGTAAGTTTTAATTACCCGAATAGCGCTCAAAAATCCCTCCGAAATGTTAATTTCACAGTAAATCCCGGAGAAAATATCGCAATTATTGGGAAAAATGGAAGTGGGAAAACCACAATTATAAAATTGCTGTTGGGATTTTACAAATTATCCTCTGGTGAAATATTAATAGATGGTGTAAATATAAATAACTTGAAGAAGGAATATTTGCGAAATAAAATCACAATTGTTCATCAAAATGTAAAACTTTTCAATAGATCAGTTCTGGAAAATATAGCCTTTGGCACAAAATATTCAGTCGCTGAAATTAGAAATAAATTAAGCACTCTGAAAGTAATGGAAGTTTTCGAAAAGCTCCCAAATGGGCTAGATACAATGGCGGGTAAATATGGTGATAAGCTCAGCGGCGGTCAAAAACAAATCATTTATATGTTGAGATGCTATTTCAGAGAGAATCCAATTATTTTATTAGATGAACCAACTGCAGCAGTTGATCAATATCATAAGAATTTTGTAATGGAAATGATGCGTGAATTGACTAAAAATGCTACTTGTATAATTGTATCACATAACCCGAGTGTTTATAATA
>Ga0194133_10010842_pt1 | contig 10187 bp, 3 predicted proteins | sample TA2KigOf40mmetaG_FD_155448 | JGI IMG/M metagenome (GOLD analysis project Ga0194133, IMG submission 155448) | Freshwater microbial communities from Lake Tanganyika, Tanzania - TA2015055 Kigoma Offshore 40m | ecosystem: Environmental > Aquatic > Freshwater > Lake | place: Tanzania: Lake Tanganyika... | reverse complement strand
GTTATAGGTCGGTCAAAAATTTTAAGGAAGTTAACCAAAAATTTAAGAAAAGTATTGGCTAAAACTGCTAACTTAACCCCAATTTTTCTCGGGAAAGATGTGCTCGGAAAAAGTGCATTTGGGAAAAACTTGTTTGGAAAAACTCTAAGGTACAGCAATTATTAATGTTTTACTGTGAGGTTTTTCCTATTCCTTAGAGTGTTAGGGTATAAATAGTCTGAAGTCTTAAAAGATAGACTAGTTTGAAAAAAGGTTGAAAGCAAGTGACATTGTTTCTCCTTCGGTCAAGAGGTCTGACAAGATCAGGCACAAGGACGAAGATGAAATCTATAAGAATCCATCTCATTGTAATTTTTGCAAGGCAGTCAAGCAAAGGGTATAGATGAGCTTCATGATTAAGAAGTATTAAATCTAAACAATCGAGAATATGAGAACTTGTCGAATCTGAGCTCGTTGAATCTGAACACGTCTAACTGAACTCATCGAATGAATGAACTCCTCAAACAAATGAATTGTCAAACGTGGCTCTTGGGTCAGAGTCGGCTGACCCTGACCCCAGAGACACGTATGGGGAGGTTGGTTGGTTAAGGTTAGGTTAGAGTTTGCTGAGTTCGTAGTTCGACGAGTTCATTCATTCAACAAGTTTGTAGTTCAAAGAGTTTGTGGTTCAATGAGTTTGTAGTTCGACGAGCTCAGTTCGACGTGTTCAGCTTCAACGACTTCTTATAGTATCCTAAACAAGCATCCTTATGTTGTTTTCATATCTGACATTAACTCTTGCATTTTCAACATCTTTCTTTATTACTGGTGTTTTCATACTACAAAAACACACCATGTTTCAACAAATGCTTTTTCATTTTCTAGATGATGAGTCCAAAATAAAAGCTTTCAAAAAAAAACCTTTGATCCCATCGTACTATCATTAGTACACTATCAGCACTTTTTTACTTTAATGAATTTGCTTGCATCTAGCAAACATTGCTTGAGCCAATAAATCAAAAAAAAGGTGAAGATGAAGATTCAAGTTTATTTATTCTGACTCATTCTCAATGGTTGCCACCCAAGAAAAGTCTATATGATGGTTTCATGGGTGAATCCAAAAACAACATTTTTGGTGCATTATATTTACTATTTGGAGCTGGATTAGGTAAAACAATTTTTTTTGGCAACCCAGACTGAAAGTTTTTTGGCTGCACCTGGGATTGAGTCTCTTTCAATCTTCAGATCTCAAAAAAAACAGTGACCATTTGGCTGCAGCATTGACCTTTAACGGTGAATTTCAAGCAAATTTTGACTTTTCCATAGAAAATTTAAGTTTTGCTTGATAACATCATTCTTTTATTTGTATATTTCTTGATATGAAGGGTTGAAAAGGCCTCATGGTTATGACAACTGCTTTCATATTGGGAGATCAAGTTTGGCCTGCATGAAAACTTAACTCAACCTTGGTTTGCTTTCAGAAATACCATCAAATAAAATGTAAATGAAGGCAATTTTATTAAGATCTTTTTTCTATTTGTTGTTCCCAAAAATTTTTTTTGGTAGATACCAAATTCAAAAACCATGTTTAATTTCTTATAATATCTTTCATCACATGAATTGTAAGCTCAAAGAGATAAATAAGCAATTAATTGTTTACCACCAAGTCCTTAGAGTCTGTTTCTAAAACTTATTCAAGTCTCTTCAAGTTCCAAACCATTTGAATGTAAAAGAAAGCAAATTTTACTATTCAAAACAGCATTGTGAAAAGAACAAGAATCTTTCAAAAGATGCTTAAAACCACAAACTTCATGTTCAAAAGTTTTTTAATCTGTGTTGGCAAAACTAGAATTTTGAAGCCCCATAGTAGATTGTAAGGTGGTCCTGAGCCATCACCCACATTGAAATCCCAGACAAAACTTCTGATCTTTGAGACTCTAAAACACTTTAAAACCAACCCTTTTCATAAAGAGTCACCCTTTATGGGGCTGGCTTTTTGACAACCTGATTGACAAGCATGTAAGAAGATGGGTGAGCCAAGAGACATCGCCCTTCAAGTCGTAACATCACAATACTTTGGTCAAGCCTACTTTGGTGCTCCAGTCTGGCTAACAAGCAATCTTCAATATAGTATATGGAAAAGGTTGGAAAGCCACCACTATAGAGTAATTTGCGCCGCTGTAAGAGACTTCAAACGAAAGATCCCAAAGGTAATGCTAGAAGTAATTTCTAAGAGAGCCCCACCAAGAATGTGGTCAAACTATGTTACAGCACCAACAGTAATGAGCCTGTACAACAACTCCGATACAAGACTATCAGAATACCTGAGAGAATCATCTTACATCTATGAGAGAAGACCGAAGAAAGCGAAACTCAGGGACGCCGCAAAAAGAAAAATAGGACGACAAGCATTGAAAAATAGATTACTGCACCTTAATAACATAAACTTTGACTGGATAGGACCGGAAGTGTGCAAGAATTAACTTAGAGTGAAATTGAAAAGGCATTTCTTTTGATTCTAAGTGCAGTGTCTGCCAAATTTATGGATTATTATATCAATAAACCCCCTGTTTTCCTCAAATTAACTGTTTGCATCTCATTTGTTTGATTTCCCAACATTTGGCCTTTGCACCTCTGTTTACTAAAAAATAATTTAGCGTTAAGACCCTTATGCAATATAGAATTGAGGGCTTTGTTTAAAAAATTGTGATCTTTGATGACTTAACCTAATTTTCGGGAAGAAGTAGGCAGTCTTGTGCTATTAAACTGACCCTTTTTATTGCTTAAGGTAAATCCTCTTTATTAATCAAAGAAGGTTGTTTTTGTTACTCTGAAAGAAGCTTCCTTCTTGTTTATGTTGTGGAAATCTGGAGTGAAAATTTGTTGCCATGGCAGGGTGTTGAAATTTAAGTTCTCAGACAGGTGCTTTCAACCATTCAGTTATGGGGATCCGTATTAAATAAAGATAATATTGATATTAGGAAAGTTCAACCAATTACGGGTTATCCTACCCTAAGTTTTCCTATGCCACCAGTTTTCCTACCCCTAGTTTGCGTACTTACGAGTTCTTTTAACTACAAGTTTGCCTTCCCAGCTCATAACATTACAGGTTTGCCTACCTGACTAGTTTGTCTACTTATGAGTTTGCCTACCCCCCCAGTTCGTCTACCTACAGCTTGAATCGATTGAATTGGCTCAAAGCATTAGGTAGGCTTACTTGTAGGTAGACAAACTAGTCAGGTAGGCAAACTGATAATCTTATGAACTGGATAGGCAAACTCATAGCTAAACGAACTCGTAAGTAGGCAAACTAGGGGTAGGAAAACTGGTGGTTACAGGAAAACTCTCCAAAACCACAAAATATTACTTGATTTTAACTCAAAGTAGTGAATAAGCAACATACATTTTTTCACAACTTAGTCTTTTCACTTTCAAAGTCAACAAAAAATCGTTTGATGGATTAGCTGAATTTGAGCACATTATATAAGAGATACGGAATGGGTGTAATTTTTTACTTGCTTTGCTAGAAGTGGGAAAAAAAGTCCTCACTCAATATGTTTGAGCTGAAGTTGAACAAAAACAACAGATGGAATTCGAGACAATTCAATGCCATGAAGACAAACCAAACAATTCTGCCAGTTATAAACAGAGCAGAAATGTGAAACTTTTTGTTTTTTTCGACAAGAATAACCTTATTTTGCAGTTTTACAGCTAACAAAAATGAAGAAGTGAGATGAAGATTCAACTTTAAAATGTTGAAATCAAATAACTTTACGGTGGATAACCCCCCTGGGGATTTATCTTCATGTGAGGATCCTGCTTGAATTCAGAAAAACCGTCATTCCTAATTTATTTCTCCACATTTCGAAAATTAAATTTGTTGAGAAAAGTTGGCTGTAGCTTATTTTTTCTCTCTCTCCCATTCGAAAAAAAAGCTAACTGAAGCTTCACACATTGACAACTTGTTCACTTTGAAATTTTATTCGAAAAGTTTTTTTGGTTTTGTCTAAACCTGAAATAGTTTATATCCCTACCCTAAAATGTCAATGTCTTCATTTGAATCCTCTCTTCGAAGGATTTTTGCTGAAGTCATTCAAAGACTTTATTGCCAGCGATAAACTCACTATCTCAATTAAATCTGTCGCTATCAAAGTCATTTCCAAATTTATAATTTGGTAGGGAAATCTACATTAATTCCAGACAAATTAGCCAAGTGTTTCTGAACGACATGTTTGATCTGGACATTATGGTTCTCAGATTTTTGGAGGCATAAAAGAAAAATTATGAGTGATGATTTATGGATTGCTTTGATTAAAAACTCTTTTGATGAAAATAACCATATCATTATGGTTATACAGTTTTTCATTAATCAATTTCGTGAATTTAACACACCATATTTTAGAGGATTTTTTAAAACTTTAATTCCAGTTCTGGAATCTCTGCAGCCTCATTCTGAGAACTTTAGATCTGTATCTCTTGGGTACAATCTCTATTCATCTCAAGAATCTTTTTTTTTCACCCAAAAAAGTAAAAAATTATTGACTCCTCATTCAGATTTTAAGTAGTACATTGATAGTCTTTTTTGGCTGTTTTTTCCTGATTTTTTTTTATCTTTTTTCTTAACTCTTATGCATTCTATTTATAAGGTTACAATTGATTGCTTTTCAGGAGTGCAGATTGAATGACATATTTTTTTTGACAGAATGAATTTTCATGAGTGGTCATCTTTTTTCTTTTTTCTCACTGATGGAAGTTTGACCCGGGCGGGAGTCGAACCCGGGCCTCCTTGACAGATGGTCACTGCGATACCACTTTGCCATTGTGACTCCCTTAGATTAGATTAGAATCAACAATTTTATGCTGCCTCCCCCATTTGGTTTTCTAACAACCTAAACTACAACCTGTAGAAGATATTGGAGACACAACATTAAAGAGTAATTTGTGCGACCGTCAGTGACTGAAAAGTAAAAATTCCAATAGCAGTATTTGATATAATCATTTAGAGAGCGCCCCCATGATGTGGTCACATTGCATCCCTGCTTCTACCACAGCCATTGGGCTTTTTAACAACTCAGATACCAGACTGGCGGACAAACTTAGGAACTCTGCCTACATTAATGACAGGATGCCAAGTTCAGACAGTTCTTTCAAGAATAGACTTGATTTTGATTGGACTGAGCCAAATATTTTCAAAAACTACATTAGAGTGCACCTTGAAAGATATAGCACATTATTTTTTGCCAATACAACCTTACAGCACTTTATCACTTCCACCTTTTATTTTGTACATACATTTAAAATTTTAACAAACATGATTGTAAATATGTTTGTATCTCTGTTTACTGGGCATTCAATTAACCATTTGGGTTTTTGATTGTTCCGGCCATGTTTTTAAAAAATGTATCAACTAATTTTGGTGCAGGGTGAAGCCTATTAATAAATGAATATGAATGTCAGAGTCCATGCTACCAATTATAAAACTTTAACTTCAACATAGATTATCAAATTATTCCATCAATCAATAAGTATTCATGATTATCTTTTTTAAGCATTTTTAGTATGCCTTGGGACTTGTAGTCATTATTTAAGGCACACTAGTTGGTTTTGATCTTTTTTTATTGTGTTTTTTACCCGGGCGGGATAGAATTCCAGCTTCTTACCACTTGACCACCCTGACTCCCTAAGATTGTTATTGGTCATCGCAGGGATGACTCTTTTGCTCCACCTCCACAGATTCAGAGATTTTCTACACTGTTTTCTAAATTCTCATAAAATAATTGAGAGTCAGGGTGGTCTAGTTGGTTACACATCAGATTCTTATGTAAACAAATGAAATTGTGGCAGTTTATTTGAAGAAGAGGAGAGTTGACATACATATGACTTTGATCCATAAATTTAGCAGTCAGGAATCTCAGGCTTGGGGTCAGGATTCAGTTGAGATTGGAGATAATGTGGCAAGTATCCTGAAGCGAAGGGAATAAGAGGTGGTACTATTATAGGATAGTTCTTGAAATTGCTTTGATTAAGTATTATCTAAAATGTAGTTGAGCTAATTGATAAAAACATTATGAAATAGCAAAACTTTAATTTTAATGTAGGAAAATACATTGAAGTGATTTTACATTTTGTTACTGTCTGTATCCTCTAGAAAGCCATTCTAGATTTTACCACTTAGGTTAAAAATAAATGACAATCCCTTTTAAAGTACAAAAAGAGATTTCAACTAGATTGTTCTTTAACCCATAATGTTTTTGTGTGTATTATGGGAGTTCCCCTCCCATTCATCTGATCTAGTTTTACGACTAAGAAACAGAATTTTATTCCATAAGTTGTTCTTTCCTCTTACTGTCTAAGTTGATGTGGCATGGAAAAATCATCTACAAAATGTGCATGCAAATTTGATGTTTATTCGATGTGCTTTGCATTGGAGGAAGAGGAAAAAAATCTATAGTAAGGGACTCCAAAGCTGGGGATCAGAGTAAAAAGTCTTGGTTGAAATTGGAGTGATGTTGAGGTTGGGGGGGATGAATGGCTGAAACATTTCAAGAAAGGTGAGTAAAAGGGTTCATCCAAATTCAAACTCTTCGACCTACATTCTGGACATTTTATGTTAATAATAAACATGAGAGGAGTTGAAGTTTGGCTGAATTTTGCAGTGGTCCATTTTCACCCTGCAAGCTGTATAATTTTCTAAGTTAACACCTTTCAGCAATGCAATTAATAAATAATCTGGTTCAGAATAGACTCAAGCAATGAATTACTCACAGTGATTATCTTTATCAGAGTCTCTGCAGATCACCACAATCTAAGGTCTTCTCTAAGCCACCATCTTTTCCTTCCAGAGTTGAGGTTGTTTTATTTGCTTGTAGAATTTATATATCTATGCTGAACTGTTAAGTGATGCAATATATGTAGACTTACTATCCCAAGCGAGAGGTATGAGGCTCATCACGAGGTCTACGTAAGTGATGCAAGTCTTAGTACTTCTTATCCCATGGCTTATGAGTTCTAAACCCCTAGGTTTATAACAAAAACACTAGGTATTTAAATATGCTCATAATACTTTATTTGGAGAAAGTTTACAATACACACATACTGTACAAAAATTCTTAAAGGTATCACTTAGCTATCTACTCTATATGACTTACATCTAAGCACACGGAAAATAACGAGGTAACAAACAGGAGCGCGCTGATTAGGGGCAATCGGGAATCAGATGTGGGTAAAAGGTTGTGTGATCATAATAATATTTTACTGTATCTAAGAACTAAGATCCGTGTGTGATGTCTACATATATAATCCGTCAAATATGTTCCTTTCATGATGTAATCATGTGTCTTTTTTACTATTTAATCTGAATCTGCTCACCGGCAAAAACATATAAAAGAGATTGGTTGTTATCGACAAACAGTTCAGTCTCTCTGAGTCTTTTATTTGGAAAGGAACGTAGTTTGTCATCACACATTTCTTAATATCTATCTTTTTGAATCTTTTAGAATACCAACCACAAATTTAAAAAAATAGTTCAAGGATATTGAATCAATAAATTTAGGGGACAAAACTGTATATTAACTATCGTTCAAGGAGTTTTCTTGGACAGAAACTCAATCTATATAAGTTTGATATAAGATCAAACTGTCTTAGTCTACTTTTCAATTATTTTTCCCTCAATCTAATTGAAAAGTGAGGGTTTTTACATGGGAATTTCACTTTTATGTGTAAAAAATCTATCCTCTACCAACTAGTTTATTTGGGTTACTACAAAGTTCAAAAATAATATCCAATTATTCTCAGTCAGAAACAAAAGTAAATGCTCAACTTCGATGGATGCTTCTGATATAAAAAATATGTTGTTTTGGGTTATTCAAAACTTTTCCCTCGTACTTACCAGGTTCATATAAATTTAATGTGAAAAGTCTGTATATATGACACAAAAAGAATAGATGTTTTACAGTTTTCAACATTTCCTATCTGAATTTCTAGATATTTATTTTTGTAGAAAAACCCTTATCTTCTATACTTTGAAGACTTAATCCATTAAATTTTATGAAAACATGTCACTCTTATTCACACTTACACAACTTACACATCAATTTATTTTAATTTATGAATTGTTACTGAGAAAACAAAGAAAATAACATCCATTCTTAATAGAATAAACAAACTTGATTAAATAAAAAGTTGAAGGCTATTTATTATGATAAAGTGATAAATTATCAAGAGATAAAGTTGTTCCACTTGTTTGACTATGACTTGTTTTCTTGCTTTAGGATCCTTCCTCATTCACTGGATAATGAAACTTTTAATGATTGTATAATATAATTGTCAAATGATTTTTCATTTGATTAACCAAGAGTAAAATATTCATTTAATAACGGTTTGAAAGATTATTTAAGGTTCCATCAACTACATTTCTAACTGGAAATCTCCTACAAAAAGTGTGGTTTCAAGCCATAATTCTATCATGGCAACTCAGGTTCGATTTCAGCATGAGGAAACCACAGAAAAAAAGGACCGACCAAAAAAGTGTGCCTTAAATGAGCAAGACTCACAAAAGGTACTTTAAAAATGGCAAAAAAGTGCTCTGAATGAAAATAATTCAATAAGAAATGGATTAATTAATATCAAAATACCATGTGGATTTGTCTAATGATGTTTCACATTGCGGACGTTTCGCCTATGATGGTTGGCTTAATAGGCAATTCGACTACTGCCTTTTTGTCAAAAGTCTGTTCGCCTAATTTAAAAGGACATTTATTGCTAACCTAACCTGACCCAACCAACTCACCCTCCCTAACCCTGCAGGGCATGTTTCCCCCTCCCTTCCTAACCTCGTGGGTCAGAGAGGGGAACAGTGGGCGAACAGTCATTAGATGAATTGGCATTAGTAGTCAAACTGTCATATGCGAAATGACATTAGACGAATCAACATTTTCCCATTAATATCATTGCCAAAAATCAAGGACTAACCTCTTCCTGGTAACTATAATATAACCCAACCAAACATAAGAAAGCATATTCACGTATAATTTTATTAATAAAAATGTGTATTCACGTGTATTATGGCAATTTACGATGAAAAAGACTCTGTAAACACTGGAAAAATGAAAAAATGCAGGTTTTTACACCTGAATTACGGCATTCATGTGTCTTAATTTTGGTCGGGAACAGATGAGTATCAAGAAACAATTCAAATTCTTAGGAATCAACATGTCTAAATCATTTGAGAATCAACTCTTTACTTGACACATAGGAAACTAAACATCGAATAATTTCTATTATTTTTGACTTAGAGACTTATAATCAGGATTGAAGAAGCTCCCCAGCCATCCTACCCCAAGATAAAAGAATTTCAAAGGCATGGATAAAGAGTTTATATGTATGAAGAAAATAAAGACTCCTGCTTGGTGAAACAACTGAAAGGTGGGATTTGGATTTTCCTGCCATCCTTTAACCTTTATTTTGCTTTATTGCAATTTTATCAGTAGAATTTTAACATTTTTGGGCATTGAATCTAAAAGTTTTGTAAGCATAGATCATCTGAATATCCAGAAATTCTTAACTTTATATTTTAAAATGCCATTTCTCATACAGAGTGCATAATGAAATTTTTCACCCTAGCATAGATAAAGTAAAATGGAAATTTCAGTTTGTTTTATTTGATGGATTTTTCAAATTGGGAACTCCAATTTACCTCAACAATTTTCAATGATCCGATAAGCGAGGGGTTTGTGTAAGATTATGCAAATACCAAAAGTAGGTTTCTCATTTTATGTGTTTTGCATTCTTTACCCCCCTGCCTGTTGGGTTGTAAAATTTAAGTCTGCGATGAAGGAATATTTCTTTTCAACATGTTTTTTTAGAATTCCTTAAAATTAAAATTCTAGTAATAAGCGAACAAATTGAACTTACGGTTTAAAACCACTTTGACTTCTCTTGAGATTGGCACAGTGAGGTTTGTGTTTGCTGCTTGACACAAAAATCTTTTGCCCAAGTCACTTGGTTGGAGATTTTTGTAATGCATCCTATTGACAATCACTCCATGACGTGTTATTTCATCAGATGAATCATACAAAGCACCATCAAGCCACCAAGTCACTTTTGGAAGAGGAATACCTATTTATAAGATTAAATCCAATAAATAAAACACACATTGTTTGTGTTCTGAATCTACATCCCAACTTACTATTATATGTGTAGACGGCACA
>Ga0194133_10010839_pt1 | contig 10189 bp, 3 predicted proteins | sample TA2KigOf40mmetaG_FD_155448 | JGI IMG/M metagenome (GOLD analysis project Ga0194133, IMG submission 155448) | Freshwater microbial communities from Lake Tanganyika, Tanzania - TA2015055 Kigoma Offshore 40m | ecosystem: Environmental > Aquatic > Freshwater > Lake | place: Tanzania: Lake Tanganyika... | reverse complement strand
TTACCCTTCGGGTCAAAAAAAATTGCTTCGGGTCGGGTCTGAAAGTACCCGGGTCAAAGCCGGGTCGGCCTTTTATTTACTGCTGGTCAAAAGCAAGCTCGGGTCGGGTCGGGTCGAGTCGGGTCAGGGCCCATCTCTATCTGCATGTAGCCTGTAACATTTACATTAAATAGACTAACTGTACCGTATACTTTCTAGAAATTCAATCTAAGGAATTGAACTGTCAAGGGTACAATCCCAGGCACGAAAAACCTTAAAAAGCCCCAAAGGCCATACAAATAAGGCCTGTAGTACACCTAATAAAAAGGTATAAAAGTTATGACTTAATCATTTGGTTCATCATTGTGAGTAGAGATGGGCCCTGACCCGGCCCAATCCTAACATACTATTGACCCGCAGTAAATAAGAGGCTGACCCAGCTCTGACCCGGGTACTTTTTGACCCAACCGAAGACTTTTTTTTTTTATCCTAAGGGCAAAAAATTGAAAAATTTGACATTTTTAGGGGAAATTTTCCAAATCCAAACCCAAACCAGGGATGGCTGACCTGACCTGGGTCAAAAATATTTGACCCGGACAGATCACTAAATTCGTGAAGCTTAGAGAGTCAGGAAGGTCAATTAGGTTATGCACTGGATTTACTTCCTTAAGGGTTGCCAAAGTCTTACATTTGTTTCAAACTTTTATTTATCCTTCTACAAAAAAAGAATAAGCCATTTAGTCCATTTTTCACAACAAATGAATTTTGGAAAAGTGGAATTTTTGATACCCATATAACTTAAGAACCATTTAGTCTGTGGTAAAATAAACAATCCATTTTAATTAGCCTATTTTCAAAAAGAAGTTCTTGTTTGATTTACAAATCTTTATGCCGAATAAAGTATTTTAAAAATGAAAGAATGAATAAACCTTACAATCAAATACTGAAATAACTATTTTTATTATTTGAACCTGGCCATTTTGACCTGAAAACAATTCTATTGCATTTTTAGCAACAAAGGGTGAAGGGTTCTCTGAGGCACATCTGGTGGAACCCTGTGCCCTAAGATCTCCAAACAGGTCTAAAAATGTCAATTTTTTTGTGAATTTTTTTGAGGTTAGAGAGATGATAAATATAGGGTACATGTGTAGAAAAATTATTGAGTAATTCACCTAAATTACTTTTTTTGTTTATTTTTGAGTGCTGCAATGGACACCCTAAATTATAAATCAAAAACTTGAATAGCTGAATCAGTGCCCATATGGGAACCCTCAATTTCATCCGTCAAGCCTGAAGGAACAGAAGCACCATATAATGAACAACTCTCTGGGCTAGGTTCTAGGGTTAACAGTGTTGACTGTTGAGAGAGTCTCATCATAACAAAAGATGGCTTTTTCCTTATGAAAGTTTATCTTTGAGTATTTTTTGAGGGCAGATGAACATTTCGAGATAAAGGGTAAATACATAAGTATCATACCATATGAGCTTTATTCAAAGAACAGACATCACATGCTGTTACCTACAGTAACACTGCTTGATGCATGAAAACTCTATATTTATCATTTCTCTAGCATTCTCAATCTCAAATCTTTAGTGATGAAACCCAGCTTTTCCTTTGTTATATTGCTATTCAATTTTAGTGCTGGACTGACTGCTCATACCAGGGTCAGAGAATCTTCCACTGATATCTTGTGGTGAAGAAAAGTCCGTTGCCACTTCATGGCTAAAACTAGAGCCTTTTTGAATTTTTTTATGATGAGGCAGTTGGAAAAAAGTATTAAAAGAACATGATCATTTTTTCAACACTCAATTTTCCCAAAAATAAATTCATCGAACAGTTAAATGTCGAAAATTTACTTATCTTATTTAAAAATGGTAACTGCCAACATTTGCTGATGAGGCCTCGTTGGCATTTTCTACCATTTGCATTCGTGCAGTTTCCAGGGTGCACCTCCTTTTTTTGTCTCAACCTTTTTTGCAAACAAAAGCACAGATACCAAAGTATTTCTAAGTCTACACAAGGCACGTACTAAGATAGCTTGTTTGTTAGAAAAGAAAAATTGTGCTTATTTTTCAATCTCAATTGCTTCGACAACCGAAATGTATTTTGTTGTTACTTTGTGTCTTTATTTAGCTTGTTTGAAAAAGGCATGACAAAAATTCTATTGATATAAAAGTGGAAAATGGTAGTAAATGAAAAACTCAAAGAAAATTTGCTAAAGGTTTAACCTTAAACAGACCTTTTTGACACCAAGGGTCAAAACATTAAACCATTTAAAGTTTTTATTCTTTTCTTGAGATGAAAAATTGATGGATGAGGCCAATTGAAAAGGGTCTTTTTAGGCCTCAATCTTTTAAGGGTAAGTTTTTTTTAAAGAAAATTTTGTTAAAAACTTATTGACTATGAATGAATTTATTCAAAAGCCACGTTTCTTGGTGTTTTTACTAATTGAATATGGATAGGTGAACCTTTTCATTTTTTTTTAACTTTGACTTTTGTTGTTAATGATTCTATCAGAACTGACTTTTTCATTCAATTTGTGTGTTTTAATGCTTAAAAAATTCTAAGGCCCTTCAGCCTGTACAAAGTTTATTTGTTAGGATTCTGTGATGTTATGAGACGTTAGAATCATCATATTCCTTTGTTGCCAATAAAAATTATTCAGAGATGAACTTTTGAACAAGGAGTTTGTGAAAAGTTACTTCGTTCTCAGCTGAAAACAATATTTTATTAAAAAAGTCTTTGCTTTTAAAGCTTTTCATTTTCACACTTGTGGTTTTCATCTTAAATTATTTTTTCCTTTGCCGATAAAAGCTCTATTTTGTGCAAAAAGTTTTTACAGTTGTAACTTGATGTTTTTCAGAAACCAATTCCAAATGTGTAAACGAGAAAGCTTTAATTAATATGAATCATTATCTTTTACCTTTTCATTTTGACATTTCTTCGATGATTAGATTTATAGCTCCAATATTCTAGCTTTGACAAAAAATGTTGAATGGAAAAACAGAATCAACCCACCTAATTAAATTTGTTTCCCTTCAAATACTTCTTTCCCTGTCTAAAAATTGCCTAATATTTAAAAACTGACTTGAAGGATTTAAAATGTAAAAGTTGAGAGTTGAAAATATTCTGAATTCTGCTTGCTAAGACCTAGACAATTTCTTGATTTTTTAGACTGCCTGTCCTCCTTTCAAAATTAACTCATCCTGAAAGTTTAAAGCCTGACACAATTTGCAATGCTTTGTCACTGATAGCAAAGGAACTCATTTAAGGCTTTTCTTTTCTTCATAGAAACATGAAAATCTCTTCAGAAAAAATTCAAATTCAAACTCAATAGAAATAATTGGTCTTGAAACTGAAAATCGAATTTATTTCTGGTTTGATTTATCCAATTTTTTCACAACAAAACCTTTTTCAAAAATGTTTGAAATCCAGTAAAAAAGAGGCACTTATGCTTTCTCTCTTCAAAATAAGCTCAAGATTTCAAAATGGAAATCTTAAATCCATCATCAAATATTTACATTTAAGGTTTTTAGAAAAAGATTAATGTTTTTTTCAGCCACCCTATTTTTCATCAAGGAATAAAATATTATTCATTTCAAACTGGAATTGGAAACTTGCTTAAGTTTTGTCTTCTTCTTGGCTGGAAAAACAATAAGTGTAAAGTGAAGTTTCCAGCAATTTTAATTGCCCCTTTTTATTTTTGCATAGCTGATTTTTTTGTAACTGTTCTGGAAACTATTGAAATTTAACGCCCGCACTTTTTGTGCTCTAATTAAAAGTTCCACTTTAATTTTTTTTACCAGCCATTTGCCTTTTCCTGATCTGCAATGCTGAACTTTATGGCTCTGGAATAATCTGTAACTTGAGACTTGACTCAAACTCAATGCTCTCTCAGGGATAATTAATTATATATATTTCAATTGGAATTTGAGTCTTTTTTGCACTTTGGAATGAGTAGATGTGGGTTTTTGTGAACTTTTTATTTTGAAAATCTATCAAATCTAAACAAAATTTATTTTAGCAGGTGCTTTTTGAAATAATTGAATAAGCCAAATTCTGGATTATAGGAAAAGAAGCATAAATATGAAAAGTTATGTTGTGATATACTATACTTGAGTACCTGGTAACAAGAATGACTCACTTTGCTGATGCACTTAATGTTTTAGCACTATGTTTGTGAGTTGTCATTACTTATAATCTTGCAGATAAAAAGTTGGTACAGCTCTTGGCCTCAAATTAATTGCATTTTAAATGTGAATAACTTAATACTTACACAGCTTAATTCAGGTGTACCTTAAGAATATTTTTTGCTTAATGTAAATAACTACTTGAGGACCAATTTACCATTGACTTCAACACTTGTCAAAATTGAACTCATACCTTTGCAAAAATATTGATAATCAAACTAACAATTCATGAATGCTTTATCTTTTTGCACTTTTGAAAAAGTCCACAAAAAAAAGTTTGCTTTCTTTATTTTTTCATATTTTTATTTAAAAAAAACTTGAATTTGTTTCCTTTTCCTCTTTCATATTCATAAAAAAATTCATAAGCTCTTTTCATTCTTAAAACTCATGTTATTTCCTAACAAAGAAGCAGGAGAATTGAATTTTTAAAGTGGAGAAAATTTCAGCAAGACCCATGTTGATGCAGAAATGTGCCTTTTGAAAAAAGCCTTTCAAGGACAACTGATTAGCTTTCTAGAGGATGGATTTTGCACTCATTCGTAGAAGCAAAGCTCTCCTCACATTTCCTCACTTGCCCTGAAAACCTGTTTTGAAGATTCACTGTGAGTCTGTGTGTAAAAATAGAAAGTTAAATGGGAAGGAAAAGTAGGAATGCAGCTGCATTTTATGCACTGCAGTACAAAAATACAAACTGATCATTTTACATACACTTACATTTTTTCACAAAGGCTTGATATTGTTTTTTGATTAAGCTTTTCAGGTAAACCTTTAAGTTCTTAGAGCCTCTGTTGCCAAGGGAAGCTTTTTATGAACTATTCTTCACATTCAGGCAGCAACACACTAAATAAACAAGCTTTGACAAATATTTGTCCAATAGTTATACTGATGCAGTGAGATGAAGATTGAGAAAAATGAAAAATAGGAAGTTGAAATAATGAAAAAACTTAAATTAGATTTTCAAGAAAAAGCTTCATTTCAACAAGGCAGCTCTTGTTGATTTTAGGAAAGGATTGCTAAGATGAGATGATGAATTTTAACACTTTTCTTTATATTGTTAGATTTGAAAGTAGTTTTGTAATGCATAGTGTAAAAAATGGGGTTTGCCATCAATATGGTCTTACTTGTTATCAAATTTCAAGTAAGATTGTCATCATCTCAGGCACACATTGCTATTAACACATTCTCAAAGATGTTAAAACAGTGCATCTTTCCAATGGTCTGTTAAAGTTTGTTCTTTTCTTGGCCGTCACGACATTGCAATATGTTTTGGATAGTTGAGGAGTTTGTTTTGCACAAAAAACTGTTTCTTTTTTCTTGACATTAAAGGCTCACAACTGGGTTACCTTGCTTGTGTATTTTGGTTTCTGCTTAAAGAAATCTGTGGAAACAGACTGCATTCCTTTCCAATAAAAAGGCTTAAAGAATCTGAGATGTTTACTTGCAACATAACATACTTTGACATGTTTTCTGGACGTATACCGATTTAAAGATCAATCATAAGCACAAATATGATTAATATTTGAAAGACCGCAAGCTTATGAATTTTTTTAATGTTGATTAAGGTCAGAACAGGAAATCAAACCCAGACCGCCAGGATGGAATTTCAGCAGGATATCCAGTGAGCCGCTACATGACCCTACTGTATTTATTTTAGGTTTTTCGAAAAGAGGATTTTTTCTCTACAACTTCACATATTTTTTCCCCGAAATTTTGATCAGGGGATGGTCTGTTAAGAACTCTTTAATCATCAGTACTTTTGAGCATATTTTTGAATTTTCGGAAAGAGAATTTCATTGAGAATATTTTATGTTTTATAAGTTTGTTGATATTATATAACTAAAAGTTGGGGTAATTAAAAGGCTGCTCTGGCCTCTGAATGGACCAGCGGCGCCATTTTAAAAAGGCAAAAAACAGTGAAAATGGCTGAAACAGCAAAAAGGGCTCAAACAGCAAAAATGGCCTTCAACTTTGTATTTAATAAGCTCCTACAATTTTAGAGCTAGAGAAAAGTTTATTCAATAAGATTATTGTTCAAACATTGAACTAAAAATGTTGTTTTATAAACTTTTCTCTAGCTTTTAATTTGAATTAGTTATACCTTATATCTTTGGTAGCTGGCGGTTAGGTATTTTTTCTTGCACAAAAAATACTCGTCTACTTAATTGTAGTTAAAAATGAGTCAACGTGAATCTTTGTTTTTAAGGCTAACAACAATCATGAGTTTTTAAGATTCTTTTGACAAAAAAGTTATGGTTAATTCACTTCCTTTTTGTCTATCCCTTCTGAATACCCAAAATCAGACAAATTGTGCCAGGTCTTCATGGGCGATGGCCACACAAAATTGCATGTTCATTAATTTTTAACCACCGGTTAGACGACAAATATTTAAGTTAGCATATTGAATTACTTTTTCAGGTCCATGCAGCACCAGATAAACCGACATGATATGTTAATAAATAATTTCTACCTTTCAAAATTGAAGTCTAAAATTTTCAGCCCCTTTTTTCCGGTTAACTTAAAAAATTGTGATCTATGCTAATTATTTTTCACACACTCATGATCATGGTTTTGCAAATTTCATTTTTCAGCTTCCTTTTTCGTATTAGTCATGAACTTTTTTTTAAAAAAAACCCAAACCAATTGATTACAATAGAAGCTATAAATTTTACTATAAGCCTTACTAAAATAGATAATCTTTGAGAGCTTCTTTGATATCAAGATCTGTCCAAGTAAATGACACTATAAACCGCATTTAATTGCCTTTTTCAAAAATTGATCAAGTTGACAATATTTTACTTCCTGAAATATTTTATCTTTTGGGGAAATCCTTGATTTAAAAAATTATAAAATGAAATGAGATTTCTATTGAATTCCAAAGGGAAAAAGGTTTTCTTCTGATTACATTTTTCTTTACCCTTTTGAACCTTTTTTTCTTTCATCTTTCTATTCAGACAAATAAAATAACCTAAAAGAAGCAAAATTTTGCCAACATAAAATTTTTAAAAGTTTCCAACCAAGCATCTATTTTACATTTAAATTCATGCTATTGCCAAACTAGATACTTAAAATGTAGGCAATAAAAAAACTTTTTGGTGTCACAAATCAGCTATTTTTACCTCAAAAAGTGCATCTATAACATTAATTCTAAATGGAATTATTGGATCCTCCCCACAAGCAAAGCTGTTTTTGTTATTCCTTTATATGACTAAAGAGAAAATTTCCTTTACAACAGGAAACTGCATTTTCTTGTGCAAACTTCATAGCCATTTTTAAAAGTATCCTTTACTTTATTCAAACTGAGAAGAAGTGGAAGAATTTTTGTCCTAGTTGAAAAAATTCATCCCTAATTCAAAATGGTTGAATAGTTTAAAACTAACAAGAGAGAAAGAAACTGATTTCATAACATTTGTGCTTGGCTTTCACATTTTGTGCGCTGAGATGGCACAATGTTTTTGCATTTCAAGACACGAGATTTGAAATGGAAAAAAGAAACTTTGCTTTCCCATCTGACCTTCTTTCCATTTTGCAAAAGGCCTGACGAACCAGCTTTGGAAGACTTTTCACGCAGTGAAAAGGCGACTTTTCACTGTAGTAAAACGGATCTTAGAGATCTATAGATCTCAGACTGAGTAAGAGTATTAGAGATCGGTGGAAGTAAAACTGAGTAAGAGTAAACAAAAAGGGATCATTCAGCCTCCATCTCCCCATGAGTTGAGTTGAGTTCAGTTGAGTTGAGTACTTTTGAACCAAGCCCAGTTCCAAAATGGCGAAAGTTGCAGTTAAGAAAATCTATAGTGAAGGATGGGAAAAGTTGCCTCAAGAGGAACAAGCAGTTTTGAGAGAAAGGTTGAGGGCACTATGCACCAAGGAGGTTCCAATCAAAGGGATCAGCGATGTAAGTAGATTTTGAAGTCATGAGAGAGCACAATGGAGGAAGTTTAAGGAAGGGAGTTAATAAGAAGTGGAGTAGAGTGGAGTTGAGTGGAGTGGAGAGGAGTTTTAAAATATATAAGCATCGTGCAAAAAATTTCATTTCATTTTAGTACTTTCAACTATTCGAGGAAGTTATCCCGAGAATGCACGCGTTGGTCAACGAGATGCAAAAAGACATAAAAGAAAGTGATAAGAAATTTACGGTAAGCCTAGTTGATAAGTACTTAACCTGACAGGAAATTCAAGGTTGTATTGATAATTCCAGAAAGAAACTGTGGAAGGTTACAAGAAGAAGTTATTGGAGGCTGATAAATTCATCATTGAGAGGCTTTATATTGTACAACTGGCCTCAGTGGAGGGTTGGAAATTGGCCAACCAAGTACGATTCAATAGAGAGGGAGAGAAAGAGGATGAAGCCTACTTGAAGGCACTTAAGAAGCGAGAGAAGGACGCTAGAGTGGGGAACAACGCACGCTACGCACCTTACAATCTAGCCCTTAGAGGGAATTTCAATGGAAATTTCAGACCCAGGAACAATTACAGGGCAGAACCTAACTGGCAGTATAACCCAGGATGGAACCAAGGTTCAGGATTCCACAATCAGAGCATGACCCAGTTTTCCTTTCCTCCCCCATCAAGTACTGTAACCTCAGCAACAGCGGGGCAGCAAATGTCAGCTTCGAATGTGAAACGTTGCTTAAACTGTGGGTCGCCAGCCCACTTTGTGAAGGATTGTCCTACTAGGCCTTCTTACCCATTAGCGTTGAATTACAAACCACAGTAAGATGGGAAACTAAATTGTTGTCTTTCTTTAATAAAGTTTTATCATGATTTATTGTTCAATAAATTCAGGGTGGAAGATTTGTCTGAAAAGGAATTGTTGTTGGCAAGGGGAAACATGGATAAAGGAAAAGATTCTGAGGTTTACAAAACAAAGGAAAATGAGACAAAGTTTTCACCAGGGTCAATTCATAAAAAAGAGTTCTATGAGTTTTGGAAAAATGAACTAAAGGCTTCAGAATGGGTCCTGAAAACATTGAGAGAAGGTTATGAACTTAAATTTGAAGAGATGCCTGGGATGTATGAGGAAAAGAACAACAGGTCAGTCAGAGATAATGTTAAGATTGCAAGAGAAATTGTAAAAGAAATGATAGAGAATGGAGTAGTGAAAAAGGTTGAAAAGAAGCCAAAATGCATCAATCCTCTAGGTCTTGTAGAAAAGATGAATGGGAAAGAAAAGAAATACAGATTAGTTTGGGATGCTTCACGATATTTGAATGAGTTGCTAAAGAAAGACAATGTCAAACTTTCTCATCTGGATAAAGCTTTAGAGCTAACAGAAGAAAATGATTTACAAGCGGTATTTGACTTGAAAAGTGCGTACTACAACATCAAGATTGACGAAAAACATTGGGATTACTTAGGAGCGTGTATAGAAGATGAGGATGGGAAGCCTATCTATTTCGTGTATATGCATTTGCCCTTTGGCCTCTCTTCTGCTGTTCATGTGATAACCAAATTATGGAAGCCCCTAACTGCTTATTTTAACATGAACATGATAAAGTTTTCAATTTATATTGATGACGGAAGATTGTTAGCAAAAAGTATGAAAGAAATGGAAGGGAAGCTCCGTTTCGTGTATGACACTATCAGAAAAGCTGGATGGTCTATCGAGCCTAATAAGTCAGATAAAATTGAGAATGTGAGTAAAGTCAAAAAATACCTTGGCTTTATGATTGACACTGAGAAGATGATGGTTTTTGCACCAATTGAAAAGCTGGAAGAGATTAAATTATTATTGGAAGAGGTGATCAGAGAGGATTCCCCAATCCCAGTGAGAACCCTAGCAAAGGTGCTGGGAAAAATGATTTCATTAAAAAATTCCCATGGGTCAGCAGTAGCAATATGTTCAAAATCTGCCTACAGATCACTTGAGATGCAAGTGGAGCTGACAGGGTGGAAAAAGAGCTCCAGAGTTTTGTTAAACAAGGATGCAAAAGAAGAGTTAGCCTTCTTTGCTGGGAACATCATGGAGTTTAATGGGTGTAACATCCAGACAAGGAACAGAGATATAAGGGTCGAGTCA
>Ga0194133_10010838_pt1 | contig 10190 bp, 9 predicted proteins | sample TA2KigOf40mmetaG_FD_155448 | JGI IMG/M metagenome (GOLD analysis project Ga0194133, IMG submission 155448) | Freshwater microbial communities from Lake Tanganyika, Tanzania - TA2015055 Kigoma Offshore 40m | ecosystem: Environmental > Aquatic > Freshwater > Lake | place: Tanzania: Lake Tanganyika... | reverse complement strand
AATTTTTCACTGTCCCCACGGGTGTGAGGGCTCTCCGCAAGCCAAACTAACATGCGTCCTTTCCTTGACATCCGCTAGGTTTTAACACACAGCTAAAATGACGATATTAAAGTCTACTTTTATTAATTGTATTTTCTATAAAGATTTGAAATTGGAAAAATACGAATGTTTGACATAAAGACTATTTTCATTTGAAAATATGTAACGGACATGGATGTAATAAGTTTGATTGGTAACTGACATGATCTTTTTGTTCTTTTAACGTCTTATCATTTGATGATCAAGAATAAAATCTAATTTCTAAGAGTAATTTTAGGCCATTTTGTTTAGGTAATCTTTGAGAAAGAAAACTTGTGAGAATTTCGTTCACTGAAAGGAGGAACAATTTGTGAAGGTTCCAGAGTACCAGCTTGGATGAGTGAAGTTAAAGATCACACAGATAAATGAATTGTATAAAGTGTCATCAGAATTCTTGTAATGCCTTGGCTCGAATTTCCAACCTTTGAGATTAATTCAGAAGTGTCTCTTCGAATAATATCCTGGTTTTGAGGTGGGCGAAGACTGAGGATTGGCTGGTTGTGACCAGTCAGAATAACGATAATTCGTCTCTTGATCTTATTGAAAAATAAAATGTTACTTTAGGTTATATTTGGTCGTCTTTTTGTCTTACCTGTTTGGATACTGTTGGTTAATCCTGAGTAGATGGAATGCGTCATATTATAATTCGTAGTGATTCTAGATCTCAAGTCCACATCAAGATTTTTCGTATCCTCAGCTTAAAAAAATAGGATGGTTAAGGTTAAAAATAAATACAATATCTATTGAAAAAGGCTCGTTCACGTTACATGGAAACTAAAAATATAAGCTTTATGAAAGATAATTTTTTTGATAGAAATTCACGAGGTCCTTACCTATATTATCAAGAGCATCAATTTGACTGGCAATAGCATCTTCAAATCCCTCGTCAAAATGATAGGTTTGTCGTCTGTCGGACGTGTGTCCAATGTCACGGTTCGGGGTATTTTCACCGCGGAAGGACGAAGAACTGGTGGACCGTCTTGAGCTTTGACTAGAACGATTTGTGGGAGGATCCTAGAAAAACGGTTTCTCAACTTGATGTAACGCTAATATTTTCTGATAAAGACTCACCATTAGATTCAATGTTGGCGTATCATGTACCATTTCACTTTTAGATATAAGATTTGTCACTCTTGAGGATGGCAAAATTAGCGGATTTTTTCGAACGTGACGCTTAGAGCTTGTCTGGGTTAGTGTAACTGTCTTCGGAGGCAGTGGCAAAGGATTATTGCTGCCATTAGTATAACCATAAGCACCCTGAAATTTCGATCAAAATAATTTAGAAAAATATAAGAAAAAAGTAAAAGATAGAGAAATAGAACCATATGGTTGTTGTTCACTGTGGAAGGGTCATCTTCTGGATAAAAGAAAGTGTTGTTGTTGTCACCCACATCTGAGGCGCCGTACTCGAAAGGTGATTTTTTCGAGTCAGAGAAAAATTCAGAACCCCCACTCACGTCAAATTCATCATCCAATTGTTTCAATGGAACACCTTCAATCAATGCCTTGTATGCATTTTTTTCGTCTATTGACAAGGTACTTTCTAGATCAAGGTTTGAATTCACTTCATCTGAGAATGGTTTTCGATCATTATGAGGGCTTGAAGACCTAATATTGTGGTATGAGGTAAAGTAAGAATAAGAAATGGTGGATTCTAAAGTTGGTATTACTTCGGATGATGAGGGCCTCCTGAGCTTGGAAACCAAAAGTTGAACTTCTTTGTAGGTGAGTTTGGTGTTAGAGGTGACATACCTAGAGGGAAAAGGTCAGGTAAATATACAGTCGAAGAAGTCATATGGGGATATATATATAACTACCAGGAGAACTATCATAAAAGTGGTCCGTAGTCCTTTTGTCTAACTCGTGCATGGATTTGCTGGCCAAAGCGTTCGCCATTGCAATAGCATTTTCTAACGTCTTTTTATCCGAAGCTTTGATAGGCTTTACAGTTGGAGCTTTCTTTTGCTTCGGTTTCCTTAAATGAAATACCTTAAAATAAAGTCCAACTCACTCCACAGGCTTTTTTAAAAGATCTATGAACCTTGTAATAGTTAAAGAAGTAACCAAATCCTTTAAATCTTTAAGATCTGTGCTTTTCTTTCCATCTTCATGTGTCTTTTTCGACTCTCTCCTATCATCCAAGTCAAGTCCTGCTCCAGCACCAAGCTCTCCAAACACCTCATCTACTAGGCTTGGGCCTAAGTCTTAAAGAAAAGCATTTTTGTGCTGAAAGTTTGGTTTTACGGAACAAACATTTTAGTCATTACCAGGAGGTGTTGAAAACAGGTCATCCTCCTCCTCGTCTTTGTCACTTATTGAATGGTACTCATGCTTTTGCTTTTCTGCTAAATTTGAAGGAGATGTTGAGTCAGGATTCTTTGCAAGGTATGCACCTATCAATATGATGAAAAAGATGAAACAATCACTACTGTACAAATACTAACCAACTACCTAATTTTTGATGTTTATTAGTCTTAGAGTTATGACCATCAAAAGTGTTGGACTTTTTTCCATGTCCTATTAAAGAATTCTTGGTTCTGGTTGTTATTAGCGGTGCTAGTTCAGACGAAGAGTCTCCAGACGGACCTAAAGACATTGATTTCGATTGACCAGCCACAAGACAAGGCATGCTTGCATAAGATGATTTGAAGTCGAAGAAACCAGCGACGTTTCCAAAGTGCATCCCATCAATACCAACATGAGCTGTGTGCTAAGTAATTCAAAAAAACTTCTTTGTACGATGGTCACATAAATGTTGAAGTGAAACAAACCTGTACTTGACCTCTTGGTCCACTTATCATATCTCTGCTTAACTTTCCTCTACTCGACCTAGAAAGACTCCGGTAAGAGGCGCGCTGGAACACTGAAAGAATGCTGTCTGATGTGAGAATTTCTGATCCGCTTGGTCCTCCACCAGTGACTCCACCACCTCTTTGCCATTTTCTATTTGAAGCTGCTGAGACTGTCGTTGGCATTGTGTTTACGTAAGCGACTGTTTGTGACGGGGAAAAGAGTCCCACGACACCTGTATCGTCTCGCACACCAGTCCAAAGAGAGGAATTTGTTGAATGTACCAAATTCGGATTTTTATCGAGAACAGTTATTATTGTTCCAACTGTAGGGTATTCAAGAAAATAATAGAAGTTAGTTGGTAAAAAAAATTCAAATACTTTTGTTACCGTCAAACTGAAGTAGACTTGCTGAACTCTCCAAACCTTCAAAGTTCCTATGTGAATGCATGGGCTGAACTGCCTGAACCTGCTCAGGTTTAGCATCATCCAAAATGCTCACAAGATCGGCAAATGTCGGTCTAGCGTTGGGATCTGTAAATTTTTTCTTAGTGTGATTATGATTCATTTTTAAACATATACTGCAGTCATTTTTTTCGAATCACAATTACCATGAGTCCAGCACATCAACATAACTGAGTAGTATTCGGCTGGACAGTGCAGAGGCTGATCAAGTCTTTGGCAGTAAGGTTCATCAATTGCCTCCAAAATTTGTTGCCCCGTGTGAGCAGCCCAAGGCTGGAAACCATAACTAAAAATTTCCCACAAAGTGACAGCAAAAGCCCAAACATCAGAAGCTGAAGTAAATTTCAAAAAAGTGATGCACTCTGGGGCACACCATGCTATTGGAAGCTTCAAATTGGCGTTGAAGTTGGTCTGAAAATGATAAGTTATCGGAATGGCTAATAATTTTCCAAATCTTTTAGTATGTTTTTACCTGATAATAATCCTTTCCAACTCCCAAAGCTCTTGATAAGCCGAAATCAGAAACCTTGACGAGATGCTTTGAGAAAACCAAAATATTTCTAGCAGCCTTTTTTTAAAAAAATAATGAAATAGTTTTATTTCGGAAAATTAATTTTACTCGCATATATTCGTTGAAAAAGTTAAGACTCACCAGATCTCGGTGGATAAGTCTCTTACTTTCCAGATACTTCATCCCTTCGCAAATTTGTTGGGTAAAGGCACATAAACAAACAACTGTCAATGTTGGCCTTAGTGAAGGTTCTTTGAGACATTCAAGCAATGATCTGTAAACGGGTCAAAAAGTCAATAAAAATAGAATTGATCCCACATATGCAGAACTTTCGTACCTTAGTGGTGCAAGCTCAGTGATCAACATAATGCGAGATGACTCGAGGACGACACCAAAAAGTTTGACAACGTTCTATTAATAATAATATGATCAAAAACTATAGGATGGACATGCATTTCCTTCAAATGATGTTACCTCGTGTTCAATCGATTGCATTATTTCGTATTCTTTCATAAATTCAAACATGCTATGACTCATGCGGTCTTTGTATAAGCTTTTGATTGCAACCTAAAAAGACAAAGAGATAATTCGCGAAATTCATTTTCCCAAGGCAAAATTTTAATTACCTGGTGGGTCTTGTTTTTATCGGTCAAAATTCCTTGCTCAACAATTCCAAACTCTCCAGCCCCAAGTTCCTTACAAATCTTGACATTCTCAGAGCTAATTATATGTTGAATAGGCACTTTGATTCCGCTGTCGTGTTGAACATGGTTAACCATTGTGCATATTTCCCCACCATCGTTAGAATCGTCCAACAAAAACTCATCCTTTGACTTGTGGTTTGGCAACAGCAGTTTTTTAAGTTTACTCGAATAAGTCTGGGTGTTGTGCTTTGACAGGTGAGCCTAAAAATTATGACCGATTTTTGGTTGTCGTGACAAAAAGTTTATCCACGTAATTTTTGCAAGTTACCCTTAGTCTTCGAGCCTCTGACCTCGACATTCCAATACTGAAGAGGTCCTCGTCTGTTACACATTTGGCTTGATCAACCTGTTGGTACAAAAATTGTGACGCATTGAGAACCTTTGTGATCATTATTATAACAGACCTGATACACCCTTAAGACATTTCGAAGTCCATGGTAAAATTGATTGAGGTCTGCTTCTTCCAAAAATTCGAAGAGACCAGGAATACCTTTTCTTCTGGACATCATCTTAATGCGACGAGGAAATATATTTGAGATTTTGAGACGAAAACTTCATAGTTGATTTCGAAAAAATAACCAACATCAAACAGGAGACTCTTAATGAGAAAGTTTTGATTGGGAAGTTTGAGCATTGAGAGTAAAATCTGAGATGTGATACGTCAACATTTTCCAATTCTTTTTCTTCTGATTGTTTCTTTCAATTTGCAAATGATGTAAATTTATGCTGCATTCCATTCGTTTAGATTCTTGTTGTCTCTTTAAAATCACAGCTGCATCCAGTATGAAATTATTGTAGAAAAATAAAGCCTGAAGTAAAATAATCAAAATTTTTGGTTGTGGATGTTGAAAAAGTATCTTTTTTACCTCTGAAGTCGTTCCATTGGTCGTGAAACTGTACAGGTTCTGAAAAACAATCAAACTTTTAGTTTTCATCTAGATACTGATCATCTCACAGAGACCTGAAGTCAGCGTTTATTCTTAAGAGTTCTAACAGTAAGGATCATAGTTGTACACAAAAATCAACAATTGCTATTTTGTATATGACGAACAATTGAGAGCAAATGGAAACTTGCTTGAGTTGCTGCTGTAAAACAAATCCATTATCTGACAGTATAAATATTCCTAAGAATAATGCCAAAGTTACAAAATAGTCGACGGGACATTTAAACCAAAGTTCGACTGAGAAACACTTTACTTCAAAACTATCAGACTCAGAAGGAATGTTTTGTGGAAGTTTTTCGTGGCACTGATATGTTAAAAGAATTAAGGCTGAGGGTAGAAATGGTAACGCTAAAACTTAGAACAAAGAAAAAATTTGTTCGGCTACTATTGGTTTAGCTTTAAGAGTCTCTCTAATGAGGTATCTAAATGGTCACATCATGGTCTGCAAGTCAGAACTTATATCTTTACGATGTAGGACATTTGCCCAAACTGAAAAACAGGGGTGATTCTCAAATTTGGGTGCGAGTACAGAAGTTGAGGCTTGCTTGTCCGCTGAGGCATTGTTCATTTTTAACTGACTTGAACACTATCAAACGGAGAATTCCTTTGACCAAAATAAGAAAGAGATCGTGGTAAATCATCACTTGACGATGATACATAATAAAAATCGCGGCTAGTAAATTTGAAATCTGGACTGACTGAATTTCTTCTTTTGACTAAGGGTCAACACTTTCTCTAACACTTAAAAACATTTGGCTAAGTCAACCATCAAGGGGTGGGCCCAGGTACACCATGGAGACCTCAGTGTTTCCGTAAACAGCTGACACAGAGGGGTAGAGGCGTTTGTCCGGCAACCCTTAAAAATATAGATTTCATAAATTTGGGTCCTGTTGCTTTGATTTTTAGGTAACACAATTTCGTGGTTAGCTTTGTCTTACCTCGAAATGCAACGCCCAAAAACTCGTAGTTCCTCTCAAATGCTAATGTGTTATCATCACAGTCCAATATGACGCGAATACGCTCGCCGACCTTAAAGTATTTAGCATATTTTATACAAAGAATAAAGATGTTTAAACCTTTTATGTCAAAATGCTCACTATGTTTATCTTGTCCTGAAATAAAACTTTACTTTTACCTGGTACTTTGGTGCATTGTTTAGTTGAGGATAGTTGCCTTGGGAGTCTCCGTTGTGAAGCAAATGATTGTCAACAAGGTTCCACCCCCAACTCTGATCGTTGCTGCCAAGTAAAGCAACATAACCGTGGCACTGATTTGGAGCCTCTTTAGTTGCAATACCTTAAACAGATTAATTAATTAAAAGACTGCAACAAGATGTGGGTTCACCTTTCTTCTCGAGAAAAAAATCTAACTTTCAAGAGTCTCGTTCTCATAGTTTGATATTCTTTGCGACAGAATGAAAACTAAAGGATATTTTACTCTTTTTATGAAAGACAGATTTGTTCCAAAAATGTATTCAAGTTATTTTGAAACAAAATAATGCTTTTATGTTTAATGTTACTAAACAAAATATAATCTTTTTCACCTATAACAGCCACTGTTCCCAAAGGACCTTCCCATATGACTTCCCAGGCGTGCCTCCCATGTCTGAATCCTAGCTTGCCCCTAGCACCGTCTGTGCTCTGGGCCACCGGGTTTCTGTGAAGAGTAAAGCCATTTGGTTTAATGTAAATGTTTCTGGAGCAATCATCAGGATTCCAACTATGGCAGAAAGCTCGAAGTTTGGACTTATAAGTAGGACAAGAAGCAAGAAGATCAGATGACTGAAGAGCCTCCTGTGCAAGCCGCCTGACGCAGTGCAGCCTCCAGACATCGTTGTTTTCATCGTTTAATATTCTGTACCAGTTCTTGCATACAAGAGAAGCTGAGCGTAAAGAGTTCAGGTCTAAAAACGAAAATAGTGTCTCTAGCACTATGTCTGGCCACTGAGTTGGACAAGTGAGCACCATCTTAGGGCTGTCAGAGCTGGCTAAAGCACAGCTCGTTTCAAAAGTGGCCTGTCAAAAAACTTGATTCATAAAGTCTTCAATTAAGACATCATTGCTCCAGATCATGGTTTTGAAAGTCACACGTGGAAAACTTTTAAAGATGTTTTTTCTAGAAATGTTCCAAGTCTCTTTGCAGTTCTCACCTGAAGCTCGTTCAGAACATACACTTTATATGCAATGCTTGTTCCAGAAAATCTCACACCATAAATATGCACCGTCCATTTCTTCAAAAAACACTTCTTGCTCTTTCTTCCCTAACTTTAACTTAATTGACGTCTATTAGTACAAAATTGTTGTACATTTTAGTTTGAATATAAAGTTCAGATTAGTTTTCCAGACACTATATCCATTAAAAGTTGACGTCATAGAGATAGTAATGATTTTGCACAGTCACACCTTGGTAAACATTCAAATCTGGTAAAAAAGTAATTCAGAACATGCAGCTAATAAAAAGTTTACCAGTTTTAACTTGAACGACCTAACCTGACTGGCTTTTGCAGAAAATAACTTTTTTGTGCAAACAACAAATTTTTTTTTCAAAGAATAAGTTTTCGAGCTTCGTAAATTCATGGATCTCTTTGGTTTCGGCTTTGTTGCTATTAGACTACCAGACTCAAACTGTGGCAAAAGTTTGAAAAATAATATACTATTTTAAGATAAAAAGCTTACTCCAAGAAACAGTATAAAAGGTAGATTTATATTAAAATCCTAAACTTAATAATAAAGGGTTCAAATAAAGAAGTTTTGATCAAATTCATTAGAAACATTCATTTCAAGTTTTAATTGGGGAATTATTGAATCTCTGACACCCTATTTTATGTGTTCAAAAGCTGCTGCGCGTGAAAAGTTGGCAGCCCCAGGCTGCCTTTTTAGCCACGTGGCTGATAGCTATTTTCGATTTCCATTGCACGGATATCTCGGTCGTGTTGATGAGCAGCATCAGCAGTTCAGCAGCACCGCATTGCATTACCCACTGCTACCGTGAGTCTATCACCACCAAGTCCAATTCCAAATCAGATCCAAGCTCAAAACAATAAGTTTGTGAAAACTTGTGTCAAGCCTCTTCAAGTCAAAAGGTAAGAAAACTCAAATTTAAAATTTCTTTCATAGTTTGACATTGTCGTTTGTGTTGTTTAACATCCGAGTTGTAAAGAATTTTTTGTTTTAAAGTAGATAAACTATGCTTGTTTTTCTTCGTTTTCTTGACAAAAGTGACACATTGGTTGGCCTTTTTGGGACGATTTTGTCGTTTGTCAAGGAAAAACTGTAAAAAAAGATTGGCAAGTACCTTTTGGTGCCTTAAAATCCGAACACTTTCATTCCCCTTTGGTATTGATTAGTTTGGATATAAACAGCAACTTTTTACTGATTACTATGAAATGAAAAGTTTCAGCTCATCAGTTTCAAAGCTAATATCTGAAATTTATTTTTAGCAATATGATCGAGTAGATTCAACTGCTAGTCATTTTAAGAAAACGAAAGAAATCATGGAGCCTATGGATGTGGAGAGTGACATACCTGATCAGAATAGCAAAAACCTCTTCTCTTTGTCTGATCCGAATGTAGCTCAAAGCATAATTGATGATCTTAAGTCCCATGGTATATTGGACGAGGCGCGCAAGGCCTGCATTGCTGAGGTTGATTCAAAGGTAAAGAAAGTATTTCTTTATTTTTCACACGTATTCACCAATTTTTAGCCAGTACTTAAATTTCAATTCTAGCCTGCATACTTGAATCTTCAAAGACGAATCAATGATCTCTTGCTTAAATATCTTGCTGGACGTTCTGACTCTTGGAACCCGTCTGTATCTAAGTCTGACTTTAGAGCTCAAATCAGAAAATATTTGGAAAAGTAAGTTTTTAAAAATGTGAATAATATATAAGATTTTGAAAAAGAAGTTTCATTACTTTAAAAAATCTCTTTGTCATAAGCAGTAACATAACATGTTTCTAGTGATGTTGGTGTCAACTCGGGTATCGAAAGAATTGTTGACCAAACTTTGAGTCAGAGAATGTATAACTACATTGAACCTACCATAGAAAAATTTGTCTTCGAGAAGCTTGGTTTAGACATCACTAAAAAAGATGACATTTATGAGCAAAGTAATGGTAAGATCATCAGTGTGCTTGAAACACCATTCAAAAATTTAGTTCAATTTTAACAAATAGGTCTACTTAAAAAAATGCTCAATAAATTGCGATATAAATAAAATACATAGTTGAAATGCAAATAAAAATAATTTATGATTGACAGTCAGGAAAAAATGGTTTTATGTTTTTATTAATAAGGCTCCTCAAAAAAACATCCAACCGAGGCAGTTTCTCCGAGTAAGATGTCTGCTATTTCATCAGAAGAGATTGAAGAAGCTACCGGTATGAAAACATTCATTTTTCTTTAAAAACTAGATTGTCCATCCTCTTTTACCTAAATCTCCTTTGATTTTAGGTCTTTATAAACCCATATTTTTTTTAAATAGGTGAAGTGGATTCATCTCCAGGAAACACGATTCGTGGAAATATCTCACCATTAACTCCTCAAAGAAAAGAAGGCGATTCAAGGTATTTTTTTAGTGTTGTGAAAACAAATTGAATTGATTCTGAAGTACCGAATGATGGCAGCTTCACAAAGGACGGTGAAGTTTCTGATGATGCTTTGCAATTACGAGGAGACATTTCACCTTTGACACCTGTTG